>LLEM01000200.1_pt1 | contig 11509 bp, 12 predicted proteins | sample 595841 | NCBI WGS metagenome assembly LLEM01 (sample SAMN02919313, study PRJNA255460) | bioreactor metagenome | biome: chemostat; feature: culture 2012_10.2; material: sediment; isolation source: day64 10degC chemostat 2012 inoculated with Wadden Sea sediment taken from... | place: Germany: Bremen ...
ATCCCGACCAATAAGGTTATTGATACCGCGACCGATGCTATCTACCGGATCCAGGAAAAACAGTGCTGTATCCCCCGACCATCGAGGAACCCATACCTTACCGCCGCCCTGAATGATTTCGCGCTCCTTGTTGAATGCCCACTCACCGTACACCCAACCCAGCACGGGCGTTGATACCAAATCCTGTATGGCGGGTATTTCCGCAAAAGCCTCCAAGCCATACTCCCAGTAAAACGTAGACATCAGAAAAGAGTATACAAATGCATCCCACTGGCGAAAGCCGGACTTTCGGGCAACCTGGTAATAGACACCACCAAAGTAAGGGTGCCCGATATAGTTGATATACCAAATATCCCGATCCCAAACCGGGCCGTCTTTAACATTGTTCCACCATTTTTCCAGCAAGCGTTCACTACTGTTGTCCCAGTTCGAAACGTCTTCCGGTAGCAAAGCAATGAAGCCAGCCACTCCTACCCCCCCGTACCAAGCGACCGATTTGGTCTGGGACCACAGCCGATCGGCATCCTCACCACTTGGAGCCGAGAAGAGTGCAACCGAATAAGGGGGGGAGTCATACACACTGTCAGGCCTAGACTGATCTTCCCAGCTCGAGTTGCTATACCCAGATACGGAAGTGAATACGGAAGATGATATGGAAAGAGCCGTTTCACTTTCATCTCCGAGGACCGGACTAACGGCCATAAAAGCAGACAACAACAGGGGGGGGATAAAGTGACACGACATAGAACAACCACCTCCTGCTTATCGGTCGAAAAGCCACATAAATAAAGCTAATTATTATTTCCGATATCTTTAAGTTGTTAATTCAAAAAACAATCTTGTCAGTATAGTTCAAGGTTGTTTGTTGTTTCCTAACAAGAAAGATATATTTATGAGAATCTAGCTAACAAATAACAATGCGCAGGTGTCGTTTTCCAATGAGTACGACATCCCCGGGGCACACTGCTTTCAGGCAGGCACAAGGTGTCACTCCGGAGGAGACTATATTGACCATACTGAATCGCTTATCAATCCGTTCCTACACCCGTCGGATGCGCAGCCATTTTCATGAATACCACCAGCTGGTATTGCCGCTGCGCGGCTCTATCAATATCAAGGTCGGTGACTACTCAGGAAAGGTCATATTAGGTGATTGCGTCATCATCAAAGCAGGACAACGGCATGACTTTCATGCTGACGAGGCTGCACGGTTTCTTGTCGCCGATCTTGAACAGCTACCAGCCAATATCACAGAAACATCGACGGCAAAATTCTCTATTAGTCCCCCCTCTGCTAGCCTACATTCAGTTCATCGACAAACAGCTAGAGTCTCAAGTTAACCAAGGGGTCGAGGCAATAACCTTTGATCTCTTTTATCAGCTCATCGCCCAGCAAACCTGTTGCGCCAAGATAGATCCGCGTATCGATCGGGTCATTGAAGTGATCCAGCACGATCTCAGCCATACTTCATCGATCCAAGAACTCGCCCAGCATGCCTGCCTCAGCCCTACCCAGTTTAAAAAGGTTTTCAAGCAGAGCATGGCGATGACAACACAGCAATACGTCACACGGCTTCGGATGGAAAAAGCAAAAGCATTGCTGGCCCATACCGATCTTCCGATCCGCATTGTCGCTGAGCAGGTAGGCTACACTGACTTGTCTGCATTTAGCCGCCGATTTTCTGAGTTCTTTGGTCTGTCGCCAACCGCCTTCTCTCGATAGAAAGAGAATCAACTCCAACCTTTCAACCAACACAAGCGTCCTTTCAGCACACAATAAGTCAGTTGATACAGCTATCCTTTCTATCATTAACTCAGATTAAGGAAGCTATATCATGCAACACTATATGGAGTTATCGCCGTTATCTTATGGGGGATTACTTGCCCTGCTCGGCACCATGACCGCCAAAATACCGGCATTTCAGTTATTGTCATTATGCTTTGGTATCTCGGCACTCATCATGGTGACAAAGCGTATCATTACTGGCCAAGCTATATTAAGCAAGCCCCCCCAACTAACAGTAGCGCAGTGGCTTTTAGGCATAACAGGATTATTCGGCTTTCATTATTGTTATTTCATTGCCCTGAAATATGCGCCGGCTATTGAAGTCAGTCTGATTGTTTACTTCTGGCCTTTGTTACTCGCCATTTTTGTTGCAACGAAGCAAGCCTTTATCAAGGCTTTATGCGGTGGCTGTCTTGGTTTCGTCGGTATTGCGTTCATTATTATCGGTGATGCTAACCTGTCACTAAGCCAAGCTCATCTTACCGGTTACCTGCTAGCAATTGCCTGCGCGCTGATCTGGTCGAGCTACTCTTGGTACTTGTCCACATCGAACAACAAAGTCGACGATATTGGCTGGCTATCCGCAGCCGTTGCCCTACTATCACTGTTTGCCCATCTGCAACTGGAAACCAGCCACTGGGATTTCAGCATCAGTGAATGGATCGGGATTGTTCTGCTTGGGCTAGGCCCGGTGGGCGGCTCGTTCTATCTATGGGATATCGGTCTCAAGCTCGGCAATAAACAGCTGCTGGCCTCACTGAGCTTCAGTGCCCCCCCGCTGATATCATCGGTAGCTCTGGCACTGGCAGGAATAAACAGCTGGTCTTTCAATATCATTCTGGCTCTGGGGTTTATCCTGACTGGCGCACTGGTCGCGAATATGAAACGTCGTCACTCTCCCCCTTCTCAATTAACGACCTGATAAGTAAAAAGCCCTAACCAAAAACTTGGCTAGGGCAATTAGGGGGGGATAGATAGCTCGTCAAATATAACCAGACCAACCTATCGAAAATCAGGACCTAAGCAACTAAAGCAGCGACATTTCGGTTAAACCGCCCAGACGCAAATGATAATGATTTGCATGCTCATTGTGTTTAATATTGAGCGCCATGTCATTCATTGACTGGTTATTCCACTAAATATACCCAAGCTACCGATTACCTGGATTAAACGTTGAGACAAAAAAACTCCTTGCATCCATGCACACTCTGTCTGTTCTTCCCAGTCTGCAGGCAAATCACTCAAAGCCGAGCCGATAATGTGGGAAGAGGCTCTATGTCACTGTTATTTAGGTCCAATCACACAAGCCGCTGGGTTTGATAAACTTAAGAGTGGTAAAAATATAAATCTCACGACCTGTTATGCAGGCCAAACCGTGTCATCAGCTTGAACGCAAGCTATGCGGAGGCTCTCACACATGAAACGTCCTATCTGGCTTACTGCCAGCCTTCTCTTGTTCAGTGTTTATTCCATCGCCGATGAAACCATCGATTTTCCACCGGCATCTGTGACTTGGGCAAGCCCTGAAAACTACCGAGATGTGAGATCGCCGGGTGGTAGCCAAACCCGCTTCCAGCAGCGTGTGTTCGAGATTCTCAGCGAGTATTTCAGTGACATGGCAAAAATCTACCTAGCACCGGAGCAGACGCTAACTATCAAGGTCAACAATTTAGACTTGGCGGGCGATATTCGCTACGGCTCAGAGACCGGCCAGAAACTGCGGTCCTTACCAGCATTTCGGCACCGTCAATCACTTTTAGCTACCAGGTGCAGCAGGGCAAGACGGCGGTAAAATCAGATACGGTAAGGCTAACTAACCTGAACTATCAGGCTAGCGTATTAGGTATGAGCAGGGGACAGAGTCCTTGTCTACGAAAAACAGCTGATCCATGACTGGGCAAGAAAGTCACTACGGAAGCAATAATTTTTTTTTGGGGGGGGAACAAGGAACATAATTTGCAAAGCCCTTAGAGGATAAGGGCTTTAATAGGCTATAGGTGCTTATTTCGAAGCCATGGCGCCTTTGCCAACCCCTTCGTAGGCCACAACTTCGAGAGGCTTAGCCGCAACTATAGGGCTTACCTGCTCGGCAATGTACTGCGCCAACAACTCCACAGTAGTATCAGTACTGAGTACTTCGGTTTCCGAACGGGGCAATAGCAGCTCAAACTTACCCTGAGGGGGGGCGCGATAACAAAAACCATAGTGGGTTGACTCAGAAACAGTGGCTGCATGCTTGCTCAGGTTCAGGGCTGAAAGTGCCACTTCATCTTCGCTGCTACCCAGGTAAATATCCTGCCAGCGCTGCGCCCACTGTTGTTCAAGCTTAGCGTCGCGTTGACCGTTGACATACAGTTCTATCGGAGAACGGTGACCGTGGGCAATACGCTGGCAATTTCCATCATGCTTTTTAAGGCCATGGCTGTAATGATAAAAAGCACCGTCAATTTTCTCATGACGTAACGTCAGTTCCAGCCCCCTGAACATTGGCAGGTAACTTACCATCAAGAACCTGGTACAAATGCTGGGGTGACTGATTCAATCGTTACTGCATCATCGTCAATAAAGCAGTAGGCCTGATCCGGGGCAATTCAAATGAATGCTTTTCTCGTCACGGAGCAGATCTACTGTCGTGTAACCAGATTGGCTTTCGGCCACATAAATACGGGGTATTCTGAGCAGGCACAATCAGACGGTGATCGACATACTCATCCACCAGCTGTTTGATTTGTTTTTTTGACTCGGCTGAAATCAAGCACCATGCTCATTTCATTCAGCTCACCCGACATCACCACATCGAGGATCCAACTTTCTCCGACCATACCTCGCTGTGCGCATAGGTAAGAGGCATCGATGACGGTAAGATCTTTGACAAATAGCTTCAAACTGAAGTCCTTACTGATAATGGTTGTCGTTAAACTAGCAGGGCATTATACGCAGCTGAAACCGGTAGTAAACCGAAGCATGAAACCACAACCAATCAGATCAGGCACCAAGAGCAATATATATACCGGTTAAAATATATAGGAAGCACCGACATAAAGGGACGATACGCCGTTTTGTTGCGATTCGAATTTCACTGCATTTCCAGCACTATCGACGCCGTTCCAGGTTTCAATATCCGTAGGAAGTAGCGAATGACGGAGCCCAAGCTCTAGCCCAAATTGTTCAACCACCTTCCAACTCACACCTGCCTGCAAACCAAATACAATTCCACTCGCATCAAACCCATCCGGGAAGCGGGAATCAGCTTCAACGGATGAATAACCGAAATGCAAACCAACAAAAGGACTTACAGAGTTCTCATGGCGAAACAAATAGTCTGCACTTAGCAGATGCATATTGGCTTTCGTTTCATAGGCTGACGTATCTTTGAACATCGTTTCTGATTTATGCTGCTCAAAACTGTAATACACACGGCTCCTGCCTCCAGGTGTATACACGCCGATATCCAACCCCAGCAAACCCCTTCACTCGTTGTTGATTCCGCTTCAAGCTTATTGCCATTACTAAGTACAACACGATCTGAATTACTGAGTTGGCTAGCCCCGCCCTTCAGGCTTGCGAAATATCTCAGCGGCGATTCAAGCTGCTCCGTGTCCTCCGCGATAGCCGCGATCGGTAGTAATGCAAACAGTAAAGCAGCCGCCGTTTTATTAATATCCATATTCAACCTGTAAATTAGTGCTAACGTTCCAAGCTCGGTAACAGAACATGGCAGGATTGTTAGCCCGCCATATTCAATGCTTATTATAAGATAGGTCGCATATTCTAATTCAATAGTAATTTCAATACTATAGCTACAAATGTGAGACAGGCTATAATATCATCCCCTTAACCAGCTCAGCGCATCCAGAGGTTCTTCAAAATACTTCACTTCACCAGAAACGAACCAGCTCCCCCACCTTGGACATCACTTCCTGCCACCGGCTATTTCCGTAAAAAGCGACTTTATTGAACTTCTTGCCATGCTTTAAACCCAGCTTGAGATCATCCCAGGCGGCTTGTAATTGCCACCCCCTGAAATTCAGTTCCATCAACGTAGACATTCACAATAGGCTTTTCTATATCAACCAGTGCATCCTCAATCATTGGCGTAATTTTTTCGTAGTCGGCATGAGTCAGGGTACCAATAGCCTTGAATTCCATGAAAACCATCTCATCTACCCGCTCAACATCCATCGAGATGCCATGTAAGTTACTCATTATTCCTCCTCAGAGCTTGTCGTCGACAATCAGCGTCCGAGTCAAAGAGATCTGTAGACAAATCCTTCATTGATATCACTACAGTTTAGCTGCTGCTGTCTTGTTCAGCGCCCCATTAATACAGACAGCGTGCTTATCATGCCCTACTACTTACAAGAAAAAACCATTGCCTTTGCATAGGTAGCAGGCATTAAAAAGCAGGGAAACCCCTGCCAGTTATTCCGTACAACTCGTACCATCTCATCGCATTGGATACGCGCTACTCAGCTGATAGCGCCATCCGAGCCTCTGCCTTGAGATCTTTCTTCAGTATCTTGCCCGTTGCACTCATGGGAAGCTGCGGGCGGATCTCTACGCTCCTCGGATATTTAAACGCAGCAAACTGGACCTTGCTCCATTCAAAAAGCTCCTGCTCGTCAGCATAAGCGCCTTCCTTAAGTACAACATAGGCTTTGATTTCCTCACCGTATTCTTGGTCCGGAATACCGATCACAGCTACTATTGCTACGGCTGGATGTGTCATGAAGACTTCTTCGATTTCACGCGGATACACATTGAAACCACCGCGAATTATTAGATCCTTTACCCGATCAACAATGTACAGGTTACCTTTTTCATCAAACCGGCCAATATCGCCTGTGTAGAACCAGCCGTTTCGGATCGCATTGTCATTCTCTTCCGGACGGTTGAGGTAGCCCTTCATAACATTGTGACCACGGATAATCACCTCGCCTTCATCTCCTTTGGCAACTTGATTACCTTGAACATCCGCCAGGCGAATTTCTACACCTTGAATAGGCTGACCGACCGAACCCGGAATTCGTGCTTGATCCAAGTGATTAAAACAAGCCACAGGGCTGGTTTCAGACAACCCATACCCTTCGATAATTGGCACATTGAATTTGTCCTCAAAGACGTGAATAACTTCCGTCGGCATCGACGAACCACCACTTATAGCCAGGCGCAACGAAGATACATCCATTTCGTTCGGACTGTGATTAAGGGCGATATACATAGTCGGCACCCCGGCAAAAACCGTTACCTTATGCTTAGCGATCAATTCAAACACCAACGCAGGTTCAAATCTTGGTACCAGTACCATCGTGGCTCCGGCGAACACAGTGGCATTCATATTAACGGTCTGACCAAAGGAGTGGAAAAGCGGCAGCGTTACCAGCAGGACATCATCGGCTTGTGCGGCCATCAGGTTTTCCGTAACCAAGGCATTGCAAATCATATTGCTCTGGGTCAGCTCTGCACCTTTTGGCAACCCCCCGTTGTTCCCGAGGTATATAAAATAACAGCAGTATCATCAGCACCGCGCGGCAGATAGTCACAGCTAGGATCGCATTCCTGGATAAAAGCAGAAAACGAAGGCTGGCCATTAAAAGAATGTTGATTTTGATCCGCAGTCATCACCACCATGTCGGTACAGTGTTCCACCTGACTAAATGCGGCAATACCGGCGGCTCCCATTGGCAGGACATCAGTTCCCTCAAAACAAAAAAAGAACTTCGCTTGAGCGTCCTCCAGGTGATATTTAATTTCACGCTCTTTGAGCAGTACATTAAGCGGCACCACAACCGCACCAGCTTTTTGGATACCATAATAAATGATGGGAAAAAATGGCAGGTTAGGACAGCTCAGCGCCACCCTGTCGCCGGGTTGGATGCCTTTCGCTATCAGAGCATTCGCCACCTTACTGGCAAGAATATCGAACTCGGCATAGGTGATTTGGGGTATCACCGCAAATAATCGCAACTTTATCAGGTTTACAACTGGCATTTCTTTGCAGGGCAGCAGCTAGACTCATCATAGATGATTACCTTGGTATTCGTTGATTATCATTGATTCAGCGGCTAAATACCTCAAACTCAAACAGATATCGAGCAACCTAGGTTTACCCTATAACTAAATAACCCCCGACCAATTGTCAATAAACAGTTGCTTGAATGCTGTGTTTATGTGATCGGAACGAGCACCAATTGCATCAAAAGACTAGTCGCATAAATAGCCTCGAAATAAAAAAGGGGTCTTTTTATTGATAATCACAGCATTCACTTATCGTGACTTATTAAGCGCCCCCCCCATTATTCAGCTACGCTAATAAGGGACTAGTTTATAAAACTTTTTAATCAAGCCTTTGCACTAACTATAGGCATATTATGTTGAACAAAATCTTCCTAGGTTTGATGGCATCATACGCAATGAATTGTCTCGCTCAACCGACATGTTCCGACGTTCTCGATGATAGTGATAGGTTAAAATGCTACGACGACAATAATGGCAGTCAGGTAAAGTTTGAACTAACCACCATGGATGCTCATGATATCGTAAATTATTTCAATGACCGTGAAACATTCCAGCTTACACCACACCTACCCAACTATATTTTACCCTTATCCTATAATGCAAAACCCAACACCGAAGCTTTCGAACAGCTCAAGCCGGGAGCCGAACTTGACCGATATGAAGTAAAATTTCAAATCAGCGGCCGACTAAAAATCATTGATGATTTGTATAGTGATAACTGGGATTTATGGTTTGGTTATACACAAACAGCATGGTGGCAACTCTATAATTCTGACGAATCAGCCCCCCCATTTAGGGAAACCAACTATAACCCAGAGATCTTTACTACCTATTACTCAGATATAAATATACTCGGACTGAATTTGTTACAGACAGATTTCGGACTAGTTCATCAATCTAACGGAAGATCCGAGTTGTTATCTCGCAGTTGGAATCGAGTCTATGCGAACTTTATATTATCTAAAGGTAACTTTTTATTATCAATTCAGCCTTGGTACCGGATTCCGGAAAGTGCCGAAGACGACGACAACCCAAACATTGAAGATTACATGGGGGGGTATGGAAATTACCGGCTGACATACAAAGATGAAGGAACACTGTACAGCCTTTTGTTACGTAACAATCTAAAGTTTGATGATAATAAAGGCGGTATTGAATTAAGCTGGGCATTCCCCGTTTATGACATCGTAAAATTGTATCTGCAATATTATAACGGTTACGGTGAAAGCCTTATCGATTATGACCATTATGTAAATCGAATCAGTCTGGGAATATTAATTTATGAATGGTTGTAAGCTTGCTTACTGTCGTCTTCTATCACGAACCAAAATGCGAACAACTCCCCCCCTCTATACAAAAATGACTCAGCTCGGTAGTATGCCCACCATTATTTGTAGTTGTTGAGCTTTACCAGTCAGGGGGGGAAACAGTAAAAAATGCAAACGAATGCTGAGTTACTCTTACACCGTTATGCGCCTGTCGCTGACGGCATCGCATTGTTGTTCTCTGATTATGTCGAAGTCATTATCCATGATCTGGAAAGCCAGAGTGTGGTACATATCGCCAACAATATTTCTAAGCGAAACATCGGCGATCCAGCAGCTTTGGATGACGTCAACTTTGAACAGACGGAAACAGTGATCGGACCGTACGAGAAACTCAATTGGGACGGTAAGAAAATCTGTTCAACCAGTGTTGTATTACGGGATGACCAGAATACCCCCCCCATCGGCATGCTATGTATTAATATGAGTACCGCTCCAATTGAAGCCGCCCGAGAAGCCTTGGAGCTCTTACTGCCAATGAAAAATCTGATCCCGCAACCGGAAAAGCTATTTCATGATGACTGGCAAGAAAAGGTCAACAGCTTTATTCACTTATGGTTAGCCAATATGAATTTAACTATTCCTACCCTTTCCAGAAAAGATAAGCGAGTGCTGGTGGAAGCATTATACGAGGAAGGAGCATTTAAAGGTAAAAGCTCAGCCGACTATATCGCGAATGTACTGGGTATGGGCCGAGCGACAGTTTTCAACTATCTACGCGAAATAAAAAGTAAGATATAAGACACCTTCACCCTCAGCCAGTCATATCTATATTTGGCTGAGGGCAACTCTGTTTAATTCACAAGAACTTGAACTCAGGTTCAGACCTTAAGTTCGGCAAGAAACTCAGAGACTTTCGCCAGCCCTTCTTCCAAGACGTGCGGGCTATTAGCATAACCAATACGGACATAACCCTCCATTTCCAGCACACTCCCAGGAGTAAACATGACGCCTTTCGACTCAAGGAGTCTGACGCAGAACTCACGGGAAGACATGTCAAAGTCATACTTCAGCAAGGCAATTGTGCCGGACTTGGGTTTGATATAAGAAATCAAAGGCTCCTTTGCAACCCAGGCATCCAAAGTCGCGCGATTGGCCTTACAAATACGGCGACTGCGTTCAAGGATGACATCACGGCACTCCAGCGCAATACTGGCAAAATGATCATCCAGCATGCCGACGCTGATAGTGTTGTAGTCCCGGTGAATACAGACAGCCTGAATCACTTCAAGCGGTCCTGCGATCCAGCCGAGTCGTAAGCCTGCCAAAGAGAAAGACTTGGACATACTGCTGGTGCTGATCCCCTTTTCATACATATCAGCGACGGAGGCAGTAAAGCCGTCACCATCTTCATCCGTCCCCCGGTACACCTCGTCACACAATAAATAGGCATCACAGGAACGGGCTATATCGACAACCTGCTTAAGAAAGGCTTCATCCATCAACGCACCCGTTGGGTTGTTCGGGTTATTGATCACAATCAAGCGGGTATTCTCTGTCGCAAGTTTTTTTCAGCTCACTCAGATCAGGCAAAAACTGATTCTCTTCCTGAAGCTTAAGTACTTGCACATCGGCACCATAACTCTCCGGAATGGAGTAATGCTGCTGATAGGTAGGCAGAACCGAAATAACTCGGTCTCCTGGGGCAACCAAAGTTTCGTGAACCAGAGCATTTGCGCCAATAGCGCCATGGGTAATCAAGATATTTTCACGCTGCTGCTTTTGATACATTGCAGTGATGTTATCGCGTAGTCGATCAGATCCTTCAATGGCCCCGTAGGTCAGTTTCATCGGCAGCAGCTCTTCAAGAATGCTGTCACGCTTACCAGACATATCCAGCAACTGTTCCACGGTTAATGACTCAACACATGTCTCCGCCAAGTTATAGCGGCACGTGTTCTCGTAATCGTTCATCCAAATCTCTACACCAAATTCTTTGATTCGCATAACCTATCCTTATTATCCAATTATCTAGTAAGACTTCGTGATCACTATTCTTTATTCGCCAGTTGCCATATACCATAAGCCATAGCAACATCTTCTAGCCCTAGCCCTATCGAGCGGAAAAACACTGGCTTGTCATAATTAGGGAGAGGCATGTCCCTGCCTCTAAGTCGACCAGATCACCCATAATCTGTGACTTGTCCCAATCATGTTCTGCCGCTGCAAGACACATTTCACCGGCGCTGGCAGGTGTTGTCTGCTTGTAATCACAATACACATCAGCATGATTAAGAAGAGCTGGTGGTACTTCATGGGCATTAACGGCATTCGTGCTAATAGAAGTGATAAGCGCCGATTTCTTGATATCATCTAGCGAGATAACTGGGTGAGCAGAAGATGTACACAACATGATCACATCAGCGTCTTCCACACAACAA
>LLEM01000201.1_pt1 | contig 11434 bp, 18 predicted proteins | sample 595841 | NCBI WGS metagenome assembly LLEM01 (sample SAMN02919313, study PRJNA255460) | bioreactor metagenome | biome: chemostat; feature: culture 2012_10.2; material: sediment; isolation source: day64 10degC chemostat 2012 inoculated with Wadden Sea sediment taken from... | place: Germany: Bremen ...
CACAATAACAAAAGGGGCGTTCTTTCTCTTTGATAGGTTATGAATTGATTTGGCAATCAACTCTTTACCGGTACCATTTTCACCTGTAAGAAAGACATTTACTTCAGTTAATGCAACCCTTCTCACCATATCTCTGAGTTGCTTGATAGACTTGGAGTCACCAAATAAACCCATATCATGCTGAGATGTTATCTCGACCCATGAGCTTGATTCAATATCGAGCATTCCCCAGTTGGTGACCAACTGTATCAAGTAAGTGACTACCTGGAATTGGAACTGAAAAAAAGTCGATACAAAAGTTATTAATAAACTGACATATAGCATCAGTTTTTAATTGCTCTTTTTTGATGATCGCAATCCATTTTACTTGTTTGGTTTTATTTGCCCTCAAAGAAATGCTGTTTAAGCTAAAGTCATTATTGCTTAAATCAACAATACAAATACATGGACTGAACTCTTCCAAAATTGAGTCAGCGGTCCGTAGGTCATAGCAGCAATGGGTTTTCCAACCTGATTGTTCAAGAAGCGCAATCCAAGGTTCATAGTTACATCCAATTGCAACCAATCGACCATTAATTGATTTATTTTGACATTGAGCCACCATCGAAGTCACCTTCTATCAATGTGCATATTATTATTGATGTCTTAAAAATATAGGCAATAAACGACAGTTTTGCAGGGTATCAGATGTAAGAAATGTATTGAAAAGTTATTACATTAAAAAATAGTGAAAAAGAGTCGCTAATAATCAACTAGTTATTAAAATCAAAAACAGCACTTAAGTATACTTTTCTAGATGTAGATTAAGTTATGGACAACAAAAAAGGTACAGTATTTATACTGTACCTCCTCAAATAACAAATATTTACTATGAACATGGTTTAATAGCCGTTGTATAGAATAGAGTTCTCGAGTCTACTTTGATAAATTGACTGCTGAATAAAACCATTAACATCAGCTTCTACATCCATTATCATTTGGGTATCAATCCTTGTTCCATCGTCAGAATTCTGGATAATAAACCCTGTACTACCAGAGCCTGGAGTTGCCGTATTAATATTATTACCACCAATAGATATAAATTTTAATGGATCCTCAAACTCAATAGCCTTATCTCCTGATTGGCTCACAAGCATACCATTATTAATCGTAAAGTCAGCTATATGAGTTGATAAAATAGTTTCACCATTAACAGCTGTACTTATCGTTAATCCAATATTAATGATACTTTCATTTATCGAAACAAAACCACCTCGTATCGAAGACATTTCACTTTCAGACAGTGATGTTAATCCAAGCTCATCAACAGAAGGAAAGCTGATGGAAGCATTAGCCATAATAGCAACACCTCCTATCGTCGATGCGACGAAGATACGAGTTAACTTTTTCATACTAGCCTCTAATAATCGTTTGCTCCGGGTAGTGTAATACTAAACGTTGCAAGTGAATCTCTCGCTATCGCTTCTGATGATGGCGAAGGCGTATAGACATTATAATTTTCAGCAGTTATAAAACTCTCTCGGCCTTTTACTGCTTGGTTTTTCACCAATAAAACTGAGCCCCTTATAATAGGTTCTGAAATCTTCTATTGGCATTACGATTGTACCGCGAGATGGGTCACCGAGTATCACTTGGCTACTATTAATCCCTTTAATCACAACAAAGTGCATGTAACCATCAAAATTAACAATTGTTATTCCTGGAATCCTTATTTTACTGAACTTTTCCAACGGGATATTATAGCCATTAGCATCCAATCCAATAGAAACCAGATAGTTTTTCATATCCAACATTGAGAAACCTTGCTTCTCAATTTTGTCTTTATTTCCATGTTCGAACATATATTTGAAAACATCATTCTCTGACGTTTCAAGATCATAATGATAAGTAATCAAAGATGCGACAGCTGCAGAACCACAACTAAAGTCATATTGCTGTCTATAAACATCACCAAATAGCTTTTCTTGATAACTTTTGACATTAACATTATAAGCCCCCCCTCTACTTGGAAAGTAGTCAAGAGCATATATGCTGCTTGTCGCAAATAGGCCGATAGTAAACAATATTGATCTTTTCATAATCTTTACCACTTTGGTTTCGTGGCCGTACTACTGCCTAACCCATGTTCGAAGATGGATAAAATATAGCACTACTGGTCAACGAAAAATTATCAAATCTAATAATTATTGGTTTACCATACCTATGTTAAAGAAAGGGGCCATTACGGCCCTTTATCTAGCCTAGTAATCACCACCAGGGCTAACTACGCCCCCACCTGTGCCAACAAGCGCTGCATTTGTAGCTGATGTTTGCTGTACCATAGAGTTATTACCGACATTCTGGCCGGCAACATTAATACCAGACGCATCACCAAAGGCTCGGTTCATGTTATTGGTTTGCATCACGGTTACATCAGTTGGATTCGAATGGCCTTTACAACATGCCCCACCGTAGGTCACTTCGGCATCCATTATATGGCCATATAGTTTAGAATCAGCGAGATACGTATTGATCTCAACATCGAGCTCTTTTTTCAAGGAATTATCAACATCTTTGTTTATTTCAGTGATTTCCTTGTAAACATTCCCGACGTTTTTAAGCTCAAGCGTGTCGTTATCCTTGTTTCCGACATTGCTTTTATAGAAATCTTTCGTAACCGTTAACTCTACATCTTTTGTGACATCTAAATTGCCACTATCTTCAATAGTGATATCACCATCGTGGCCGTAACCATAGTCATAGCTACTGTCATAATCATCTGCAAAGGCTAACGGTGAAGCCACTAGTGCCGCAATCAGCATAATTTTATTTTTACGCATGATATTACTCCAAAAATTATCAGTTTTTATTTTAATATCCGTGCATTTAAGCCATATCATTACTGCCTATTTATAATCCTAATACCGAGCAATAACACAGCCATATAACAAAAGAAGCACTGTTATTTTGTCCTGCGAAACCAAATCTAACTCTAATTATAGATTTTTTGGTCGCTGACATATTTATTAATATGCCAGCATAGATAGACTAACAATTTACTTCAATGTCAGGTTAACCACGGTCGCATTCTGAATTAACACATTGTTACCAGAGTTCTGAACTACATTTAATACACCAGATGCATTACTAAATGACCCTGAGTCAATAATATTATCACCTGTCGTATTATTGTAAGCCCCCCATTACCTGCAACATCGCCATACATATCTGAACTTGCGTGTATATTATCAATATTCAGCTCATATTGACCGCCACGAGACTGAGTCATAATATCATCACTCAAGGCTTCAGAGTTTGCTAGAATATCCAACTCATCTGCAACAACCCCCCCATTAGAGATAAGAGCAACTGCTATCAGTGTTAAATATTTCATGACTTCCTCCTGAAAACTGTTATACAGCCCCTCAGTTATGTGTTATTGACTGGTTAACATTGCATTAGTGCTAGCACTTTGCTGTACCAACGAGTTATTACCCGCATTTTGTCCAGCGATATTAATACCTGATGCGCCTGTAAATGCATCCTGCATTGTATTGCTTTGGGTTACATTTAGCGTACTTGGTGCTGGAGAGTTATAACCATCACCATGATAACCGTAACCATTATCACAGCATGCACCACCATAAGTAACTTCACTGTAAGTAACAGCACCATCTAAGGTTGAAGTTGCCATGTAGTAGTTTTCTTCAATATCAATAGTAATATCTTTGCTATTGTCGTAATCACTATTATCTGTGTACTTGTAAACATCTTTATTGTTTACATCGTACATTAACATATAGTCACTATCATCGTTGTAACTATCTTTTATTGATACATCTTTTTCAAGTGTAACTGTTAAATTCTTTTCAATGTCTTTATTGAATGAATCTGTAACTGTTGTGTCGTTGCCATTGTCATAGCCAGAATCATAGCTTGAACCGCCTGACTGACTATAAGGATCATGACCGTAATCATAAGGGTCATGGTCATTGGCTAATGCAATAGGTGAGCTAACAACTGCTACTAATAGTGCGATATGAGTTTTACGCATGATCCTACTCCAAATATAATGAGTTGTTCTTTTTTTATAATCACTCGCATGGTTTCGCGAGATAACTTAATCATAGTTTTGGCAACTCACACTTTTGTATTATTTTTAATAAATAGATGTTTATTTGAATATAAGTTTTTTGCTTTAATCACCTTAATTTATAATGCCTTAAAGATAATAAATCGTCTCAACTTTAGAATGAGATATTTTAATTTTTAAGAATATTTCTTATTTTCACCCCCCCAATGAATAAACTCTCGCGAATATCTCAGTGATAAGACACTTATTTAAGATTCTCAGGTGACACCTTATTCTCACTTATACTACTCTTTTCTTACTAGCTTGTATGAGTATAAACATACGACTATATATGAATTCTTTGGGGCATACACTTGTTATATAAGTGAGGGAATCGTGAGTATTTTCAATAATATAAGCTTTGTTTCGCTTTTAGCTTTATTTTCAGTCACAGTCACAGCGGAAGAGTCAACTTCATCTAAGGAGAATGAAAAACCTAAACGTGTTCAGACCGTTGCCGATATTTTAGAGCAACCCGGAGTACTCACACCTAAAGGATCTTTTGTTCTGGATACCTCATTATCTTATACCCAGAACTCATCAAACTCTGTCTCGGTCGTTGGTTATACTGTTCTACCTTCACTTATTGTGGGGTTAATCCGCGCCAGCGATATTGATCGAACAACATTGACCTTTGGCCTTACAGGCCGTTACGGAATCACCAACAGACTGGAAGTAGAGGCGCGCATTCCCTGGGTATATCGTTCGGATTCAATTTCGGAGCGGGATTTAAACAGTGGCTCTAACGCAGCATCCCTGCGTACCGTCGATGGAAACGATATTGGCGATATTGAAGCAGCCTTTAAGTACCAGATAAACATGCAAGACGCACCGTACTGGATCGGTAGCCTACGCTTTAAGAGCACCACGGGGTAAGTCACCTTACGATGTACCTATTAATAGCCTTAATGACTTTGAGGAATTGCCTACAGGATCAGGCTTCCCCAGTATAGAACCAGGTATTACCATGATCATGCCTATTGACCCTGCAGTTATATTCATGAACTTCAGCTATATCTGGAATATCAAAGATGACGTTGAAGTCGATATCACAATCCCGGGTGATGACAATAATGATGAAAATATTCGTGTCGATACCATTGATTTAGGCGATACCATTGGGTTCAGTGCCGGAATGGGATTTGCTGTAAATCCCAAATTTTCATTTAGTCTCGGCTTGAGTCATAAAACGATTTTGAAGTCCAAGATTAATGGCACAACTTCCAGTGATGCAAAACTCCTACAGCTTGACTCGCTATCTTTTGGTGCGAACTATGCCGTCGATAGAGACACGACGATTAACGTTGGCGCCACAGCAGGCATTACCGCTGATGCACCAGATTTCCAGCTATCAGTTCGTATCCCATATACCTTAAAATAACACCTCCGCATAATGAATCCCCGGTTCAAGAAGCCGGGGGGGATTCTCTTTCAATGACTAAAGTCTAATTTTCCTCTATGCTATAACGCTTAAAATAAGCAGTAACAGGAATTAATACATGTCCAACCCATTAGACTCATCCCAGATCGAGGCGATCCAAGGCTACGATGCTGAGAAGCGTTACAAGCACCTGGTGAAAGAAGTTGTTTCTAACCGCCAAATCTGGATTCTGACTGATGAACATGGCTGCGTCATGTTAAATACGGACGACGAAGATTGCGTGCCAGTGTGGCCAAACAAAGAATTTGCAGAATTGTGGGGCGACTGGAGAGTGGGAATCTTGTAAGGCCGAAGCTATTTCGCTGAACAAGTGGCACAGTCGCTGGACTCACGGACTAGAAGATGATGAGCTAGCGGTAGTAATATTCCCTAATCAGGATGAGGATGGTTTGGTTGTTTTTCCTGATGAACTGGATTTTGAGCTTAAGCAACAAGCTCACAAGCAGAATCAGCGATAGTCAGCTTTTGTCGAGACCTAACCGCGTGAAACGTTAGTATGAAAGGGGGGGCTGTTATAGCCCTTTCATTTAACCGGAATACGGTCTGCAATATAGTTACTCGTCGTCTACTATGATTCTTCTGCTTTTATCAACTGATGGAGATGTAACGCCATGGAAGCGCTACTAAGTAACCTCAAGCAATATCCTGAGCAAGTTGGTTTCGACGCTGTCATTGACATAATCAAACGACACTACCGCTATACGCCAACAGCTTTTACGAATGGGCTGGGCAATGAAACGCTCGTTAATACTGCTGGCAGCAACGAGGGATCATGCCGGATCTTTGCCTTCGCACAACTACATCAGCTTTCTGAGGCTGAAACATTAGCGTGTTTTGGCCAGTTCTATCGTGAAGAGGTACTTAAGAACCCTGATGGTAGCGATCATAAGAACATCCGGAATTTCATGAAATACGGATGGCAAGGGATTCAGTTTACAGGCAAGGCTTTGTCTGAGAGGTAATGACAGTTATGTCGTTTGAGGGGGGCGAGAGCCCCCCCTCCACATGAGCACAATTCAATATTGAAGCGGCTTTTGACAGTAAGAGCACTTTTCAGCTGGTTTCATGAAAAATGGGGCTCGAGTTGCCCTGCCGCATGACGCACAAAACTTGGTTCCGCGGATAGTTAGCCAAGTAAGAGGAACCATGAAAGCCAGTAATCCCACCATCATGGGCAAGGGTGGCTGCATATATACAATCACCGCGCCAATAACAACATTGCTGAATATGGTATACGCCGGCCACAATTTGCGCTTGCGCTCGACATCAGATCCTCGCTGAAACAACATATAGCTACCAACAGATAGTCCAAGCCAGACAATGGCAAATGTCACTAATAAGTCTTGTTGCACAATAACCACTCACTCAATAATATGCGATACGCCACCAGTCTATCACCCCCCCTACTACCATATCAGCCAACTTCGCCATCTTTTGTTACAAATCGAACGCACTTCTTCATTAACACCAAACCAGAATTTGGCTCAATTTGGGAAGCCAATCACAACCTGAAAAAGTGAAGCCTCAAATTTGCGGCTGCCGTCCTTGAAAACCAACCCTACGGACAGATATCTTAACTGAGCGGATAAAAAGATGATCCGTAACCACTTTCCTTTAGTGGTGATACAAGGAGTTTTAATGGTTGCAAAATCCTTATTGAGAACATGTTTTGTTCTGATGTTTGTTCTTGGCCGAAGCCCCGTTGCTTCAGCCTCGTTACCTGAATACAACAATTCTGATATTGAAACCCCCTCCCCAGCCCAAGGTCTAAAGAAACATTCCAGCGATCTCTTAGTGGCCTTTACTCTATCCCTAGTTACCGTTCACCTACCCTGCTACAACCATATTCTGACTTTGATGCACTCTACAACCAAGCCGCCTCTGCCCAGAGCGAGCTGAAGGATGTGCTCAATCAAGTCAGCTTGCTAACAGCGGCCCAGCCGGTATTGCCCGGACTTAAATCAAAAACTAGGGCGGAACACAAAATTGCAACAGAACTTGGAGGCCAAGCTGAGCTTCTCACAGATTTAGCACGAGGCTCCCTCGTTTCTAACAACATCGGAAGCCTAGTCCAGTCCTTTGAACTATTAAATAATGAAGTCACAGTTGTAGAGGTAAAAAACCGCTTTAAGCATCCCGCCCCTTCAGGATATCGCGATCTTAAGCTGTTAGTTCGTCTTCCAAAAACCCAGCACATTGCTGAGATCCAATTGCACCTAGAGGAAATTTCTGAAATTAAAAATGGTGCCGAACACGATATATATGAGCAAATTCAAGCGATAGAGCGTCAGGCAAACGCAGAACTTCGTGATTTAAGTGATATCGAAGTGGCTAAGCTTAAACAACTACGGCAGCAATCTCTCTCTATGTACCAGTCCGCATGGCATCAATACCTGCAGCCAGAGGCCATTGCCAGCTAATCAAACCATACAAACCAGCCCGAGCAGCATTTTTATCGGGCTGGAGCAACTGAAAGACCACCAGCAAGCAAATTCATCTTCTGTTCAGATTACTCTGCTATTCTACAGTCCATCAAAGAGAAGCTCTCAACAACCTGATACGTCACTTTTACCAAACCTTAGGTTTGAAGGTCACCGTTTTACGTATAGTGCTGAAGCCGAAAGGCTGTTCCTATCAGCATAACAGGAGTTGTTTAATGGATATAAAATCTGTACTTCGTACCTGCTTTGTTCTTCTATTTGTACTAGGTCGCGGCCCTGCAATGGCAGCCCCCTATTGCAAGCTATTCAGAGTCAGACTATGAGCTACCTTCCAATCGCTCAGAAGCCAGTAAGAAGTCATTCCAGCGTAGCCTAAGCGGCCTTTACAGCATTGATAGCTGGAAGGATGCAGGTATCGCTCAACCCTACTTAGATTTTGACCAGTTATACCTTGCCGCTGCTCATGCGCAGCAAGAGCTTGATACCGTTATTCGCGAAATATGCCTGCTCACCAGTACGCAAGCAATTTTACCAGGAGTAAAGTCTGAACAGCGTGCCAAAACAAAGGTAGAGACTGAGCTTCAAGGCAATAGCAGCCAGATAACCGATTTGGCTAGAGGCTCACTCGTTGCAGAAGATATACCGAGCCTCGTTCAGGCTTTTGAACTGCTGAATAAAGAAGTCACTACTGTAGCAGTAAAAAACCGCTTCAAATCACCAACCGACTCTGGCTATCGAGACCTAAAAGTGCTGGTCCGCTTGCCTGAAAGCCAACTAATTGCCGAAGTCCAGCTTCATTTGAATGCAATATCAACGGTGAAAAACGGTGCAGAGCACGAAATTTATGAGCAAATTCAAAAAATTGAACGTGTAGGCTTAAAGCAAAACCGTTCCCTCTCTGAATTTGAGCTGGCGCAGATTACCCAATTACGTACTGTCTCTAACAATCTTTACCAAGAGGCTTGGCAACAGTACCTTCAGCCAGAAGTACTCGCAAGCTAATACATAGCGATACGCTATTATCAATACTGCGACGTTATTCATTATTAAGACAACAGCGTGAATGTTGACTATTATGAATACGTCGCTAGGAGGACCCAACGATGACCCATCGTTATCAACCTATCGACTGTGCCCTTCACGACTGTTTTGAAATGGCTTGTGTTTACCACTATCAGGTAAAGCTTGATTTACGTGATGAGAGTTCAGTTGAAGGTAAGTGCATAACCACGGAACTCACCCGGATAAATCCGAGTGGTTAGTTTTCAAAACTGAATATCAGTACACCAAGATTCGATTAGATTTTATTGAACGTATGTCAGCCCTCACCCCGGGAGCTCGATTCTCGGTTATCAACTGCTGAAACACAAAGAGCGCCAACAGGCGCTCTTTGCTCATAGAAAACCAGATGATTACTTGTGAACCATAATATCTAGAATCTGTACATCTGTATGGGGTCATCGCACCATTGGCCAGTGCCGACATATTGCGAATGGAGGTATCAACATCATCAGCCACAATGCCTTCATTGCCGGTTACCCGCATACCATCAAGCGCCATCAGGGCCGCTTTCACCGCAGCACTAGCCGATGATGATACTTTCATTGCACAACTGGTTTTTGCGCCATCGCAAATGATACCGGTAATATCACCAATCATGCTACAAATCGCTGAACTGATCTGCTCAAAACGACCACCAAGCAGCCAAGTCATACCAGCAACAGCTCCCCATTGAGGCCGTCGTCGCTCCGCAAAGTGCCGACAGTTTATTCTGATAGCTCTTAATATAAATAGCCATCAAGTGAGACATCATCAAAGCGCGTGCTGTTGTTTCAGGATCTGCTTTTACATGCTCAGCAACCACGGCTACCGGCATCGTTGCGGCAATCCCCTGATTCCCTGATCCCGAGTTACTCATCGCCGGTTTCATCGCACCGTCCATCCGGGCATCTGAAGCCGCAGAAGTCCGGCAAAGAACGTTAGTCAGCAGCCCACCAGAAAGCAGACCACGATCAACATTACGTTGGAACATCGCTCCAATCTGCAAACCATACTGACCCGTCAAGCCTTCCTGAGACAGAGCATCGTTTAGCTCCAGTGATTCAGTAATAAACTGGATATCCTCAATCGGGGACATTCAATGCAAATTCATAGATATCATGGGCGGAAGCATCTGAAAAGATGTTCTCGGGCTGATGTTCAGATGCCAGCTTTGGCTGCGGATCGATGATAAATACAGCATCGCCATTAACGTCAATCGAAACTACATTGGTATGGCCATCCGCTATTATCACTGTTGCCTGATCAGTCTCATCGCTAACTGTCACCTTAGCAAATATAATATTAGAAACTTGGGCAACCCCCTACGCTAACCTGCTGTTGATCAAGCATCAATCTCGCTTTATCAACATCATCTGGGGTGATGTTTTTTAATACTTCTAACCCCTGCATCTGGTTCGCCCCGCCAAGGCGCCGACAGCTGCAGCTATCGGCAACCCCGACCATACCGGTACCTGGTACACCGACTCCCCATCCCATTTTTCATTAGATTTGGAGACACAGATGCTTCGATTCGATTAGCTTTGCCCTTAAGATGCCGAGCCGCAATAGCAGCAGCTAATGCCACTGAAACAGGTTCTGTACAACCCAATGCCGGAACGACTTCTTTCTTAACTGTTTCGATAAAACCGGTCCAGAGGTGCTTTTTCATTATAATTACCTTCAGATAAACAGGTGAAGTGTAGGGTACTGTTTTATCCCCCATTAACTTTATATGGTTAATTTACACCTACCCAAAGGGAATTGTTTTACCTAATTTCCTATAAAACAGGGACAAGGGAGAAAAACTTTCTCCCTCCCTCTCGTCAGCTAAAAGACAGGCATTCCACAACGCAAATCTTCAGCATTAACAGCTAGCACCAGCGACGTACTTGTTCACAGTACTGGCGATACTCGTCGCCAAATAGAGCTTCCAATACATCTTCCTCAGGTCCAATTTGAAAATTGTTCATATAGAAGATAAACAGTGGGATCATCACCAGACTAGAAAACGCAGATAAGTAAAGAAAGGCAGCAATCAGCAGCAAAACCAGTCCCAGATACATCGGGTTCCGTGAAAAGCGGTATATTCCGGAGGTAACCAAGCTTGATGCTTTGTGTGGGTTATGAGGATCGACAGTGGTTCGTACTTTGGCAAATGACACAATCCCCGCCAGCCCAACCAGCGTACCACAGAGGCAACATACCAATGCCATCATTGACTGGCCCCAAAATGAAAAAATCCATATCGGCCAGTAAATTGAAAGCAAATACATGCCGCCTAATGTTATTAGTAACAACAGTGGTGGGGGTAATTTTAAATACATGTCGCTATTCCTTCCGCAAAAATACAAACAGGCCTTTATGCATTATGCATTATGCATTATGCAGCAATCATAACCC
>LLEM01000202.1_pt1 | contig 11391 bp, 18 predicted proteins | sample 595841 | NCBI WGS metagenome assembly LLEM01 (sample SAMN02919313, study PRJNA255460) | bioreactor metagenome | biome: chemostat; feature: culture 2012_10.2; material: sediment; isolation source: day64 10degC chemostat 2012 inoculated with Wadden Sea sediment taken from... | place: Germany: Bremen ...
TGCGAAGCCCGTCATTGCCGCCATTGAGGTCGACTTGCCCGATCCCGTCGCCCCCCCGACAACCAGCACCAGCCACGCTTGGCCAGTGCCATTTTCTGCATATCCATCGGTAGGTTAAGCGAGAACAGATCGGGGGGGATTTCAGTCTCAATACGCCGAATAACCATGCCCGGCAGCTCGCGCTGCCAAAAAGCACTGACCCGGAAACGCAGTTCTCCGCGCACCAGAGCAAAGTTTGCTTCTTGGGTCGACGTAAAATCCTGTAACCGTTCGCGATCCATCGCATCGTCAAACAAAGCATCAACAGCACCGCGATCCAATACCTCACCCAATGGCTGCAAGTTTCCGTCAATCCGCAGCAAACAAGGGGAATCCACCGTGATATATAGATCAGATGCCTTGCAACGCACCATCTCTTCGAGGATCTGCTGTAAGTTCATTATCTTTCCTTTTCTTTAGCTAATACTGACACGTTATGCGAAGGTACTGTCGACGACACGGCGCCCCTTCTTCAGATTCAACGATCCCCCCCTGCGCCACCAGCATTTTGACACTCTGCTCCATCGTCTGCATCCCCCCCATCGCAGAGCCTGTCTGGATCATAGAGTACATCTGCGCAACTTTAGCTTCCCGAATAAGGTTACGAATAGCAGGTGTTGCCATCATCACCTCATGGGCTGCAACCCGGCCACCACTCACGCACTTAAGCAAGTTTTGCGATACCACTGCCCGCAACGACTCCGAAAGCATCGAACGCACCATTGCCTTGTCATTACCGGGGGGGAAAACATCAATGATACGGTCAACCGTCTTGGCAGCCGAACTGGTATGCAAGGTGCCGAGCACCAAATGGCCGGTTTCTGCCGCAGTCAGGGCCAAACTGATTGTTTCCCTGTCCCGCAGCTCCCCCGACGACAATCACATCGGGATCTTCACGCAGCGAAGAACGCAGTGCATTATGGAAACTATGTGTATCACGATGAACTTCACGCTGGTTAATCAGGCAACGTTTGCCGCTATGAACAAACTCCACCGGATCTTCAATTGTCAGAATATGCCGATTGTAGTTTGCGTTGATGTAATCAACCAAGGCGGCAATAGTGGTCGACTTACCCGATCCTGTCGCACCGGTAACCAGTACCAGTCCTCGCTGGCACTGGGCTATCTTATAAAAGACATCAGGTACGTTGAGTGAATCCAGTGACGGGATGTTGATCGGAATAGTTCGAAATACCGCCGCACTTCCCCCCCGAGACTGCTGAAAAGCATTAACACGAAAACGGCCAACTCTCGGCAATTCAAAGGAGAAATCCACCTCGAGCTTCTCTTCGTACTCCCGACGCTGGGCATCAGTCATGATATCAAATACCAATCGATGCACCTCACCATGCTCTAACGCTGGTAAACTAAGTTTTCTTACGTCACCATCTACCCTTATCATTGGTGGAACACCAGCTGAAAGGTGCAGATCAGAGGCATTATGCTTTACACTAAAATCCAGTAGTTCGGTGATATCCATAAATTTTCCCCACAGAATCAATTATGAGTAGTATCAAACAAAATATTGAGCAGGTCATCTCCCAGATAACCTCAGCAACAGAAAAATGCGGTCGGGCAGCCGATTCCGTGCAATTACTGGCAGTAAGCAAGACCAAGCCGATCGCTGCAATCGAAGATGCGATCGCGGCGGGACTGTTTGCGTTTGGCGAAAACTATGTCCAGGAGGGCGTCGAGAAGGTACAACATTTCGCAACCAGCCCCCAGGCTGACAAGCTAAGCTGGCATTTTATCGGGCCGATCCAGTCCAATAAAACCCGGCTGATTGCTGAGCATTTTGACTGGGTACATTCTGTCGACCGGGCCAAAATCGCCCGCCGGCTGAGCGAGCAACGTCCGGAAAATATGCCACCATTAAATATACTATTGCAGGTTAATACCAGCGCCGAAGCCAGTAAATCCGGGGGGGTACCTATTGACGAACTGGCGACACTGGCCGACGAAATTGCTGCCATGCCTAACATCGTGCTGCGTGGCCTAATGTCTATACCGCAGAAAGCAGATGACTACGACAGCCAGTATGCCGCCTTCAGCGCCCTGGCCGACGCCCAAAAAGCACTACAGAGCAAATATCCGCAGCTCGATACCCTGTCGATGGGAATGAGTGGCGATATGGAGGCAGCCATCGCGGCAGGTAGCAGCATTGTTCGTATTGGTACCGCTATTTTTGGCGCGCGAGACTACGGAACAAACCAATAAGTTGCCCTCAGGACAATTTTATAAGGACTTTACATGGAACAACGTTCAATCGCTTTTATCGGTGCCGGCAATATGGCCCGCTCTATCATTGCCGGGCTAGTGTGTAGCGGCTATCCCGCCGACAAAATTACCGCAACTGCGCCAGGACCGGCTCGCCGTGAACCACTCGCCCGCGATTACGGTATCCATACCAGCGACGATAATCTGTTGGCAGTCGAACAGGCCGAAGTAATCGTACTGGCAGTCAAACCTCAGTTGATGGAAGACGTTTGCCGCCCGCTGCAAGGAATAGATTTTTCAGGTAAGCTGGTGATCTCTATCGCAGCCGGTATCTCGGCCAAGCGTCTCAATGACATGCTCAACACCGAGCTTAACCTCGTTCGGGTGATGCCTAATACACCGTCTCTCATTGGAAAAGGCATGAGTGGCATGTATGCTCCGGCAACAGTGGCGGGATCAGATAAGACCTTTGCCGAAAACTTAATGCGAGCTGTCGGCGAAGTGTGCTGGGTAGAGCAGGAAGCAGGAATTAACGGTATTATAGCCGCAGCCGGTAGTGCCCCCCCGGCTTACTTCTTCCTGTTCATGGAGGCAATGCAGGCCGAGGCCATCAAGCAAGGGTTTGATCCCCCCCAAACGGCCCGTTTGCTGGTTCAGCAGTCTGCAGCAGGCGCTGCCGAGATGGTTGTGGCCAATCCAGATATCGAGCTGACAACTTTGCGCGAGCAGGTAACGTCAAAAGGCGGAACCACGGCAGAAGCACTGCGTACATTTAACGAGCACCAACTTAGTGATACCGTAGCAAAAGCAATGCGTGCTGCGATTACCCGCGCTGAAGAAATGGAAAAATTATTTTAAGGTTTAGTTATGAATTCAATTGGTTTTCTGGTCAGTACCCTATTTGACCTCTACATCATGGTTGTATTGCTGCGGATCTGGCTCCAGTGGGCCCGTGCGGACTTCTACAACCCGTTTTCCCAGTTCATCATCAAAGCGACCCAACCCGTCGTCGCACCGCTACGTCGCATTATCCCGTCCATTGGCTCGCTGGATCTCGCCACGCTGCTATTTGCCTATATCCTTAGCATTGCCAAATTTGTCATCCTTCAGCTTGTTCTTACTGGTGGCGGCATGGCATTCAGCATCGATTTCTTATGGGTCGGCGCACTTGCCCTGCTTAAAGCTGCTGGCGGCCTGTTGTTCTGGGTACTGCTGCTACGCGCTATCCTGAGCTGGGTAAGCCAGGGCCGCAGCCCGGTTGAATACGTAATGCACCAGCTAACCGAGCCAATGACGGCGCCTATCCGCCGTATTATTCCGGCGATGGGTGGCCTGGATCTAAGCGTATTAGTTCTGTTCATCGGCTTACAGTTCGCCAACTTCCTGATGGGCGATCTTATCGGTCCTATCTGGCACCAGCTATGAGTCTAAATGCGGTAACCCGTAATGGCGACGACTTGGTGATCCGGCTCTATATCCAGCCGAAAGCCAGCCGTGACCAGATCGTCGGCCTGCACGGCGATGAACTGAAAATTGCCATTACCGCACCGCCGGTCGATGGCAAGGCCAATGGTCACCTGGCCAAATACCTGGCTAAGCAGTTCCGGGTTGCCAAGGGACAAGTGGTGATTGAAAAAGGAGAGCTCGGCCGCCACAAACAGGTACGCATCGAGGATCCCCCGAGAAATACCTGCGATTGTTTCTGAGCTACTGTAAATATATGTCGCCTCAACTGCTTTAAAAAGTCGACAGCTCAGCCGAAAGGCTGGGCTGCTACAACTACCAGCAGCTGACTATACTAAAAGGATGTTATACCCACCTGGCTATAAGGGTCGTATAAGTAACCGGTGAGTATCCAGAAGGATAAAATCATGACTCGTATTTTATGTTTATTATCAGCACTACTCTTTACTGCCCTACCCGTTCATGCCGAACAGCTTGAAAATATCGGTAACCTTGAAGTCCATTACTCCAGCTTCCCGTCGACCTTTCTGACGCCCGAGGTCGCCAATACCTACCGTATTCAGCGCAGCCGCTACTCGGCTGTTGTCAACATCACCGTGCTGGACAAAACGCAAGACGGCAAACCGGCTGTCACCGCTGTCTTGTCAGGCCAGGCCAAGAACCTGCTTGGTTCGATCAAGAACCTCTCCTTTCGCGAAGTCCGCGAGGGATCGGCCATCTACTATATTGCCGAGTTAAACCATGCCAACGAAGAGAGCTTCAGCTTTACCATTGATGTATCTCAGGACGGTAATAATGGCCAAATAGCCTTCAAACAAACCTTTTATGTCGATTAGCCTGCAACCATGCAAGCCAAGAAGGAGCCATTGGCTCCTTTTTTGTTTTCAGCAGGGAAGCCCCGAGCGCAATTGAGTGGTGACAAAGCTAGATTGGTATTATCATAGCGCCCCATTATTATCAGTCCACACGGACTCACCGAGGAACAGTGATGAGCAAACTAGTACTGGCCACAGGCAATCAGGGTAAAGTAAAAGAAATGGCAAGCCTGCTTGCAGACTTTGGCTTTGATGTCGTGGCACAAAGCGACTACAACGTATCTTCGGTTGCCGAGACTGGCACAACCTTTATCGAAAATGCCATCATCAAAGCCCGTCATGCCGCAAAAGAGACCGGCCTGCCCGCGATTGCCGATGACTCAGGCCTGGAAGTGGACTACCTTAAAGGCGCTCCGTATCTACTCTGCCCGCTTTGCCGGCGAAGATGCCAGCGATCAGCAGAACCTGGAAAAACTACTGAAGGAAATGGAAGGCGTCCCTGCCGAGCAGCGTACAGCCCGTTTCCATTGCGTGCTGGTGATGATGCGCCACGAAAATGATCCAACGCCACTAGTTTGCCACGGCTGCTGGGAAGGCAGCATCCTGAGCGAAGCCCATGGCGAGAATGGCTTCGGCTATGACCCGGTATTCTGGGTTCCCGAAGATCACAGCGCCTCTGCCGAGCTGGAGCCTGCCCGCAAGAAGCAGCTTTCGCACCGTGGCAAAGCTCTGCAGAAACTGTTTGCTGCCCTGAAGGACGCCTAATGCTAGTTCCACCACCACTAAGCCTGTATGTTCACATTCCATGGTGCGTACAGAAATGTCCGTACTGCGACTTTAACTCGCATGCCCTAAAAGCGGACATTCCCGAGCTCGATTACATTGACGCCTTAATCGACGATCTGGACACCGATCTGGCGGCCTATCAGCTGAAAGACGATCGTCGTCTGCTGCATTCAATCTTTATTGGTGGTGGTACGCCGAGCTTGATCTCTCCTGTAGAGATCGGCCGTCTGCTGCAAGCTATCGAAGCGCGCATTCCGTTCAGTGATGATATTGAAATCACCATGGAGGCAAATCCGGGTACCGTCGAAGCCGGACGATTTACCGCCTACCGAGCGGTCGGAGTGAACCGGATTTCAATCGGGATCCAGAGTTTTCAGGATGACAAGCTAAAGCGCCTAGGTCGCATCCATGGCAGCGAAGAAGCAACCAGGGCTGCAAAACTGGCTACCGAAGCCGGGTTGAACAGCTTCAACACTGATTTGATGCATGGCTTACCGGATCAGTCTATAGATGATGCCCTGTCGGATCTCAAACAGGCTATCGCCCTAAATCCGCCGCACCTATCCTGGTACCAGCTGACTATCGAACCCAATACCCTGTTTTATTCCAAGCCGCCGATACTGCCGGATGACGATGACTTGTGGGATATATTCGAGCAAGGCCACCAGCTGCTAGCGCAAGCAGGCTACATCCAGTATGAAATTTCCGGCTACAGCAAGCCGGGGCTGCAGTGTCGCCATAACCTCAACTACTGGCGTTTCGGCGACTATCTCGGAATTGGTTGTGGTGCGCACGGTAAGATCAGCTTTGCCGACGGCACTATCACCCGAACAGTCAAGGTAAAACATCCGCGTGGTTATCTGAATCCACAGAAACCGTATCTGGATCAGGAAACTCAGGTGGATGACCGCGAAAGACCGTTTGAGTTCTTCATGAACCGTTTCCGCCTGCTGGAATCCTGCCCCAAGCAGGACTTTATCGATCGTACCGGCTTAGCGTTAACTGTTATTCAGCCTTCGATTGATTGGGCGCTGGCTAAGAAATACCTGACGGATAACGGTAGCGAGTGGCAGATTACCGAGCATGGCAAGCTGTTCCTCAATGATCTACTGGCGGCATTTGTCGACGAAGAATAACCCGTCGTGAGAATCCAGTTACGAGTTACGAGTTACGAGTTACGAGAAGAAGCTTATCTCGCAACTCGTTTCTCGAATATCTCTAGTATTCGGGAGTTATTCGAGCGTCACACTCCGCCAATTCTTAAGCGCGGGGATCAAGGATTGGATCTCATGCTCTTTCACTTCACGCTTGGCCACCCGCTCACACAATTCCAGATCAATCGCTTGGGAATGAGACAGTACGTAAGGCAGATCGTCGGCCATCATACGGTGATAGTCAGCCAATGCAGCCTGTTGCTGCGCATTCAGCCTGACCTTGTGAACCCCCATAATAGAGCTGGCCATTAGGCTTGATCAGAAACGTATCAACGCCATCTTCTAACCGCACCTCGTTATCTTGCATGGTAATAGCATTATGCCACTGCGGCTGGCACTGCGATGCCGAAGCCGTTGCTGAACTCACTGACAAACCAAACAAAATGACAACCGAATATGCTATCCGGCAGTGACTTTTAAACATATGCATCCCTTTAAAATAGGGTATACACAGCTCGTAATGAGCAGCCATTACCCCACTAAAAAATAGAACGTCCGATTCTCTCTGCAAGCAATTCCAATGCCGCTGTTCCTGCCAATGAATTACCGGAAGGATCCAGCTCGGGTGACCATACCGCAATCGACATCTCCCCCGGTACAATAGCGATAATACCGCCACCTACCCCCGGATTTGCCCGGCATACCCACCCGATAAGCAAACTCGCCAGCACCGTCGTATAAGCCACAGGTCGCAAGCAATGCATTCATTTGCTTACACTGAGTCTGGCTGATAATTGTTTTTTTCGCCCCCCCTAAAGGAAGCCCTTTATTGGCCAAATAACTGAATGTCCTCGCCAAATCAACGCAGCTCATCTTCAGGGCGCAATAACTGAAGTAATTGGTCAGAACCGGTACCACCTCGTTTTCGAAATTACCGAACGAACGCATCAGGTAGGCAATAGAGGCATTGCGGTCACTGTGTTGCATTTCAGAGGCGGCTACCTCTTTGTCATAGACAAGATGCGGATTACAGGCCAGCTCGCGAACCTGCTCCAGCATCCGGTACTGAGGTGCCGAGAGGCGACTATGAAGCAGATCAGAGACCACCAATGCCCCCCCGGCATTGATAAATGGATTACGCGGAATACCGTTTTCCAGCTCGAGCTGATCATTGAGTTAAAAGCATGTCCCGAAGGCTCTTTGCCGACTCGCAGCCAAATTTCATCGGGCTCATACAGGGTCATCGCCACCGTCAGGCTCAATGCCTTAGAGATCGACTGGATCGAGAAACATTCTTCACTGTCACCGGCCTGAATAATTTCACCATCATTATAACAGACAGCGATCCCCCAGCTTACTGGCAGACACTTTTGCCAATGCCGGGGATATAGTTAGCCACTTTCCCCCGGCCAATCAATGGCCTGACTTCGTCTAAAATCTCACTGAGCAACGTTTCTGTTGGCTTCATTATTTTTCTCCAAGAGTAAAAAAGCCAACACGAGGCTGGCTTTTTCTTCAGATAGCATTGGATATATGTTGAATTTGGTTCAGTCACTGAACCGTCAACAAGGGGGGGAATTATTCAGTTCGCTCGAACTTCATATCCCATACGCCGTGGCCCAAACGATGGCCGCGAGCTTCAAATTTTGTTAGTGGGCGATCTTCCGGACGCGGAATATAATCACCGTCAGTTGCCGTGTTGCGGTAACCCGGAGCTGCGTTCATCACTTCAACCATATGCTCGGCATAGTTTTCCCAGTCTGTCGCCATATGGAAAATGCCACCAATCTTAAGCTTTTTGCGTAACATTTCAGCAAATTCCGGCTGAACAATACGTCGCTTGTGATGACGAGCCTTGTGCCATGGGTCAGGGAAAAACAGTTGAACCATATCAAGGCTGCCGTCCGGGATCATATGATCGAAGACTTCGACGCCATCATGGCACATTACGCGCAAGTTTGTTAAACCCGCTTCTTCTGCTGCCATCAGACATGCACCAACACCAGGACTATGAACTTCGATGCCAATATAGTTTTTCTCAGGTGCATTCTTCGCCATTTCAACTAGTGATGCGCCCATACCAAAACCAATTTCCAGTACAACTGGTGCTTCGCGGTTAAACACCTCTTTCCAGTCCACGAGTTCCTGAGCGAAGTCTATACCCATTGTTGGCCAATTATTTTCCATAGCCAATTCCTGGCCCTTGGTTAAACGGCCTTCACGACGAACAAAGCTACGAATTTTTCGTACCAGTTTGCCGTCTTCGGTAAATTCAGTCATGGTCACTTCACCAGACTTTTTTGAAACTTCGCTCATGCTTACTATCCAAACAAAAAAGAAACGGAACGGCATTATCCAAAGTTATCGGCTAAGTTCAAGTCTATCGATTGCGACAATACCCAGATTGTGGTGCAATCTCGCTCAATAATACCCAATAATAACTTTCACCGCTGTGCGAGATGCACGGTGTCAGGAAGTATAAATGATTGCCAGATCTGACTCAATTTTAACCGACAATGGACGTCAGCAGCATCAAGGCAAACACACTACAAGTAAAGTGAGCGAGTTTCTGTGACTAATACCTTCTCTGAGGCCATTTTATCGTGGTACGACAAATTCGGCCGCAAGACGCTGCCTTGGCAGCTCAACAAAACACCCTACAAAGTCTGGCTATCGGAGATCATGCTCCAGCAAACCCAGGTTGCCACCGTTATTCCGTATTTCGAACGATTCCTGGCACGATTTCCTACCGTCCAGGATCTCGCCTCGGCGGAACAAGACGAGGTACTGCATCTATGGACAGGATTAGGTTACTACGCCCGCGCCCGCAACCTGCACAAAGCCGCACAGGTTATAGTCACCGAGCACAACGGTGAATTCCCGACTGACATTGAGCAAGTCATCGCCCTGCCGGGGGGGATAGGCCGCTCAACCGCAGGTGCAGTATTATCCCTGTCGCTCAACCAGCATCATCCTATTCTCGACGGCAATGTAAAACGCACTCTGGCCCGCAGCTATGCCGTCGAAGGCTGGCCAGGCAAAAAACCGGTAGAAAACGCCCTGTGGGAAATCGCCGAGAAAAATACCCCGGCATCGGGCGTCGAGCGCTATAACCAGGCAATGATGGACATGGGAGCGATGATCTGTACCCGCAGCAAGCCCAAATGCGAATTATGCCCGATTGCCGATCTCTGCGAGGCAAAAGCCCAACAGCGCCAGATGGACTTTCCCGGCAAGAAACCTAAAAAGACGCTGCCCGAAAAACAGGCTTGGTTTGCCATTTTTCAATGCGGCGAGGAAGTCTGGCTTGAACAGCGGCCACCCGTTGGGATCTGGGGGGGATTATGGTGTTTTCCGCAAAATGATCATCAGGATCTTGATACCATCATCGAGCAGCGACTTGGTACTTCTGCCCAGCAGATCCGATCCACCGAACAACTTAATGCGTTCCGCCACACGTTTAGCCATTATCACCTCGATATCGTGCCAATAAAAATCACACTCAGTACTACACCGAATGTCATACACGAATCGGGCAAAGGGCAATGGTACAACCTCAACCAGCCCCCCCAAAGTCGGGCTGGCCGCACCGGTTCAGCAAATTCTGGAAAGCTTGCACTACGAGCTGAAAAACCTGTAATAACCTTAGTTTAGTAATAGCCATAGTAGAGAAGTGGCTATACCGTCTACGTGAAATATAGAAGCATAAGCTGCACTCTGGTATAACTAACAACGTACTCATGAAGGTTAGGATTAAGGAGCCACTCGATGAGCCGTACTGTATTTTGTGCCCGTCTAAAAAAAGAAGCGGAAGGTTTGGATTTCCAGCTTTATCCAGGCGATCTGGGTAAACGTATTTTCGACAATATTTCAAAAGAAGCTTGGGCGGAGTGGCAAGGTAAACAAACCATGCTGATCAACGAGAAAAAACTGAACATGATGGATCCGGAGCATCGCAAGCTGCTAGAAACAGAAATGGTTAACTTTCTGTTTGAAGGTCAGGATGTGATCATCGACGGTTATACACCGCCTAGCGAGAAATAATTGTCCTGACTTCACGATTTATCCTCTCTCCGGTGTAAAAAAGCTTACCCGGAGTGCCAGAAAATGACATCATTTGCCATCAAACAAGTGATGTCTTTTTTTTACCGGGAACTATGAAAAAACGCGCTCTCTTACTGTCGCTTCTTTTGCTTAGCGGATGCAGCCGTGAATTTGTCGAAAAGTTTTATGATGTCGACTACGCCGCAACCAACCGTTTTGCCAAGAATCTCGCCCCCTTTGCCGGGACAGTTTACTAAGGATTCTGCGGCATTTGATCGCCTGATGAGTAACTTCAGCGGCCAGGTCAAACGTTACTGGGGTGACAATGACTCCCTCGTGTCCGGTAAGCGTCAATATGTCAAATATACCGATGGCTACAAGAGCCGCGCCCATGTCGATTTCGTACGTGGCGTCGTTATTGTCGAGACAGTGGCAACCACGGAACCGGAAAATCACCTCAAAGAAGCCATAACCACCACGCTATTGACCCCGGACAACCCGGGTGGCGTCGATTTGTACTCAGACTCGGGAATTGACTTCAACGGTAAGCCGTTTCTCTATGGCCAAGTACTGGATCAAGACGGCAAACCTATCGAATGGTCCTGGCGGGCTAATCAATTTGCCGATCACCTCATCAATACCGGGCTCAAAAAGCGGAAAATTCGCTACCAGCAAGCCTATTATGTCGAGATCCCGATGGTTGCTGATCACGCCAACAAACGAGGCTACAAGTATGCCAGTATCGTACGCGATGCCTCACGGCGTTACGGCATCCCTGAAGATCTTATCTATGCCATCATCAAAACCGAGAGCAGTTTCAACCCTTATGCTGTCAGCCATGCCAATGCCTACGGCCTGATGCAGGTAGTCCC
>LLEM01000203.1_pt1 | contig 11318 bp, 12 predicted proteins | sample 595841 | NCBI WGS metagenome assembly LLEM01 (sample SAMN02919313, study PRJNA255460) | bioreactor metagenome | biome: chemostat; feature: culture 2012_10.2; material: sediment; isolation source: day64 10degC chemostat 2012 inoculated with Wadden Sea sediment taken from... | place: Germany: Bremen ...
GGCCACCAGACCTCATCTCATTCCGAAACTGCGTGCATACTATGCGAATAAGGTGCATATTTTATTGATACAAATCATTTATCATACAAATAAGCAAAATTTCTAATGAGGCTGTAAAAAGACTATAAATTGAAAAACTAACCACGAAAATCACGTAGTTGTACCAATCTGGATAAATAGTTGTTCAGAGAATTGCGCAGGAAACATTACTGAGGAAAAGGCATCAGAGCTATAGCTGATCATCAGACGTACAAAAATACGCTACTAAGTACTTTACTTACAAATAGATATGTGGAACTTCGAGATAAGAAAGCTGGAGCGGGCAGCGGGGAATCGAACCCGCATCATCAGCTTGGAAGGCTGAGGTAATAGCATTATACGATGCCCGCTTTATTGATATCACTAACAAGACAGCTAATGATGTTTTGCATCGAACGAGGACATAATGTCAGATTGCTCAGCGAAATAAAGCACCCAACCCCCCCAAAACTTGACACAAGTCACAAAATATCGACTCAATCGCTTATTAAACAACCACATAGATTTAACTTTGTCTGCCCTCTAAAGTACAAAAGCTGGCTTTCTGCCAGCTTTTGATAAATACGTCATTCTTTACAACTTACTTGATGGGTACTCGCCTTCTTTCCTCTTCTTTGCCTTATTGCTTACTGTCCAATGCTCATTAGGATCATAACTCTCATCACAAATATCTAGAGAGAACCCCCCATATCAACAATTTCTTTCAATGTCAGGTTATCCGCAAGTTTGGCAATCTCTCCTGACTTGTTACGTAGCTCCATAACCGCCCACCTTCATCAAATGTCCAACGCCCAAGTGACATTTTAAATATAGTGCCGCCTTTGACATTTGTCTTGCTGCCACACTAGATAGAAAACAGCCCCTGCTCAGGCAGGGCTGTAAACGGTTATTAGCTGTTAGAGCGTCAATCAGATCTGTTGCCAAACGTTACTTTGATCTGGCTGTTCGCCTTTTGTCCACCACTTCGCTTTATACTTCAAGCCGTTGTAGGTAACAATATCACCACCAACGTAAACCGCACTAGGATCCCAAGTTGTATTACCTTCAGCAGTTACAGTCACAGCGATAGTTGAACTCGCTTCCGCCAGACCGTCTGATACGGTAACAACGAGATTAACAACTGTGTCAACGGATACCGCTGGTGCTGTAAAGGTGACATTAGCGCCTGCTGCTGTGCTGGTCACAGTTCCACTGGATACGGTATAAGTTAGTGAATCTCCATCAGCATCATCAGCAGAGACAGCAATCACCACTTGCTGACCACTGGCTACCGTTGCAGTTGCTGGTACTGTCAACACTGGAGCTGTATTACCACCATTTATGCTTCCTTTAACATTCACGACCACATCTTTGACAACGCTCTTACGGCCATCCGTTACCTTGACGGTTACCACTTCTTGCAGATTGGTCGCTGTGTTTGGCGCTTTATAGGTTACCGACGCGCTGCCGTCACCATTATCGACGACTGTTGCATTTGTGGCGCTAAAGGTTAGCTTGTCACCGGCATCGGCATCTGTCGCAGAAACAACAAAGCTAATCACCTGCCCTGCATCAGCCGACTGTGCAGCAGGAACGGTGAGTACCGGCGCGTTATTTGGTACCGTGCCTGTGGTAAATACACGGTCAATGGCTTCGGCCAATGGCGAACTCAACTTGGTACACGTCTTAAGATTGGTACCATGGTTAATAAAGGTGCCTTCACACTTAATGTCACCATGCACCTGCCAGACAATAACACCGCCCAGATTGTTATCAACAATGTACTGTGCTTTTTTCTCAATAGCAGGCACATCATCATAGCTGAGGAAGTATTTGCCTTTCACCGCGTAAGGTACTTCGGCATTGGCGTCCCACTTGTGCTCCCATCCCGGCTGCTTAATTATATAGTTATAGTTCGGCTGCCCTTCGAAGACTTTCCAGTTATCCATGTCTGCCGCTGAGTTAGTCGGGCCATCGACGCTAAAGTTTACGGTGCGTTTCTCGGTCGGCGCGCCTACATATGCCACGGGTTCAGTAGTCTGTACGCCTCGGCCATAGAACGCGGCACCAAAGTTAATTTTATTTGACGGAACCCCCTTTGGCTGCCATCCAGTTACGCAGATAATCCAGGTTAAATTCAGCAAACTCTTCCTCTGGATAAGCGTAAAGCGGCGAATTATGCCCAGCTATGTTTGACCATCCCCCGTTAAGGTCGTAGGTCATCATGTTGAAATAATCCATGGAAGCAACAAGACGTGACCAGTTATACCCTTCCAGTTTTGTCGGCGCTGCCGAGAAAGCTGCCGTTAGCAGCTTGTTCGGACCGATCCGCTGACGAATATCTTCCATCAGCTGCTCAAAATCAGCGAAATCTGTCGGATTACCTGGGAAATTCATACCGCCACTTCCCGGGAATTCCCAATCAATATCAATACCGTCAAACCCTAAGGCCATCAGCTTGTCGACATCGGCAAGGAAACGCGCTTTCTTGACTGGATCTCGCGCCGTTTCAGGAAAGTGCTTCGACATACTCCAGCCACCTAACGAGGCCATGACCTTAACCCCCTTTCTGATGAGCAAGGTCAATAAGGCCTGGCGCACCACCCGCCTTTTTCAGAGGAATTGGAAACTGTCCTGTGATACCTGTTGGTTCATGTAACCAACCGCTACCCTGTTGAACAAAGCCTTGGTTTTTAACTTTAAGGTACTGCTCCTGATTCCATGGTTCATTAACCGGGAATTGGTGAATATACTCTAGCTCCCCCCCAAAGAATATGGAAGTCCCAGCTAGAGTAAACGTCGGGATGAAGTAACGGTCCGGGCTCTTGTACAGCAGTCGGTTGGTAGATGTTTTTATTTCTCAGATCACCACTGTGCAGTGAACCATCTTTGGCCACACCAAAGAAAGAAAAGTTCAGGATAGAGTAAATATCCATATTAACATTCAGGTGAGTAGCTTCACCCTTTACGCTAAAACCTTCGTTCGGTCCCTTCCATGCTTCCCACTGAGTGAGGTAGCCGATCACATTTTTATCATGTGTTGGAGCCGCCTGAGCGGTACTGGCTATTCCTGTTATCAGCATAGCGGCAACTGCGCCGGCAACTTTGCTCAGGTACAATCCCTTTTTCATGTTTTACTCCACGTCATCGTTACTATAATCATCCGGGTACGACTCGTTCACTATCGCAACCCACTAATGACCCTTCGTTAGCAGCATTCGTCATGGTTTTTACATTCACAAGCTATTAGCCCTACTACAAAGAAACCATCACCCGAAAGCATCTCTTCCAAGAGTCCGTAGTAATTCTTATATGAAGTTTTTTCGTTTCGCGAAAATAATTAAATTATTTTAATAAGACCTCAAGGAAATACATGCAAATTTTGTAAACGACATAGCATTCGCCCAAGTTACATTCCAACTCACTGGCTGTTTAACTCTCTACTTAGAAGTAACCAACGAGAATATTCACAATGAAAAATAAGCTATTGATAGACTTTTTCGATTGAAAACAGACATTTTATAGAATTGAATACTTTAAAATAGCAACTAGCCTTGATGGATATTCACCACTCTTCACAAATTTCAAGAATTTACAATAAAGTCAATAACATCAATTCCTATTAGCTTAATAAAAAGCTACTATATTAGATTATATCTTTGAGTAATTTCTAACGCGCTAACAGGGATTGAAAATGATCAAAACTGCAACGAATCAATCTCAGGGAATGCTGCTTTTTCAACTTACATCGCTCCAATCTTTTGCTATTGGGACATTGAAGGTAAAAGAAATTGTTCCTTATACGCCTTTAACGGCTATTCCGCATTCGCACCCGACTGTATTGGGAGCTGCCAACCTACGTGGTGATACATTGCCAGTCATTGATATGGCTAAAGCGGTTGGCTATCCGCCACTAAGCAAAGATGAATTGAAAGACTGTTACATCATCATTACTGATTGCCGACGTATGCTAGTGGGCTTTTTGGTGCGCGGGATCAACAAAATCACAGAATGCAATTGGCATAACATTGATGCACCGCCAAACGCGCTGGGGGGGAATAATGTTTTTGTCACTGGTGTTATGAAGGTCGATGATAAGCTTATTCAGCTGCTCGATGTTGAATTACTGCTATCTAAGGTCTTCCCTGATAAACCTAGCAGCCTGCTTCCAGTTCTGACCGATGTTCAGCGCGAGATACTTCGACCGCTTAAAATTTTGCTGGTTGATGATTCCGCAGTTGCTCGGCGTCAGCTGTCACAAGCACTCGACAGTATCAGTATCCCTTATTTCATTGCGACAAATGGCAGCGATGCGCTCAATATGCTTCAGCATGCCGCTGATGTGGGCAGTCCTTTCGACATCATAGTCAGCGATATTGAAATGCCGGGCCTTGATGGCTATGAGCTAGCTTTTGAGGTTCAAAATAACAGCAACCTGAATCATGCCTATATTATTCTGCATACATCATTGTCCAGTGAAATCAGTGTCTCACAGGCTCACCAGGTAGGCGCACACGAGGCGCTCACGAAATTTGAGGCTAACGAGCTGATCCATGCCATGCTGCGAGGAGCTGAGAAAGTCAGTACCGACGCTTAAGCTCATAACTTGATCTCATACCTTAAACAACCAGGGCACACATTGTGCCCTATGCCCCCCCGCTTTCCTCGTCAGTGAAATTATCTCTTTCTTATTCGTTCCTTATACCTACAGTCAATATTCAGCTACGTTTATTGTTGTCTCACTAACAACAGTAGATATCGAAGAGGTGTGATATGGGTGATTTTATTCTACTGAGTATCGACTTTTTATCCGGTTTATTCATTTTTATTCTCGGGCTTGGAGTTCTACTCGCTATCTACATGTACATCGTTGACATCAGGCAACATAAGCACGCTATTCGACATAACTACCCGGTTATTGGACGATTCCGTTATCTATTTGAAAAACAAGGAGAGTTTTTCAGGCAGTATTTTTTTGCCATGGACCGTGAAGAGATGCCCTTCAACCGGGCGGAGAGAAGCTGGGTCTATAAAGCAGCCAAAAACGTCGACCGTACCATCGCCTTCGGATCGACCCGAAGCCTCGATCCCGCCGGCACGATAATGTTCATGAACTGTGCATTTCCAACCTTGGAAGAAGATGCCGTCACGCCTGCTGCCATTACCATTGGTGAGAACTGCCGCTCCCCCCCTATACCACCAGCTCTATTTTTAACATCTCCGGTATGAGCTTCGGAGCCATATCCAAACCCGCAGTCAGAGCACTCTCAAACGGGGGGGCACACATTGCCGGCTGCTGGATGAATACCGGAGAGGGAGGACTAAGCCCTTACCACCTAGAAGGAAAGGCCGATCTGGTGTTTCAGATTGGCACTGCCAAGTACGGCGTCCGAGATGAAAACGGCGAGCTTAGCGAAGAAAAACTGAAAGTTATTGCTTCCCATTCTGAAGTCAAGATGTTCGAAATTAAAATTAGCCAAGGGGGGGCAAAACCCGGCAAAGGGGGCATGTTACCTGGCAAAAAAGTGACAGCTGAAATTGCCAAAATTCGCGGCATCCCTGCTGGCCAGGACTCCATTAGCCCCAATGGCCACAAAGATATCCGCACTGTCGGTGACCTCCTTGACAAAATAAACTGGATACGAGAAATAACAGGCAAGCCTGTTGGCTTTAAAGCAGTTATTGGGTCTTTACAGTGGTTCACCGATCTTCTTGATGAAATCGAGCGACGAGGAGCAAAAAGCGCACCTGACTTTATTACCATAGACAGTGCTGACGGCGGCACAGGTGCTGCCCCCCAGCCTTTAATGGACTATGTCGGATTGCCGTTAAAAGAGAGCCTGCCTCTTGTCGTTACTTTACTGGAAGAAAAGAGACTCAAAGGTCGAATTAAGGTCATTGCCTCCGGCAAGCTAATCACCCCTTCAAAAGTGGCGTGGGCTATCGCGCTTGGGGCCGATTTTGTCGTTTCAGCACGCGGACATATGTTTGCTTTGGGCTGTATTCAGGCATTGCAATGCAATAAAGACACCTGTCCAACTGGCATTACAACCCATAACAAGAGGTTGCAACAAGGCCTCGATGTCGCGGACAAAACACATCGTGTTGCTAACTACAATAAATATATCCACTATGGCATTGGCCTGATAGCCCACTCCTGTGGTGTTACTAACGTCAGAAAATTAAATAAATCACACATTAGAATTGTCACAGAAAACGGCTTATCCGTCGCTTTGGAAAAGCTCTATGAAAATCACCGGTAATTTTGTATCACGGCATGACAGTTTGACGGTTTTCTGACAATAAAAAAGTCCTGCTATGGCAAAGTAATGCTAAAGCCAAGCAACATATACCGAGTATCCATGATTAAGCCCGCTATCCTTACCCTGTTCCTTCTTGGAGTATCAACAAGCTCACTGGCATCGCCTGAGCTGCTCTCTCCATCTGAGATTCAGTTCGGCCAATTTGAGCTAATCGAGACAATAGAAATACATGGTGATATAGACGACAGCTTATTACGGCTAGTTGATATAAACTTGAAAAACAAAAATTCGGATTTCTACGTTATCCAGGATATCTCTGAAGATACCCCGCAAGGACACGCTGACTGTAGTCGTTAATCTATACAATCAAAACAATAATCTCGATCTATCTCAGTATCCCGCCTAAAAAGAAGGGAGCGATGTTATCGTTCTCTTTGCCTCGGCTCAGGAACATGACAAATACTTTTCCAACATTTTTGCTAACATCTGCTGGCTCACCGGTTTTGAAACAAAATCATCCATACCCGAGGCGTAGCATTTATCCTTTTCCTCTTTAACAACATTCGCCGTCAGTGCGATGATCGGGGGTCCGCTGCCCCTCAGACTCTAGGTTCCGAATCGCCTCAGTCGCTTTAAACCCATCAAGCACCGGCATTTGACAATCCATAAATATGAGGTCAAAACTACCCTCTCGGAATTTTGACACCGCTGTCTGCCCGTTCTCAGCAATCACCACGGTTACACCTAATTTCTCCAACATCATTTGGGGCAACTTTTTGATTTACCACCGTGTCTTCAACGACAAGTACTTTTGCTTGCTCCTGGCTATCATCCTCTTCCTGTAAAGCCATCAATCTGGCGAAGTTTGGTCAGGCGAAAATTGGTCAGACAAAGACTGGCTTCGTGATGTAACGCCTGCATTGCTCGCCGCCTTGAGGCGAGAAGATTGCTTGGCAGAACGAAGATACATCTCCGGCATTGTCTGCCGAGGCTGAATAAATTGCTCATCATCAGACAAGGTGAGCAAATCATGGTCAACTTCTGCAATATCAATATCGGTACTACGCACGACCTGCTGGACTGTCCATTTCAAGTTGGATTCTTTATAAGGCCTAGCCAGATAAGAGCGAATTCCGGATTTTTGGGCCCTATCTTCATCGCCCATTTCAGGCCCCAGCCGATATCATCATCATCTTTGGGCAACGATCTGCAAATTGAATTTTTAGTTGCTTGGCCAATTCAAACCCATTAATTTCCGGCATGATTTTATCAATAACAATCAAATCATAGGGCTCTTTACGGCGAATAGCTGCAAAACAAAGCCAGCCGCTTGCGTGGCATTCTCACAGCATGTCGACTTTGCACCAAAGTTGCTCAACTGAGCCGAAGTGATCCTCATGTTAAGCATGCTGTCATCAACAAGCAGCACGGAAAGCTCTGACAACAGCTTGGTGTCATGCTAGAGGCCGTAGGTAATATATTTTTCTCCAATGACAGAACAAACGAGAAAGTGCTGCCTTTTCCAGGCTCGCTACTGAGCTGTAATTCTCCGCCCATCAGTCGAATGATCTCTCGACCAATGGCGAGCCCAAGTCCTGTACCACCATATTTTCTCGTAGTACTACCATCGGCTTGCTGAAATTTTTCGAAAATAGCGTCATGCATCTCTTTAGGGACACCGATACCACTATCCGACACTTCAAACCTCACTTTTACTGACTTATGATCTTCATCTTCACGTTGAACATGAAGGTGAACAAAACCACTTTCAGTAAATTTAATGGCATTGCTTACCAAATTATTTAAGACCTGGCGAAGCTTGGTTGCATCACCAAGTAACATAGGGCTGACACTCCTATCAATGGAGCACTGAAAAGCCAAACTTTTTTCAGCAGCCCTTACTAAGAATACAGACTCAACCTCTTTATTAAGCTCGAACAAATTCAGAAGGTTATGTTCCAGTTCCAATCGACCGGCTTCAATTTTCGAGAAGTCCAAAATATCATTAATAAGATCCAACAAAGAGAGCGATGAAGTATTAAGCATGTTCACATACTCTTTTTGCGCCTCCGACATCTCCATCTCTTTCATCAAACTGGACAGGCCAATAATCCCATTCATCGGCGTGCGAATTTCATGGCTCATATTTGCCAAAAACTCGCTTTTTTTACGATTGGCTTCTTCTGCATATTCGCGAGCATCTTCAAGCTGACAATAGTGCTCGCGGATCTGTTCAACTGAATGGTTATAGCTGTTAGACAGAATGGACATCTCATCGTCAAACCAACGTTCGCGAAGATGAATAGCTTTTGGCACCTTATCAGAATCAAATTCAGTCACCGTTCTAGACATCTGTGTCAGCGGCTGAACAACCAGCCGGTACATAATGAGAATGATGAAGACAGCGATAACGAAGATTTGGACGGCTTGGCTCATCAGTAAAAAAATAAACTTGTCTATTAAACCCTGATAGACGACGTATAAATCGGATTGAACTGTCAGTGTCGCCAGGTTGTACTCTTTGTTACCCAGCTTATAAACCATGTCCCATGACTTCTGGTGCATGTACTTCGGTAACTCAGATCCAATTCTAATGATGATGCCCTCACTATCTTTAATCTCAAGATAATGAACCCCCGGGTAAATGCATAATACCTTCGGCCTGTGTGGCCAATTGCTCGCGGTCTTCTACCCATAAGCTGGAAACCAAGCTCGATAGGTAGCTTTCCTCTATCTGAACAAACCTTTCTTCGATAGAAGCTAAATCTTCCTTATAGTCAAGGTACAGATTTAAACAGGTCGAGAATATAGTAAAAAGTGAGCTAATTAACAAAATTGAAAATAGTATTTGCTTAGCTATACCCATTTTGCGTTTAGGCTTTATTTCTTGATACGTTTTATTCATCCTTAAACTCGCATCTTATCCTTCTTCTACTAACATAATAATAGCTTCTTCAACTGGATAGTTAAGGTAAGGACACAAAATGAATAAATTTTTTCCTATTGCAACTGCATTAACGTTATCTTGCTCAAGCTTTGCAATAAATGCGGAGTCTGTAAATTATTATGTCATTGCCAAACAGGCAAGCCCGTTCCAAATTGAAAATGGCGGCAATAAGCACAGTGGTATTGTTACTGACATAGTAAGAGCGATTTTCAAAGACAGCCAATATGATATTAACTACCATACCTATCCATTCAACAGGATGATTTCATTACTTGAAGCTGGCGGGCAACCTAACTGGATCACATACGGCAGCCCAGGATGGGGAGGGGTTCAGGCGGAAAACCTATCTGATAGTCCTATTTATAACGTCAAACACGTACTCATAAGTAGCCATAAGAATCCTTTCGAATTCAATTCAATGCAAGACATGAATGACAGGGTAGTAGTGCTGCTTCATGGCTTTGACTATCCTCAACTGACACCCTACTTCAAAGACGGTAGCGTAGAAGAACTAAGGGTGAAAGATTATAGCGCAGCATTTAGGGTTATAAGAAAATTACCGGGAGACACTGCATTTGTAGAGATGGAATCTCGAATTAAATATAATCTATCACAACAAAACCAAGATTTAGCTCAATACGACATCCAACCATTTGGTTCGGTCATTCCTAACTACCCTATTTACCTTGCATTTGATCCTAACATGGACAGAGAAATGCAAAAATTTGCAAACTCAAAACTTAAAGAATTAAAAACCTCGGGTGTTATTGATGATATTGTAAAAAGCTACTTTTAGCTTATCTAACCTTACAATGGCAGCTCTTATTTTTATGGGAGCAATAAACAACGCAGCATAAGCTGCGTTTTTTATAACAACCAAGCTATTTGATAAACTCTTCGTCAAACATGTGTCCAAGTTTTGACGCTTTCGTTTTCAAATAATTCTCGTTATGTGGGTTATTCCCTTCTTGTAGAGGAACTCTTGCCTCTATATTAATACCGGCACTGGTTAAGGCTTTTACTTTACGGGGGGGTTGTTCGTCATCAACCTAACCGATTTAATATTTAGGAAACTTAACATTCCCCCCCTGCAGAAAGAATAATCACGCATATCAGCGGCAAATCCTAGTCGCTCATTTGCTTCAACTGTGTCGGCACCGTCATCCTGCAAATGATAGCTCGTATTTTATTGATTAATCCAATTCCTCGTCCTTCCTGACGCAAATAGAACAATACGCCACTTCCGGCATTAACAATATTCTCCATCGCCCTAGATAACTGAAAACCGCAGTCACATCGCGCGCTAAAAAGTGCATCACCTGTCAAGCACTCCGAGTGCAAGCGGATCAAAGCTGGTGATTTCGGATCCAGTTCACCATATACCAGCGCTAAATGCTCCTTCCCTGTTGCCTGCTCGACAAACCCGTACATCTGGAATGTTCCCCACTGAGTCGGTAACTTTGCACTATCAACAAAGTGAACAAGGTTAAAAGGCTCCTTACCGGAAAAGTAATCTCGCACATCCATCAGGATTTTACCGAGTTCATTGCGCCCGCTCCCATCCCCCCGCCATCTCCCCCCCAAAAACCATCATGATGAGAATGCTCTTTAATGACACTGTCACCAGTGCTCACAAGTAAATGTGCGAACCGAGGATTTTGACGAAACTTTTCAAATACGATGAAGCGCATAACAGCACTTCGAACTTCCATCCAGTCATCTTTGACCTTGTCTGCAAATTGACGGCTTAAACTGAACGCTTTGTCAGGTGTTTCCGCATTTAAAATCTGCTGTTGAATCTCAGGTTCAACAAACTTCTGTGCCTGGTAGTAATGCTCACTTGTTGGCCACACAATATCACTTAATGTAATAGGACTAGATGCGAAGTTTGATAAGAATCCGTGGCTTTCTTCTGGCTCATAGAACTTTATTTCATCAACCATTCATTTTACTCCCTAGCATTATATTAAAGAAACAACTGCAGATTAATGGGGGCTCTCCATGCCTTTTTTCCCATACCTTCAAGTATAGTTAATTAAACAGAATAGCAAGCCAGACATTGTAAATAAGAATATATAACCACTTGTAGG
>LLEM01000204.1_pt1 | contig 11314 bp, 14 predicted proteins | sample 595841 | NCBI WGS metagenome assembly LLEM01 (sample SAMN02919313, study PRJNA255460) | bioreactor metagenome | biome: chemostat; feature: culture 2012_10.2; material: sediment; isolation source: day64 10degC chemostat 2012 inoculated with Wadden Sea sediment taken from... | place: Germany: Bremen ...
CTTCATAATTGAATTATAAAATTTGGGAAATATATGAAAGTACTTGTTACTGGTGGTATGGGTTATATCGGTAGCCATACCTGCGTTCAAATGATTGAAGCGGGTATGACTCCTATTATTATTGACAATCTATATAATAGTAAGAAAACCGTATTAGGTCGTATCGAAAAGCTAACTGGGATACGGCCTGAATTTTATGAAGGTGATATTCGAGACCGTAAATTTCTTGATAAGGTTTTTAATGAAAACAGTATTGACGCAGTTATCCATTTTGCGGGCCTGAAAGCGGTTGGAGAATCCGTCGAGCAGCCGTTGAAGTATTATGATAACAATGTTCATGGTACGTTAGTGTTGGTTGAGTCGATGCTTGCTGCCGATGTTAAAAGTATTATTTTTAGCTCGTCGGCAACGGTTTACGGTGATCCGGCTTCTGTGCCAATTCGTGAAGACTTTCCAACCAGTGCAACGAACCCTTATGGTCGTAGCAAGCTTATGGTTGAAGAGTGCCTGACGGATATTCAGAAAGCACACCCTGAAATGAGTATAACGTTATTACGCTACTTTAATCCGGTTGGTTCACATTATTCTGGCGAGCTAGGGGGAAGACCCACAAGGCATTCCCAATAACTTGATGCCTTTTATTTCTCAGGTAGCGGTGGGCCGCCGTGAGTATCTTTCAGTGTTTGGTGATGATTACCCGACCGTAGATGGTACTGGGGGTGCGTGATTATATTCATGTTGTTGATTTGGCTGATGGTCACTTGGCGGCGCTAAATCACAGAGGAAAAATAGCTGGCCTCCATACCTATAATTTAGGGACAGGTAATGGCTATAGTGTACTGCAGATGGTAGAGGCATTTTCAATCTCGTCAGGTGTTGATATCGCTTATAAGATTGCACCGCGTCGTTCGGGCGATATTGCAGAGTGCTGGGCTGATCCTGAGAAGGCACAATCCGAACTTCATTGGAAAGCAACTCGTAGCTTAGAAGACATGACTGCCGATACATGGCGTTGGCAATCCCAAAATCCAACTGGGTATCCATCAGAATAAACTGTGCTTTGAGTGAAAGGCGATACTATTTCGGTATCGCCTTTTTTTATTTAAAATTTCATGAGAACACTGCTGATTTTTCCTTTTATTCGTTACCTTGGTGTCTCAATTTGCAATATCAAACTAATTTCGTGATTTGTTTCTAGCATCTTCTTACGATTTATTTTCTCTTCTCGTTCCTTTGCCATCATCTTGTCAGTCTCATTGGACATAGGGCAAAAATGTGAACATCATTCATCATGGTGCTCGTAATGGCGTGACGGGGGGGTCGTGTCATGAAATACGGGTTGGTAGTCATGGGTTACTTGTTGATTGTGGGTTGTTTCAGGGAGAGGAAAGGGGGCGTTCTCTAGATATTGAATTCCCTATCGATCATATCCGAGCTTTATTACTGACACATTGCCACATAGATCATATTGGACGATTGCCCTGGTTATTGGCTGCTGGCTTTCGGGGGCCTATTTATGCCACAGAAGCAACGGCTGCTCTATTGCCGTTGATGCTGGAAGACGGTCTGAAAATTCACCTGGGTTTAAATAAAGCGCAGTGCGAAAAATTTACTGGTCTGGTTCAGGGGTTGCTCAAACCAATTCCTTTTGACTGCAGGGTAGAGCTGATATTGCCAAGTGGTGAGCTGGTTAGTATTTGCTTTAGGCCCGCTGGTCATATACTTGGCTCTGCCTATATTGAACTGTCTCTACCAGGAGAAAGGTCAGGAGAGCAAAAAGTGGTTTTTTCTGGTGATCTCGGCCCCCCCTGTGATACCCCCCCTTTGCTTGTTGACCCCTCAATCACCTGAACAAGTTGACACATTGGTGATCGAAAGTACCTATGGTGATAAACAGCACCAGCCTGTTAGGCTTCGTGAGCAGCAATTGGCTACGATCATTGACCGCTCTCTGAATGACGGCGGAGCAATATTGATCCCTGCATTTAGTGTCGGTCGTACCCAGGAATTGCTGTTTGATATCGAGAATCTTATTACACGAACGATGTCTGGTTTCTCTAAACAGAACAGTTCATTGACAAAGTGGTACCAGTTGCCTGTGATTTTGGATTCCCCCCCGCTGGCAATGGGGGTCACTCAACAGTACGTTAGCTTTCAGCGGCTTTGGGCCAAAGAAGCGAAGCAGCGGATAATTACCGGTCGGCATCCTCTTTCCTTTGAACAGTGTATTACCATCAATCAGCATTCCGACCACATCGCGCTTGTGAATAGAATTAAGGCGACAGGCGAGCCGGCCATCATTGTTGCTGCTAGCGGTATGTGTGCCGGTGGCCGGATTTTGAATTATCTCGACGCCTTGTTGCCCGATCCGCGAACGGATGTGGTTATGGTTGGCTATCAGGCGAGAGGGACATTGGGCCGGCAGCTGCTTTGTCAGCCAAGGCAGGTTGATATAAGAAATAACAGGGGTAGCGGTGAATGCAACGGTTCATTCGATGTCTGGATATTCGGCTCATGCTGATCAGGATGACTTGATGAAGTTTGTTGCCAACATTAAGCATGGACCGCAACAAATTCGGATTGTGCATGGCGATGTTAAGGCTCAGGAAGCGTTGGCGCGAAAGCTAGCTTCCATCAAGCCGGACTGCGAAATTATTATTGCAGCGAATGAGAAAAATTGACCCGACAAGAGTAGGTCATTTTTGTGGTCATCTTATGAGGTGACTTTATGAGAAAATGATAAATTTATGCCATAAAGCTTTAAACCGACTAATCTTCAATAGTGACTCGATACAGTGCTTCTCAGTGTTGTTACAATGTGCGCTTTTTTTCTAAAAGCTGATAATTGAATAATTTGAGGTCAAGTAATGAAGATTACTGTTGTAGGGACTGGGTATGTCGGTCTTTCAAATGCGGTGTTACTGGCACAGCATAATGATGTGATCGCACTCGATATTCTTGAAGATAAAGTTAGCCTAATCAACCAGCAACTTTCTCCTATTGAGGATCAAGAAATCAGTGAGTATCTGACAAGCCGTGACCTAAACCTAGTTGCAATGATTGATAAGCAGTGTGCTTATGAAAATGCAGAGTATGTGATCATCGCAACACCCACGGATTATGATCAGTTTACGAATCATTTCGATACTTCTTCGGTCGAAGATGTGATCAGAGATGTGATGGCTATTAATCCGGATGCGGTAATGATCATCAAATCAACAGTACCTGTTGGTTATACCGAGCGAATTAAAGAAGAATTAGGCTGCGAGAACCTTATCTTTTCTCCTGAATTCCTCCGCGAGGGGAAAGCACTTTTCGATAACCTTTTTCCTTCCCGAATTATTGTAGGAGAACGCTCCGAGCGGGCGAAGCTGTTTGCCGAGTTGTTAGTTCAAGCTGCGGCTAAGGACGATATTACTGTTTTGTTTACAGATTCAACCGAAGCCGAAGCGGTGAAGCTCTTTTCAAATACTTATCTAGCCATGCGAGTGGCTTATTTTAATGAGTTAGACTCTTACGCTGAAAAACACGGTCTTGATAGTCGACAAATTATCGAAGGTGTGGGTTTAGATCCTCGAATCGGCGGCCATTACAACAACCCGTCATTTGGTTATGGTGGGTATTGCTTGCCTAAGGATACCAAGCAACTACTGGCGAACTACCAAGAAGTGCCGAACAACATTATTGGTGCGATTGTCGAAGCCAATAGAACCCGCAAGGATTTTATTGCTGATTCCATTATTCGCAAGCGACCTAAAGTGGTGGGGGATATTTCGTCTGATCATGAAGAGTGGCTCCGATAATTTCCGTGCCTCATCCATTCAGGGCATTATGAAACGCATCAAGGCCAAAGGTATTGAAGTGGTTGTCTATGAACCTGTATTGCAAGAAGAAGAGTTCTTTAACTCCCTGGTGATCACCGATCTTGAACAGTTCAAGCTAATGTCTGACGTGATTGTTTCAAACCGCATGGCAGCAGAGCTCGAAGATGTTGCCGATAAAATTTATACCCGCGATTTGTTCGGAGAAGATTGATTAGCGGGTACTCGATTCGTGCAACGAGATGAGAAGAGTGACGAGTCAGGCGAATAATTTTGACAGGCTTTCTCGCTCCTTGTTTATATGAGCAAATATAACCAAGCTTCCCACGTTTTTCAGAAATGCCAATATCACATTGTACGGACACCAAAGTATCCATCATTGTCGTAGCAAACCTAATATCTCACACGTTTTCTCTTCCATTAATGGAATGTTTCGTCGAGATTCTACATTAAGGCGCACTACTGGTTCGGTATTTGATGAGCGTAAGTTAAAGCGCCAATCTTCAAACTCTATACTTATACCGTCAGTCTCATCAACTACCAAAGCATTGGATTCATAAGCACTACGAACACGAGCAATCGCTGCTTGAGGATCTTTAAGTTTAGAGTTTATTTCTCCAGATGAGGGATATGCTTCGATGCGTTGCTTTACCGTTTCAGATAATTTCATATTTTTAACAGAAAGAAGTTCAGCAACCAATAGCCACGGTATCATTCCACTATCACAATAAGCGAAATCTCGGAAGTAATGGTGAGCACTCATTTCTCCCCCCATACACAGCATCTTCTTTGCGCATACGTTCTTTAATAAAAGCATGTCCTGTCTTTGTCATAACAGGCTCGCCACCACCAGCAGTCACAACATCGATTGTGTTCCAATTTAAGCGAGGATCATGAATGATTTTTGCACCTGAGTTCTTCTGCAAAAAAGCTTCCGCTAACAGGCCAACAATATAGTAGCCTTCGATAAATATTCCTTCTTCATCAAATAAGAAACAGCGATCAAAATCACCATCCCAGGCAATACCCATATCAGCTTTATGTTCTACCACCGCATTCGCAGTATCAGCACGACACTCAGGGAGTAGTGGGTTTGGGATGCCATTCGGGAAGTTGCCATCCGCTTTATGGTGAATCTTGATGAATTCAATTGGCACATTAAGTGCGCTAAAACGCTTTTCGATTTCATCAATCACATGGCCTGCTGCCCCCCCATTACCAGAGTTCACTACCAGCTTAATAGGTTTTATGTCGCTGGGAGTAATGTAAGTCATCAGGTGATCAACATAAGGCACTAGGTTGGATTGCTTGATTAATACGCCACGTTGAGTGACCTCAGGAAATTCATTTTTCTCAGCAAGGGCTTGAATATCGCGAAGCCCGGTATCGCCACTGATTGGCTTTGCGTCTTCACGAACCAGCTTCATACCATTGTAGTCCATCGGGTTATGGCTGGCAGTCACTTCAATACCACCATCAACTCCCAAATGCTTAGTGGCAAAGTAAACTTCTTCAGTACCTGTCATACCAATGTCGATCACATCAACATCAGCATCCATCAAGCCTTCTGATAACGCTGACTTTAATCCCTCAGAAGTAAGACGTACATCACCTCCAACCACGACTGTTTTGGGTTTTAAGTGTGCTCCATAAGCACGTCCTATACGATAGGCGATGTCAGAATTTAATTCGTTACCTAGTTGTCCACGAATGTCATAGGCCTTAAAGCAAGTTAAGTTCGTCACTTCCTAGTATCCTTCGCCATGTGTATCAATGCGGACTATGTCATCTTCAGATAAATATTTTCCTGTTCGAACCTCAATAATTTCTAATGGAATTTTTCCAGGGTTTTCGAATGAATGTGCAGATCCTACGGGGATGTAGGTTGATTCATTTTCGCTTACAACATAAGTGTTAGATCCACATCTTACTTTTGCTGTGCCTGAGACAACGATCCAATGTTCTGCTCGATGATAGTGAATTTGTGTAGCAGTTCGTTCTCCAGGTTTAACCATAACTTTTTTCACATGATAACTGTCTCCCTCAGCCACGTGATCGTGGCTACCCCATGGTCTGTAGATTTCACGATGTTGCAAATATTCAGAACGATTAGAATCTTTTAACTTCGATACAATACTTTTGACGTCTTGGACTTTGTCTTTATGAGAGACTAATAGAGCATCTTTCGTCTCTACAATAACTAAATCTTCTACACCCCCACTGTTGCAACAAGTTTATTCTCCGAATAAATATAACTATTCTTGGTTTGCTCAGTAAGTACATCGCCTTGAATAGCGTTACCGTTATTATCTTTATCTGTCACTTCCCAGAGAGAAGACCATGAACCTACATCATTCCAACCTGCATCCATAGGTACCATCATTGCACTGTCAGTTTTTTCCATCACAGCGTAGTCAATGGATTCATCTGGGCATGCTTTGAATTCATCTTTATCAACCCGAATAAACTCCATATCAGGAATAGTTGCTTCCATAGCTTTTTTACAAGCAGCATAAATATCTGTGCGGTGTTTTTCTAATTCTTCTAGATAACGAGAAGCTTTAAATAAAAACATACCGCTATTCCAATAATAGTCACCACTTTCGAGATACTTTTCGGCCGTGACTATATCGGGCTTCTCTACAAACTGACTGACTGTAAAGGCCTCGTCTTCGCTTTCCCCCCAGCTTTAATATAACCATAACCTGTTTCAGGGGGGGCTGTAGGCACAATTCCAAAAGTTACAAGCTTGCCTGCTTGCGCATAGGGCATTGCCTTTTCAACGGAAAGTTGAAAAGCAGATGTATCTCTTATCAAGTGGTCTGCTGCTAACACAAGCAATATTGGGTCTTTATCTTGTTCAGAGTCTTGTGTAGCTTGTAAGGCTGCTAATGCAATGGCTGGTGCTGTATTACGACCAAAAGGTTCTAGAATGATGCCACTATGTTCTATCTGGCTCTGGCGCAGCTGCTCAGCAGCAATAAAACGGTGCTCTTCATTACAAATAAATAATGGAGCTTTATGTTCAAGCCCGTTAAGGCGCAATACTGTCCGCTGAAGCATGGAGTGCTCACCAGATAGCATAAGAAATTGTTTTGGGAATAATTCACGTGAAAGTGGCCACAAGCGACTGCCAGTACCGCCAGCCATAATTATAGGTAGAATCATCTATATACAACCAATTGTAATAGTTATAAAAATATACTGTGTATTTTATCAGTCATTAGACCGCGACAATAACAAGGAACTGAGCTAACACTACCACTCTTTAGTTTCTGACAAAGGGTGGAGTATTTCTAAATCTAAGAATAGCATCAGCTTCCCTCTTTTTTGTATGACTGATAACAATATATGAAGGAGAATCACTCTTGCAATATGCCAAGGGGGGGGATATAGATGGGCCTGGAACCTATCCGGTTCCCCCGATTAAGGAATTTTTGTTTCGCCTCTCGCTTCTTTTTGTCCTGCCCTCATCGCTTTCTCACCTTTGAGACCTCTAAAATCCCCTGATAAACTGGCCTCTAAATTCTTGGATCTCTCCTATACTTACACACATATCAATAAACTCGCTTATGTATTCGGGGGGGATGATATGAACAAATTAACAATTGCACTTTTTTGTGCCGGGATGATAAGCATGTCTGCATGCGCTGCAGACAGCTCAGTTACACAGTCTGCACCACAATCATCATCAAGAGCATCGACCAATACCTCGACTGCTACTTCGGTTAATGCTGCTTCACAAGCAACGGCTGAAGCTAAGGGGGGGACGGCGGCAGGTATTGATACGGCGTTGGCGGCTTCTGCTGGTGGCTTAACAGCAACGGTACTTGCTGTTGGTGTTGCTGCGATAGTCATTGGTGTTGCGGTATCAGATACAGGTGGCGGTGACGATCCGGCACCACCGGTAACCGTTCAGGCGGAGTAGAGAAGACCACGTTTAAGTTCCCTCCCTTTATGAAGGGGGAGGGTTAGGGTGGGTATGCGAACCCCCCCCTCCCAGACCTTCATCTTTTTTGCCCCCCCTCGAAACTCAATCCCTTACAACATTTTCCCCCTTAACCAATCGCCGTACCCACATTCGACCCGGATGTAGGGCATCGAGCACGTCGTTTGGCAATGGTAGTGGATCCCCCCCACAGATCTGGGATGCCAGCAGCTCACCCCAGCAGGGGGGAGCCGAATTTAGTCCTCGAGATCCTAAACCTATCATTGAATATAGATTCGGATAGGTTGGCACATTGTCTGCGTTGTCTTGTTGCTCTCTCAAATCAGCATATTGTTCGATAAGCGTGTCGTAGCGGCAGACATCGCCGACAAACGGAAGGTGATCTCGGCTGGCACAGCGGACGCCAACGCGAGCCTGCTTGTCAGTCATGTCAATCTCGGTCGGCCAGTTAGCATCTGGCAGACAGTCGACTAAACGTTGCTTGTTATCTTCATGCTCTTCATCAGAGAATGTGAGGGTCAGCACTGTTGCGGCGGTAGCTGGCACCAATACAGTGGCTTTGTGTCGCCGGGGGGGTTTATCGGCGTCAGGTAGCGTCATAGCAAAGTACTGTTTTTAGCGGGGGGGATAACGAGGTATTGGTTGGAATATGGCTGACCTGCCCACGCACCGAGTAGGCGGGAATGGCTTGGGTCTGTTCAAATTCTGTAAAACGGTGTCCGTTGGCGACGATAACCGTTGAATGCTGGTATCGGTTTTTCTTTGTGTCGGTGAGCATCCAGCCTGAATTGTCATCGAGCTCAGTAAGCTCGCAAATGTCGGCATTGTTTTTGAGTGTAAGGTGGCCGCTTTCCTGTGCTAGCTGTATTAATGCACGGGTCAATTCTTGCGGGCATAACCAGCCGCCAAGCGGATAGTTCACGCTGTTATGGCCTGAAGGTACACCTGTGATTTGCGCTGTTTGTTCTGAATCCAGGCTTCTGATTAAGGCTTCAGGGAAGCCTCCTGTCATCATTTTGCCAAGCTTTTTCTCTGCACTTTCATTCCAGGCCAGCTGGGTAACACTGCACCAGTCATGGGAAAATGATTGTTTTCCGGCAGCTTGCTCGACAAATTGGCGGGCATAGACAAAGGCCGGCGCAAAGAAGCGGGAAAGCGCATCGTTAGAGCCGTTGAGCAAAGGATAGACGGCACCCTGGCGGTTACCAGAGGCACCTTCTGCAGGAAGGGGATCGGCGCAGTATAAGGTGACATCTATTCCGCGGCGTACCAGTGATAAGGCGGTTGTTGCCGAGCTGATCCCACCGCCAATGATGGCAATGTTCTGTGTATCATCAGCGGCAGTACGCACATACCAAGGTTTATAGTTAGCTTTGTGGTGGCGTTGAGTGATGGTACCCGCCAGCATTTCGCGCTTGGTGCCAAAGCCTTTTACCTTGCTCATCTCGAAACCGGCTTCAATCAAGCCGCGGCGAACAAAACCAGCGGCTGTAAATGTTGCCGTGCTACAAGCTTGCCGTGCTAGCTTGGCCATACCGTCGAACAGGTCCTGATTCCACATCTCAGGGTTTTTGCTCGGTGCGAAACCATCAAGGAACCAGGCATCCACGATACCGTCATCATTGGTCCATACTTGAGGCATACACTCTTTGATATCGCCAAACCACAAGTCGAGGGTGATCATGCCGTCTTCCAATACGATACGTTGGCAGTCTGCAACGGCGGGTGGGTAATGAGCATGAAGCTGCTCGGCCAGTTCTGCCAACTCTGGCCAGGTCTGGTGGGCTTTGATCAGATCGGTTTTGGTAACCGGAAACTTTTCGAAGCTGATGAAGTGAAGCTCTTTGGTCGCTGTATCTGGATGAGCCTTGCGAAAGGCTTTAAACCACTGCCAGACGGCCAAGAAGTTAAGCCCGGTGCCAAATCCGGTCTCAGCCACGACAAAGCGGCGGCGGTTGAAGGTTTCCCAACGTTCGGGTAAGCCATTTTGCTTGAGAAAAACATAGCGTGTTTCTTCTAAGCCGTTGGTATTGGAGAAATAAACATCGTCAAAGTCATTGGATACCGGGGGGGTACCGGACTCGTTCCAGTCAAGAATGGCATTTTCAATGCGCTTGTTAGACAACTCAGACAAAGGGAAACCTCATGTAAATGGTGTAACAGTTATCGTGATGGCTTGAATCTGATTGGCTAAGCTACAGAAACAGAAGCAATAACGATTAAATAAAGTGAAATTGACGGGGGATTGTACCTGATAGTAGGGAAAGCTGACCACTTTCTGTGAATAAACCCGTTATTATCATCAGCGTTAAATGACAGTAGGAATTCATCATGAAACGAGCCGTAATTACAGGCATGGGTATCGTATCCAGCATTGGCAACAACGTAAAAGAAGTGCTGGAGTCTTTGAAAACGGGTAAATCCGGTATCAACTTCTCTGAACAGTTCGCTGAAATGAAACTGCGAAGCAATGTTTGGGGGCGACTTAAAGATGACCCCCGTCTGAGCATATCGACCGTAAAAAAATGCGTTTCATGGGCGATGCAGCAGCATTTGCGTATTTGTCTATGGAGCAGGCAATTGAAGACGCCGGCCTTACTGAAGAACAAGTTTCCAATGACCGTACTGGCCTAGTGGCGGGTTCGGGTGGCGCATCCTCATACAATCAGGCTGCGGCAGTTGATATTTTGCGCGAGAAAGGCGTGAAGCGTGTTGGTCCATATATGGTGCCTCGTACCATGTCATCGACGGTATCTGCATGCCTTGCTACACCGTTTAAAATTCGTGGCGTGAACTACACCATGAGCTCGGCCTGTGCAACTTCAGCACACTGTATCGGTCATGCGCTGGAACTTATCCAGCTGGGCAAACAAGATGTTGTCTTTGCCGGTGGCGGTGAAGAGCTTGATTGGACCCTAACCATGATGTTCGATGCAATGGGTGCATTGTCGACCAAGTACAATGATGACCCATCAAAGGCATCTCGTACTTACGATGCAGACCGTGATGGTTTCGTTATCTCTGGCGGCGGCGGTATGCTGGTTGTCGAAGAACTAGAGCATGCTCTGGCTCGTGGCGCGAAAATCTACGGTGAAATCGTAGGCTACGGCGCAACATCAGACGGTTACGACATGGTAGCGCCTTCTGGTGAAGGTGCGGTGCGTTGTATGAAGATGGCGATGCAGGATCTTGACGAGCCGATTGACTACATTAATACCCACGGTACGTCTACGCCTGTTGGTGATGTAAAAGAGCTTGGTGCGATTCAGGAGCTGTTTGGTGATAATAGCCCAGCCATTTCAGCCACCAAGGCCATGACTGGTCACGCACTGGGTGCGGCCGGTGTTCATGAGGCAATCTACTCAACGCTAATGCTGGAAAACGGCTTTGTCGCGCCGAGCATCAATATCGATAATCTTGACGCTGCTGCAGAAGGGCTGGATGTCGTTACTGAAACCCGTGAGCAAGCGCTTAAGACTGTAATGTCAAACAGCTTTGGCTTTGGTGGCACGAACGCAACGCTAGTGATTAAGAAGTACGAAGG
>LLEM01000205.1_pt1 | contig 11263 bp, 11 predicted proteins | sample 595841 | NCBI WGS metagenome assembly LLEM01 (sample SAMN02919313, study PRJNA255460) | bioreactor metagenome | biome: chemostat; feature: culture 2012_10.2; material: sediment; isolation source: day64 10degC chemostat 2012 inoculated with Wadden Sea sediment taken from... | place: Germany: Bremen ...
ATAACTTGTCATCAGTTTTGTTAGACTAGCCGGATTAAGCTGTTCGTGAGCATTTTTATCGACAAGCACCTGACCGGTATGGTAATCCATCAATACATACCCCTTCGCACCGAGCGTCGGTGCATCAGGAATGACGGTAGGAGCCGCAAACGTAGCGGACGAGAACAACGCTGCACCTGCAAGTACAGTATAAAATGTAGAATTCTTTTGCATGATGATGTAACTAGCCCTCTTTGATGATGCAAGCAGTATAACGAACAGCATTATCAATGCTTGCGACCTTTACGAAGTCTTACGATATTGTAAATTTAGTTACACATATCGCCTGTCACTAACACTTACCAATATCACACCTACCTGTTGTTTTCAGCTGTCTTGAAGTAATTTCAGACATTTTGAATACTGCCTCCCAATAACGTAGATATAATGTTTCTTCCGTTTTATTGAGGTTTAAAATGACGCTGATTCACAACAATTCAATGCTTTATACTTGAACCCATTCAATACCAAGCAAGTACAATAGTCCAAAGAGTGTCTATAAAAGTACGCTACTGCATGGCATTCATGCTGCTACGCCCAGTTTATTCAGCAAATTTGTATTTTTTATACTCATACCATGTCTAAAGCCTTCGAAAACTTTTATGCTAGATAGCAACGCTTGGCAGGAGATTTATCTACCAAGTAGTGGTCAACATAAGGATAGGTAATGACTTTCTACAATAAATTAGAGCAGCATCAACAGAAGCTCTCAAAACTCGCTCATCTAAGTGCTATCTGTGGCTGGGATCAAGCTGCAATGATGCCGGAAGGTGGCAATGAAGCACGCTCTGAAGCAATGGCTGAACTTGCCGTTATGCACCATGAGCTAGCTACAGCCTCTCACCTAGCAAAATGGTTTGAACAAGCTGAGGCTGAATCATTGACCAAAGAGCAAGTCATTAGCCTAAAAGAAATGAAACGATCATGGCAGATGAGTAATTTACTGCCTGCCGAGCTGGTTGAAGAGAAATCTCTGACAGGCTCTAGGTGTGAACATGCCTGGCGATCACAACGGACTGAAAACAACTGGCATGCATTCAGTAAAAACTTGGAAAAAGTGGTTGAGCTCTCCCGCCAGGAAGCACAAATTCGAGCAGAGGCAACAGGCTTAAGCCGATATGATGCCCTGCTTGATATTTATGAACCGGGAATGACAACCAAAGAACTGGATCAGCTATTTAGTGACGTGAAAAGCTGGCTTCCCAACTTGATCCAACAAGTTCAAGAAAAACAAAGTACCGAAAAAGTACTAACACCCGTTGGCCCTTTCCCTATTGAACAACAAAAGTCACTGAGCCTCGAGGTTATGGCCAAGCTTGGCTTTGACTTCAATCACGGCCGGCTTGATGTTAGCGTGCATCCTTTCTGTGGTGGTGTCCCGACTGATGTCCGCATTACAACTCGCTACGATGAGGAAGACTTCACTTCTGCGCTAATGGGAGTAATTCACGAAACTGGCCATGCGCGCTACGAACAAGGCTTACCTGCTCAATGGCATGGCTTACCCGTAGGTGAAGCCCCGTTCAATGGGTATACATGAGTCGCAGAGCCTGTTCTTTGAGATGCAGCTATCCCGTAGTGAGCCTTTCTTTGACCTACTTGCCCCCCCACTCGCCTCTGATACCTTTGAACGCCGAAATGATACTGCACTGAGCAGCAAAAACCTGACGCTATTCAACACCCGAGTGAAGCCCGGGTATATCCGCGTTGATGCCGATGAAGTAACCTATCCCGCCCACGTGATTCTCCGCTATGAGATTGAGCGTGATTTGATTGAAGGGCATATAGAAGTTGCTGATATCCCCTGATCTGTGGGACAAGAAAATGACTGAGTATTTGGGTTTGTCGACGAAAGGAAACTACACTGACGGCTGCATGCAGGATATCCACTGGACAGACGGCAGCTTTGGTTACTTCCCGTCATATACCTTAGGTGCTATGTATGCCGCTCAATTTATGGCTGCCATGCGCAAAGAAATGAATGTGGAAAACCTGATCCGTGGGCGCAACCTTCAACCAATTTTTAACTGGCTAGATAAGCATGTATGGAAGAAAGCCTCGATGCTATCAACCGACCAGCTACTGATTGAAGCAACCGGTGAACGACTTAATGCCGAGCACTTCAGAACACACCTTGTAGAGCGTTATCTGAAGTAAATCACCACTAAAAGCAAGGCTGATTAATATTGGCCTTGCTAACCAGCCAATGAATCGACAACATCCAAGTAAATACTGAGACAAAATTAAGAAAGATCACAAAACAGCACTTTTATCTAACATTTTGAAAAATAGATGAAATATTTATTAGTTACATTTTTTATTATCAGTTCACCTACAAAAAGTGATGGTAAGATCTCTCTGTGCATGAATTTTGTTATTAAATAACGATACTAGTCCTAATTAGTGTGAGCCATTTCAAGTTTGTTATTTTCTCCTCCTGCTCCTCATCCCCCCCTAGTCCCTATTAGTACGATGATTTCATTATCAAACAGTTTACTTATCATCTTAATAACAACTGATTGCTCCTATACCCATCACTTATTTATTAACGACTAGTGGACCAGGATTGTGACTATAACGACTAAGAAATTTAAATACTCGGCACTTGCAAAAATAATCATACCTCTATGCTCTGCAGCGCTTATTGTAGGCTGTAATGACGATAATTCATCTGCATCAACGACACCATTAAACCCTGTATCCCCAATTAATCCGGTTGCCCCAGTCGAGCCCAGTGTTTCACAGCCAACACCTGTTGAACTCCCGGCGACAATTAAGCTTCCAGATGAAGCTCCCTCGCCGTCTGCAGAACAATTCGTTGTTAGCTATATGGCCAAATCGACCTCAATTGCAGTGTTTAAGTCAAGTACACCTAAATACTCCAACTGGACACTAAACTGCGACAGTATTGACTCAATATCTGCAACCAGTTCAGACGAGTTTGGTCCTATTTGGGTCGTTAATAAAGATGTGCTCGATTCGTGTAGTACGCTAGAAATTAGAGATGAAAGCCAATCTGCTCAAAGTGCATTCTCAGTATCCCAAGCTGATCTCGGCAAAGCGTTTTACGTGGCAGAAAGTGATGCCGCTAAAAAAGTTGAAGGTTCGCGTCAAGATGGACTGCTTACAGCAAAAGGGCTGCCTCAGACAGGAACTGATGTGATAATGCCAGAAGTCGTCAAGCCAGGGGAGCTCCCTGCACCACCAGAAGGCATGGTTGCGCTGCAGCTTTACGACGCAATGGGTGACTATACTCCATACGAAACCATGAACTTACACCTTTGGGGTACAGACAAGAATCCTGATAGCGGTTGCTCTGGGCTATCTGATTCCGCGGCAAATAGCGATTGGGATGATACATCGGTACAACCTGCTGATAGTGACAAATTCGGCCCTGTCTGGTATCTCCCGGTGCCTGATACTAAGTCAGGATGCTTCAAGGTCATTTTCCGCAATGCAAACAATGATAAGCTCATCAGTTCTGATATCAAAATTGATATCTCAAAAATGGGTAAAAACCGCACGCTAACATTTATTCCAGGTAGCTCAACGGAATACGATACACGGGAAAACGCCTTTGAATTAGCCGGACCATCATCTAATTTATCTGTCGATACACTAGGCGCAGTAATGGTAGATGAAAACACCCTAGCATGGAAAGGTGGTGCAAATGCTGACATGATTCAAATCATGTTCAGCCATGATGGAAAGTACAAAGTCCAAGAAAAGACTGAAGGCAACGATACCAAGAAAGTGGTAACCGGATCGTCTATTGTGTTGCAGTCTACCACTTTGAATCCAGATCAAATTGCTAAATACCCCCCCACCTAAATGGTTACCCAGCGTTTTCAATTCCACCACTACCTAAAGATATTTCCCTTCAATCTCTGCTAAAAGGCAGTATGATCGCTATCGCTTCAACCAGCGATGGTGAACTCCGCGCTTCTACCGGTGTTCAATATGCTGGTGCGTTAGATGCATTATTTGCCCAAGAAGCCACCGAGCTTCAATATGGTCCAATCTATAATGATGGCCAAGTCACTTTCCGCCTATGGGGCACCAACAGCCACTGAAGTTAAACTCGTTGTCTACAACAGCGATAAAACTGAAGCTCAACGTGTTGCCATGGTTGAGGATAGACAGTCGGGGAAGCTGGAGTGTCGCTCTTGAAAGTGATGCCGTTGATGGAAAGTTCTATCGCTATGCAATGACAGTATTCCAGCCTCGCAAACAGCAAGGCTATGGTTATGAGGTTACTGATCCATATTCTGTCAGCCTGTCAACCAACTCAATCTATAGTCAGGCAATTAATTTAGATTCTGATGAACTCAAGCCTAGTGGTTGGGATAGCCTGGAAGCACCGCACTCTCAAAAAGGAAGCGATCTTTCTGACATGGTGATCTATGAATCACACGTCCGTGACTTCTCTGCCCTCGATGCCAGCACACAAAGTAAAGGTAAATATCTGGCCTTTACCGAGCAAGGCACTGTACCCGTTGATCACCTCAAGCAACTTAGCGACGCGGGTATGACCCACCTGCACTTAATGCCGATATTCGATATTGCAACCATCAACGAAGATCCTGATAAGGTTGCCGATATCGACGAACCTTTCAGCAAGTTATGCGATGTTAATCCAGCGGTCAAAAAATCTGATTTCTCAAAGTACTGCACAAGTGGCGGCTCTATTGCAGACGCCTTTGCTGAGCTTGCTGCAGAAGACAGTAAAAAGGATGCCAAAGTAGAAGCCCTCAATGAATTTGTACGTAGTGTCGATAGCTTCAACTGGGGCTATGACCCATTCCACTACACCGTTCCTGAAGGTTCTTACGCCAGCAATGCCGAAGGTACCACCCGTATTCTAGAATTTCGTAAAATGGTTCAATCTATCAAGCAAGACATCGGCATGAACGTGGTGGTGGATGTTGTCTACAACCACACCAATGCATCAGGGCTGAATGATAAATCGGTGCTCGATAAAGTCGTTCCTCTGTACTACCAACGATTGACTCCTGATACCGGCGCAGTAGAAACAACAACATGTTGTGACAATACGGCACCTGAGAATGCCATGTTTGCCAAACTTATCGACGACTCGGTTCAAACTTGGGTTAAAGCCTATAAGATCGACGCTTTCCGCTGGGATCTGATGGGCCATCACCCCCCCCTTGCGCAAATGCAGGGAACACTTGACGCGGCACGTAAGATCAATGACGAAGTTTATTTCTACGGTGAAGGCTGGAACTTTGGTGAGGTGCAAGATGATAAGCGTTTTGTACAAGCGACCCAGAAGAACTTAGGAGGTACAGGTATCGGTTCGTTTTCTGACCGACTTCGTGATGCTGTCCGCGGCGGTAGCCCATTCGATGGCGGTGAAGGTATCCGTAAAACGCCTGGCTTTGCGACGGGTGCCTATGTAAAGCCTAATAAGCTTGTCGATACCGAGGCAGATATAGATAAAGATGGCGTTTCTGATGAACTTGCACGTGCGCTTCATCAGGCAGATCTGACCCGACTGGGCATGGCTGGTAACCTCAAGAACTTTGAATTCATTAACTATGAAGGCAACGCTCTGAAAGGTTCTACCCTGGACTACAACGGTCAGGCTGCAGGCTATGCCGAACAACCATGGGAAGTTCAGAACTATGTTTCCAAGCATGATAACCAGACGCTTTGGGACATCAACATGTACAAGATCTCTCACGATATCTCGTTAGAAGATCGTGTTCGCATGCAGGCAATTGGCATGTCCACAGTACTGCTGGGTCAGGCTATGCCATTTAACCATATGGGTGGTGAGCTGCTACGTTCTAAATCCATGCAGCGAGACTCGTATGACTACGGTGACTGGTATAACCGTGTTGACTTTACTTTAAATGACAATAATTGGAACAAGGGCCTTCCTGCGAAAGATAAGGACGAGGCCAACTACGCTGTTATTGAAAATGTATTAACAGCAAATGCTCAGCCGTCAGCGGTAAATCTTGAGCAGATGTTTGAGTTCTACAAGGAGCTATTGCGCCTGCGTAAAGCATCACCTTTGATGACGCTGCCTGGTGCTGATGAAATCATGAAGCGAGTTGACTTCCGTAATACGGGTAAAGGTCAAACGCCGGGTATGATTGTGATGTCCATTGATAATGGCTCAACGCAAACAACAGATCTCGACAGTGCGCTTGATTCCATTGTTATCGTGATTAACGCAACACCAAACGAGCAAACAACAGGCAACTTCCTTAATAGCAACAACGAAGCCATTGCTCTTGCAGGTTTCGAGCTGAGTTCAACCCATAACCAGGCAAACTCTGTTGCCGGCAATGCTAGCTTTGCTAATGGCACGTTCATTGTTCCTGCATGGTCAAGTGCTGTCTTTGTTCAGCCTCGTGGCAACGAGCGCGGTTTAGGTCTGCCTGTTTCGCAAAAAGCAGACATTCCTCCGTTTGAAACGGCCAAGAAAGTCTATGTCGCAGGTAGCTTCAATGGCTGGAACAAAACGGGGGACTGAAGCAGCCTATGCAGGCAAAGGGATTTACAGCGCAACTGTCGGCTTAGATACTACTTCATTGTACAAATTCACTACGGTTAAAAAAGATGAAGATGCATCTTGGTATGGCTGTAACGGCGACAACTGTTCTGTTTCCAAATTAGGTATGTACAAGCTATCTCTGGATGCAACAGTTCCTGAAACACCTGTCGTTCTTGATGCTGAACTTCAAGACGACTACACAGATGTTTCGTGGTATATCCCTGGAGATATTTCAGGAGGCTGGGATCATAAAGACGGCCGTAAGATGACGTCAGTTACCGCTAACCAATTCAGCTTCACCACAACAGCATTGGAAGCTGGTAAGGTACAAGGTTTCAAGTTTACCGGTGGAGATTGGGGCAAATTTGAGCATGCTGGCAGTGACGTAGTTGCAGCAGAGGGAAGCCTTGCGTTCTCTGGCTCAAACAATATTGAGTTTACTCCAGCTGAAGCTGGTACCTACCAAGTAAGCTTTAATATTTTGACCAAAGAGGTTGATATCCAAAAGAAATAATCGTTAGTTATTAAATAACTACCTAAAGCGCCAGTTATTCTTAACTGGCGCTTTTTCTTTCTTTTTAATATTTAAACTGTGGTTTAACTTTACCACTTACACTAAATTGATTTCCAATATGGAATTCACTGATACACCATTCCACTTATACGTAAAGTGCTTGGTCTGACAAACCTTAGTCACCAAATTCGGTTTAAAGAGCGCATAGCAATCATGGCCTTGGTGACGTACGGACTGATAGACGATACCGTCTCCCTTCTGCCCCCCCTTTACTTCATCAGCAAGCATTTGTGAGTGGGAGTAATTTGTCGGATGATAGATATTCAAATCAAGGTATTGCTGCTCAGTAAGATCGACTAGCTGCGCATTGAACCAGGCATCGATACAACGCATTTGGACATCTTGGGCAGGCTCTTGGTATAACCCATTATCCGTTCCATATGATGCACCGTTTCCTTTATCGCAGTATTCACATCCGGCGCCGCATAGTAGGCACCATAGTCTGCGGTATTGAAGCGGGCGCCATCGGGCTGACATGGGTAAAAGCCGCCATAACATAACTACAATGCGGGATCCCTACCAAGCGATCTTCAAGCGGGATCTGGGCAAAATTCCCCCACTTCTTCAGAAAGCCGTGGGTTTGTGATCGCTTCTACTGCAAATATTGCTTCAAGCTGCCCAGGCTCAGCAACATCTTCATATAGATTGATTGGCGGATATTTTGAAGGGATCAGGCGATAGCAATGCTGTTCGCTAAAGTGCTTTACTGGATAGCTCATCTACGATTTCCCACCACGCCAAGCATTAAGACGAGAAGCTATCTGATACAAATCAACCACTTTACCCTGATTCATAATATCCATCGCTGAACGTCCTGCAAAGAACGGATGAGAGTTAGGCTTTTGTACCCATTGATATACGCTATCTTCGGCGGTAAACATGATCCGCAAACATTTATGAATATTCAGGATATAACTCATCCGTTCTAACAAGTCCTTCGAAACCTTGGCTGATTCTGGATGATTACGGTACTTATTCAGTGTTGAACGGCTAGTTAAGCGAGAATAGCCACCTGTTGAGCCTGTGTGCATGACCATTTATCGAGAATATTGAAAATGACAGGTAACACGGTATTACCGGCTTCTGGCAGAGCCTGTCCTTGCGTTGCATGGGATGCGTTCATAAGCACCTCTTACTTCATAATCACTTATCCATTTATATACAATTCTAGCCAAAATGTACATAAACGCACAAAGCTATTTCAAATATATTGCGATTAGAACGCTCAGATCTGAAAAGCGACAATTCATCAATATGTGACTACCTCCACAATAGAGTAATTACTCATGAAAAAGAACATTCCTTGGTTTACCCTTAATAAAGGTTAACACTATGTAACATGGATATTTTAAGGAAGTAGAATCTAACAGCGATTGGGAGAGCTCAGATGAAAATGTTAAACCTGCCCAAAAACTTCTTTATTAAGAAGCAGCCAGACAGGCGTCACTCACCGATTAGGAAACAAGGCGTTTTGCTTAACCCGAAAACCGAGAATTATGGCCACCTCGACGAAGAGTCACAAAAACTAGTAAAAAAAACCATCGACTTCTTTGAACAACGCGGTAAGGCCCAGCTTAAAGAAGATGATCACGAGCGCCTTTGGTATGCGGATTTTTTGTCGTTTGTTAAGGAAGAAAAACTATTCGCGACCTTTCTGACTCCCGATGCTTACGGTAGTGAAAATACTCGTTGGGATACATATCGTAACTGTGCCCTCAACGAAATACTTGGCTTTTATGGGCTTGCTCACTGGTATACCTGGCAAGTTAGCATTCTCGGACTTGGTCCAATCTGGATCAGTAACAACGAGGTCGTCAAACAGAAAGCCGCCAATAAGTTAACTGAAGGGGGGGGCATATTTGCTTTTGGCTTATCAGAAAAAGAACATGGAGCAGATATCTATGCCAGTGACATGTTCCTGACACCTCAACAAGATGGCAGTTACCGTGCCAACGGTAGCAAATACTACATTGGTAACGGTAATAAGGCGGCTCTCGTTTCCACCTTCGGAAAGCTTTCTGATTCCGACGAATACGTGTTCTTTGTCGTGGACTCACAGCATGACAGTTATGAATTAGTTCAAAATGTTGTTAACTCTCAAAACTATGTATCGGAATACCGCCTCAATGATTACCCCATCCGCGAAGAAGATATCCTGGCAAAAGGACGAGATGCATGGGACATGGCGCTAAATACAGTAAATATTGGCAAATTCAATCTTGGCTGGGCATCAATCGGCATCTGCACCCACTCCTTCTATGAAGCCATTAATCACGCCTCTCACCGGTATCTTTTTGATCACTATGTGACTGATTTTGTCCATATCAAACTGTTGTTCACCGAAGCCTACACCCGCCTAACGGCAATGAAACTATTTGCCCAGCGAGCAATCGACTATATGCGAGTCGCTGGACCGGATGACCGGCGCTACCTGTTGTTTACCCCAATGGTAAAAATGAAAGTGACCACCCAAGGTGAAGAAGTCATGAATTTACTGTGGGATATAATGGCAGCCAAAGGATTTGAGAAAAATATGTACTTCGAGATGGCAGTAAGGGATATCCGCGCCCTACCCAAGCTTGAAGGTACCGTTCACGTCAACATGGCGTTAATTCTGAAATTCATGGGTAACTATTTCTTTAAACCCGGTAAGTTCCCAGAAACGCCAAAGATGGATCAGGCAGGCAATGACGACTTCTTATTTAATCAAGGGGGCAACCAAAGGATTAGGAAAAACACGCTTCCATGATTATCGCGAAGTCTACAATGGTGTCGATTTACCTAATGTGAATATCTTTAAGAAGCAGATCAGATTATTGAAAATCCTATTGTTGCTTGGTAAACCCACCAAAGAGCAGACAAAAGACTTCGACTTTCTTTTAAATCTAGGGGAGCTATTCACACTAGTGGTATACGGCCAGTTAATCTTGGAAGAAGCCAAGCTGATAAATCTTGATGATGATATTGTGGAGCAAATCTTTGACGCAATCATCCGTGATTTTTCTAAATTTGCACTACAACTTAGTGCCAAATCTAGCGCAACGCTGGTTCAACAGAAAATTTGTGAACGTATGATCAAACATCCATATGTGGACAACGACCGTTATCAGCGGGTACTGGACAATTATGTCTACGAAACCAAAGACCAGTATGAGATGAACCCATAATCTTATATTTCATATGTCTTCATAAACAATAAAGCTGAAAGCGTAAGCTTCCAGCTTTATTTTAGGACTAGACACTAGACAGTGTAATCAAAGGGTGCACTTGTTTAGCACCCCCCCTACTAGCTTCGATTACTGGTAGCGAACTGCAGTCTTCTCTGCCACTTTAACAATCACCTTCACAGCCTGCTCCATACCTTCAACAGTAATAAACTCATGGATACCATGGAAGTTATAGCCGCCAGTGAAGATATTCGGACAAGGTAGGTTCATGAATGACAAACGAGCGCCGTCTGTACCACCGCGAATTGGTTTAATCAGAGGCTGTACATCACATTCAATCATCGCCTCTTTTGCAAGTTCAATGACGTGCGGATGAGGCTCAACCATTTCACGCATATTACGGTAACTGTCAGTGATCTTCAGCTCAACACGGCCTTTTTCCAGCTTGCTATTCAGCTCGTCTACTTTAGTCTGAATAAAGACCTTACGACGATCCAAACTTTCGCCATCAAAGTCACGAAGGATGTAGTTCAGCTCTGTTCGAGCAACACCACCTTCCATAGCAACCAAGTGATAGAAACCTTCATAGCCTTCGGTGCACTCAGGCGTTTCATCTGCAGGCATCATCAACTGGAACTGTGCCGCGATGTTCATCGCATTGATCATCTTATCTTTCGCTGTGCCTGGGGTGTACGTTTACACCGTGACAGATCACATCAGCTGATGATGCATTGAAGTTTTCGAACTCCAGCTCACCAACAGGACCGCCATCAATAGTATAAGCCCACTTGGCACCGAATTTCTCAACATTGAAGAGATCTGCACCACGGCCAATCTCTTCATCAGGTGTAAACCCAATGCAGATTTCACCGTGTTTAATTTCTGGATTAGCTTTCAGATAAGCAATAGCCGTGATGATTTCAGCGATACCAGCCTTGTTATCAGCACCCAATAGTG
>LLEM01000206.1_pt1 | contig 11259 bp, 16 predicted proteins | sample 595841 | NCBI WGS metagenome assembly LLEM01 (sample SAMN02919313, study PRJNA255460) | bioreactor metagenome | biome: chemostat; feature: culture 2012_10.2; material: sediment; isolation source: day64 10degC chemostat 2012 inoculated with Wadden Sea sediment taken from... | place: Germany: Bremen ...
GGGGAAAAATGATCAATGGACTTGGCATGCCGATGGACGGCAGTTCACTTCATAATGCACCTTCACACCTGAATGCCAACGGCCAATGGCGTCCGGTCTTTAATGCCGCTCCCAATCCCATGACAAGACCCCCTATCAAAGCACCGTTAGCATTAGGTGTCAGGGCTATTGATACTATGCTCACCATGGGCGAAGGGCAGCGAATGGGGCTTTTTGCCGCTGCCGGTGGGGGTAAAAGTACGTTGCTATCGATGATTCTGGCCAACACCGAGGCCGACATAATCGTACTGGCCCTGATTGGCGAACGCGGCCGTGAGGTCCGAGAGTTCGTCGAGTTACACATGAGCGAAGAGGTAAGAAAAAAAGCGGTATTGGTGATCGCAACCTCTGATCGTCCCTCCATGGAACGAGCACGGGCTGCGCTTGTTGCAACAACAATTGCCGAGCACTACCGCGAGCAAGGACGAAAAGTTCTGTTGATGATGGATTCACTCACTCGATTTGCCCGAGCAATGCGAGAAATGGGGTTGGCGGCAGGCGAGCCCCCCCTACACGACGTGGTTTTCCGCCTTCTGTCTTTGAGCAATTACCACTGCTCCTGGAGCGTCCCGGCAGTACAGAGCAAGGCTCAATCAGCGCACTTTATACGGTGCTGGTCGAAGGTGACGACATGACTGAACCCGTTGCCGATGAAACTCGTTCCATTCTCGACGGGCATATTATCCTGTCTCGCGAACTCGCAGCAGCAGCCCATTACCCGGCAATCGATGTACTACGAAGTGCCAGCCGAGTGATCAACCAAATCACCACGTCTGAGCACCGCCGGGCAACCGAGAAAATTCGAAACTGGATGGCGACTTATGAGAAGAGCGAGCTACTGATTCGACTGGGGGGAATATCAACGCGGCACCGATCCCGCTACCGATATGGCGATAAGCAAACAACCGGCCATTCGTGACTTGTTGTGCCAAGCCACCCAAGATCACAGCCCATTCACAGATAGCCTACAACAACTGCTCAGCGTGAGCCGCTAACCATGTGGCAAACCCTTGTAGATATCAAAGACCGACGGAAGCAAGCTGCAAAATTACTGGTAAGCCAAGCAACCTCGCAACTTGCGGATGCCCAGGCAAAGCTCTCAGCACTTGAGCTGCAAAAAAAACAAATACAGCAGAGCTATCAGGTGTTGGCCATTGCCCCCGTTTAACGAACAGGCCTTGATGTCGCAACATGCCCTCGATAACTGGCGACAACAGTTAGCGATTGAGCAACAGCATATTAATGCGATCACACAACAGATAAGTGAACAACATCAGCAGATTTCCCAACTACAAACACAATTAGACCAGCGCCGGACTGATTACCAGCAAGCACAATTTAAGCTAGAGAAATCAAAAGAGATCAAGCAGCTATATGAAAATGCCAATATTGCCCAACAACGCCAGCAGGAAGACAACGCCCTCGACGAACTCCCCCCCTTTCGCCGACGCTCGGCAGGCTTCGACCTCTAGCCAGAAAACAACCTTCAGGCCACCGGGAAAGCTGTGTGATAGAAAACAGTTAGATAAAAGCCAGTACGATAAAAAGCAGGGCGTTAGAAAGACGGAGATAACGGAAGATCACCATGCCGATATCAGCCTCTTCTCCCAACTGCTCAATGGATCGGAAGCTATGACAAAGCCACAACCTATCACACCCGTAGTTAACGCTACGAGTGAAGCAGAACCAGCGATTACCGCTAATCAAGCGGAAAGAGAAAATCAGGGAATTCAACAGATCAGGCAATGGGCTGATCGCCTATGGTTAAATGCCCAACGGGATAATTTGATACTGACAACATCGATTGGCTCGGCACCGGTCACTGTCAAGTCAGCGGTAGAACAAGGCCTCGTCAATATTACAATTTACTGTGCAGATCCGGCATTCACCGACAAGATGCGGGCAGAAAAACGTCATCTGGATCGCAAACCCGGCCTCCAACATGTCAAGACCAGTATCAAATACCAAGCTCAAGACCAAGCGCTATATCAAACCGAACACCAAGAACAACCGGCACTTGAATCCTCGTTGTTGTCAGGTTCTTCTATTGAGGAGTTACCGGTATGAAATGGCTCAAACAGTGGATCCAGCAATATGCCCAAAAACATCACAGCGAAATCACAACGGATGGTGCCCAGTGGCATTTGCAGCTCTCGATAGCACAACGGTCACCATGCTGGTTGGTCAGCGGTACAGCCAATAGCGCAGTCTTTGAAATTCATTGCGATCAACAAGCGTTGCTCAGCTTTATCAAGCCAGCCGTTACTCCTGATGTATTCACAGCCTTGCCGACAGCATTTCGGATGTTACTGGTTCAGCAAGCCTGCGAGATCTGGTTTAGTGCTACTGCCACGACCTCAGACCAAACTGATCCAATCTCTGTTATCGTCAAAACATGCCTGCCACTAAGCGACAACACAACAGGTCTTTTTGAAGACCATACTGAAACTGATTCGGATACAGATTCACTTCTTTGCCTGTCTGCAACCCTGCTGAATACGGACACTTCGCTTAATAACCAAACAAACCAAGCTAACCAAACAAGCACCGCGCAGTTTTTCTTTTTACCTGACGAGGTAAATACAAACCCGCTGTTGTCGGCACTTTTTTTCAAGCTGGCCACCTCGACCAATCGTAAATCATCCTCAACCTTCGGTTCGGGCCAACTTGCTGGCCGGATATCAACCGCTAACATGTCATGAGTGCGAACAGCTGCACGCCGGTGCGATATTACGCCAAGGTCGTTATTACTACCCGCAGCCTATGATCTGCATCGATGGCAATAATAAGAGCAAGAATACGGATTACAGCAAGGCATACTTAGTCTCAGAACTGCCCAGCAACTCAAACGTACAAGTACTCGATCTCTCTCATCTCGCGACCAGCCCCCCCCTGAGCTAGATAGCTACTGGCTACTCATGGAATCAGCATCGCTGTTGTTAACGGCTAAACAAGCAGAGTGCCTAACGTCAGAGACTGGAGGAATATCTCCCCCCCTCACTGGCAATAACTCGTGCCCAAATGCCATCGTGGATTTATATCTGATTTCAGGCGCGAATAAACAATGCTGCGGACAAGCCGAAATTGTCGAGTATGACGATCAGTTGGCCCTGCAACTCATCCAATGGCGTCCACCAACTGCATTTCCAAATTGTATTCAAAAAGACCCTGTCCAGAACAACAAGGAACCGACAGATGCTCAATATACCTGATCCCTTTACTCTGATTGCCGGACTGGCAATGCTAGGACTGGTTCCGTTCATTGCCATGATGGCCACCTCCTTTGTCAAACTGGTGGTCATCTTTTCGTTGATCCGCAATGCACTGGGGGGGGTTCAGCAGGTCCCACCTAACATGGCCCTGCACGGTCTGGCTCTGATCCTGACTATCTTCATCATGGCTCCGGTCGGCTACCAGTGTTATTACGAAGCTTTGGATCTCACTGTCGACTGGGAGAATACCGAACAGGCCTTAGGTGCCATCGGAACCGTACTCGAACCCTACCGTCAGTTTCTCCTCAATAAAGTCAGCCCGTCGGAAGTCAGTTTCTTTGCCGATACCGCCAAGCAGCTGTGGCCCGCCAACCAACAAGATGTGATCACCGAACAAAACTTTCTGGTGCTGATCCCAGCCTATACTGTCGGCGAGCTAACCGCCGCGTTCAAGGCCGGATTTCTGCTTTATCTGCCTTTCATTGCCATTGATTTAATCGTCTCAAACATTCTATTGGCAATGGGCATGATGATGGTCTCCCCCAATGACCATCTCGCTTCCATTCAAGCTACTGCTGTTTGTGTTGCTCGACGGCTGGCCCCGCCTTACTCACGGCATTGTTCTGAGCTACCAGTTGAGTTGATGTTAATCACACGAGGAGAAAAACATGGGACAAGCTGAATTAATTGCAATGACTGCGCAGGCTATTCAGCTGGTATTGCTGCTATCACTGCCTCCCATAGTGGCAGCCGCTCTAGTAGGCACCTTAGTCGCCCTCCTTCAGGCACTGACTCAGGTACAGGAGCAAACTCTGTCGTTTGTGATCAAGTTGATCGCGGTGATCATGGTACTGTTCTTCACGGCACATTGGCTCGGCGGACAGCTCTATCAATACAGCCTCCATATCTTTGATTCCCTTCCCGATGTGCTCTAGGGATATTCGGCTATGAATGGACTCTCCGATCTGATCCTGGCTTTCAGCCTCTGCCTGCCACGTTTCTTTGTTGCCCTGATCCTAATACCCGGATTTTCCAAACAACTGCTCGGAGGGGCTGTTATACGTAACAGTATTGCCGCAGCACTTGCCCTGCCCCTGCTACCCAGCGTTATTCCCCCCACCTCGGCGAAGTTCAGTCTGGCACGATGTTGATCGGACTTATTGCCAAGGAAGCGGTTATTGGCCTCTTTATCGGATTCATCAGTGCAATACCTTTCTGGGCCATTGAAAGTGCAGGCTTCGTCATCGATAACCAGCGAGGCGCCTCGATGGCCAGCACCCTTAACCCGCTTTCAGGAGACCAAACCTCACCGCTGGGGGGGATCCTTTTCAATCATGCCGGTACCAGCTTGTTTTTTATCTCTGGCAGTGTCTTGCTGTGGCTCAGCGCCTTTTACAAAACCTTTCTGCTGTGGCCCATGACCGACTTCCCGCCGCAACTGGTTTTTAATTCTGTAACACTGGTTTTCGAGTGTTTTTCCGAGCTAATGAATATCACCTGGCGATTGGCTGCACCGGCAATCATTACCATGTTCCTGAGTGAGTTCGGCCTTGGGCTAATGAACCGGTTCACACCACAAATGAATGTCTTCTTTCTTGCAATGCCTATCAAAAGCGGAATTGCCCTGCTGGTTCTGCTGCTATACATCAGCCTATTTTTTGATGCCTTTCTACTCGAACTGGCCGACTTCTTCCTACTCACCGAGCAACTAGAGGCCTGGCTACCATGAGTGAAAAAACAGAAAAGCCGACTCCCAAAAAAGTTCGCGACGCCCGAAAAAAAGGACAGGTTGCCAAGAGCAAGGAAATTCCATCGCTGGCAACAATGCTGGCAACAATGATGTGGCTGCTCATTGACCATAGCAGGATCATGGGCAAGCTCGAGGCTTTGTTTACCCTGCCAACCCGCCTACTGAATCTGCCATTCAACAAAGCCGCCGAGGTTGCCCTTGAACAAACTTTTACTTTGATCTTCGAAATACTAGCTCCCTTTCTGATGGCAATTGCTGTTGTTGGGGGGGTCATTGCCAATATCGGCCAGTTCGGCCCGTTATTTGCGCCGGAAGCCCTGAAGATCGACCTGAACAAGCTCAATCCGGCATCTGGGGCAAAACGGATTTTCTCGGTCAAGAATGTCGTGGAATTTGTCATCTCTCTGCTAAAAATCTTGATCCTCGGGCTAATGGTGACATTGGTGCTGCGCTTTCACCTCCGGGATATTTTGCTGCTGCCCTACAATCCATTCGGGCACTGCTTCCTGTTGCTGGGCAGCTATTTTTGTTGCTGTGCCTGTTTGTGATATCACCGTTAATTTTGATCGCTATGCTGGATCTGCTCTACCAGCGCTACAACCACGAGAAAGAACTAAAAATGAGCAAGGACGAGGTTAAACGGGAATACAAAGACAGCGAGGGAAACCCGGAGATTAAAGGCAAACGCAAAGAATTTCATCGCGAGCTACAGGCCAATACAATGCCCAAGCAATTAAAGAAAACATCGGTCGTGGTAGCCAACCCGACCCACTTAGTCGTCGGCCTGTGGTATGACGATGAAGACTGCAAAATTCCAGCCGTATCGTTAAAGTACCGCGGCGTTCAAGCAAAGAAGCTGAGAAAACTGGCGGAACAACAAGGCATCCCTGTATTGGAAAACATTCCTCTCGCCCGCACCCTTCATGCTGAGACCGAGCTTTACGAATCGATCCCCTCCCACTTATTTGAACCTGTCGCTGAAGTGATCCGCTGGATGAAAAGCCTTGAAGCTTAAATCATGAGCCTGAAACTTGAATAAAGGTAACTAAATCCACCATATATACCACATAGGCATATGCCGCATAGAAAACTTGTGACTAAGCTCATAAACTGTTGAGGATGAGATGAGATATGTTTTGCCACAGGTATCAACCCAGTCATTATCAATTTCAATTTACATCAGGTAGTTCAATGTCTTATCACAGTAAACTGATAGCAGCACATGAAGAACTGGAACAAGCGGGCATCTGGAAATCAAACTTTAATCCTCCGTTGTTCCGGTTATTAAGAAAACTAGGAGTTAAATATCCCCCTCCTTACTATCGAAGCTTCCAATCAAATTTTCTCACCTCATTTGTATTTTTCACCCCCGGTATGGGGGATACTGATGTACTTTTTGGGTTGGCAGGCAAGCGGAAAATCAATAACAGAATCCGCTATTACAGCTCTGGTGGGAGGCCTGCTGTACGGGTTGATAACAGCTTTGTATTACAGCTGGAAATTTAAGCGATGTAAGTTAACAAAATGGGAAAATATCTAAATGTACAGATCCTTTTTACGAAACGTTTTCATATTTGGCCTTACCGGTTTTCTTTCCATCAAGGTACTAACACCAATCACTGAGCCTCTATCAAAACAAAGTGAAGTTTTATGTTTTCTGACCTTCTTTGTCGTGCCGGCTGGGTTTCATGTTCTGTTCAGTAAAGCATTTGAGCTGTTAATGTGGTTAGTCATCGTCAATAACGGAAACAATGAAACAAGTCGTTGAAAATAGATTGAGAGCTTCGGAAGAAAATTGGCATAAAAACAAACCTCCCAGCCAAGAGTGCCTAGCTGGGAGGTTTATTTTTAAATACATAACTTTATATGCTGTTATGACTCGCTAAACTGTCTTACCAAACGTTGTAGGCTCTCCAAACTGACTACAAGAGCATTGGTTCGTTCAACAGAGGATGATGACAACACCTTGGTTGATTGAATAGCGCCATTCATCCGAATAACGTGATCATTCATCCCTTGGGTCACCTGCACCTGTTCTGTAATAGCCTGGGCAGTGTAGGCGCTTTGTTCTCCAATAGAGACTAAATCATTTACGATCGCTTCGAATGATTCCTTGCTCTTTTGTGATTTGGATACGCTTTGTTCAGAGGACTTGATACCATCCTCCATTAAGCGACCTGTCTTATTTACCGTAGCCTGAAGAAGCTCTATTTTTGAGCGGATATCATCAACCGAAGCACTCGTTTTACCTGATAACGCTCGAACTTCATCTGCCACCACAGCAAAGCCGCGGCCATGTTCACCAGCTCTCGCAGCTTCAATAGCGGCGTTGAGTGCCAATAGGTTTGTTTGCTCGGCAATTCCCCTGAATCATTTCCAGAATTGTCTCGATACCATCCACATCGGCGTACAGTTGCTCAAGCGCGGTTTTAGAGCTATCTAGATGCTGGCTCAACACACGAACAGTTTCTACCGCTTCATCTATTGTTTGCGTGCCTTCTTGTGCTTTGCTCTGCGCATCATTAGCAAACTCAGAGCTTTGCTTTGCTTGTTTTGAAACCTCATCGATAGAGGCAAGCATTTCTTCAGCTGATACTGCCATTGCATCAGTCGCCACATCCTGTTCGCCCAACTCGTTATCAATCGACTGGCTATTGATAACCTCTTCATTTGCAGCTTGGAGCAGGTGGGTTGACGTTTCGTTTGCCCGTGCGGTAACCGCTCTTAACTCGGCACGCTTCATCACCATAGCCAGCTCGATACGTGAGACATCATCACAATAACCGGTATAGGGGCTGTTCCATTAAGGGGTTGTCGTAGTGGCTCTTGGCCACTTTATTGAGAGAGGCTATTCGTTTCTTGAGTAAAGACGAGCACGTGATCTGAGCAATCATCAATGGAATGACTACTCCCAACATAACTGATGCCGAAAATGCACCTAAAGCGAAAGCAATGAGGGCAGCTAACTGTACAAACGTTAGTCCAAAGGATAGGTTCATCCATTCTATACGCCTTACAGATACCGCTCCTTTTCTCAGTCGAGCATAAAGTGAATAAGCGCGGGAGATCTGCTCATCTGTTGGTTGCGTCCTGACTGACTGGTATTCAAAAACCTTTCCATCTTTATCCATAATGGGGGTCACAAAAGCAGACACCCCAATAATGGCCAGAGTTCTTACACTTATTCTTTACCAGTCCCATCCAGCTTTTACCAGATTGGATATATTCCCCATAGCTGACCAAAGGCCGACTTTGGCATGTCACCATGACGAATGACATTATGCGGTTCACCTCGTAGCTCTTCTTCTCTATAGCCTGCAACTTGGCAAAAGTCTTCATTACAATAAGTGATATGACTGTCAGGGGGTCGTGGTTGATATTAGGCTGTCATTATCTGAAAACCTTACTCTTTCGTCTGCCATATTCCCCTCTTTATTGTTTATCTATTTGTAATGATTAATGTCTAGCTATCTGAGTTTAAGAGCCATTATCTGCATGGCAAAACGTACAATATCAGACAAAGGTGACAACATATTGATAAAAATCATTAAGTTGATAGATCCAATATGCTTAATACGAATTAGATAAGGCGTCTTTTATCGCTTTAGAGAGTAAGTCAGCATCGATAGCTAGTCGTTGTATTTGGGCGTCAGCTTTCCATTGTCCGGCTTTCTCTAACAGCGTTTCCTTCAGGTTTTGACCGTTAGGTATATCACCCGCCCGCTTGTCCAGCTCTTTGACAATATTCGAGTCACTTCCTGTCAGTTTATCGAAGGCTTTGCCGTCGTTGCCGATGAAGTGCGCCAACTGGCCCAGAGGACAAACGAAGCAACCTCGCAAATTGAGTCTATGATTGCCGAAGTTCAATCGGAAACGGTAAACAGCAAACCACCAAAACAACTGCAGAGCAATGAGAAAGCGGTCAACTCTTTGAATCAGCTAGCCACAGAACTAAAAGAAGAAGTCAGTTACTTCAAGGTTGATTAAGCATTTTAAGCGAACAGATTTAGTATGAACTAATAACAACTCGCAAATCCCAGCCAAGCACGATTGGCTGGGATTTTTAGTATTGAATCAAAATCGGCCTGATAGGTTTAGCTGTGTGGGCTGAACATACAATTGCAGATTCAGCATCATTAACGACACTTCGGACAAAAATGAGTCCTGCATAACCGAATATTAATAATTTATAAATTCCCCAAGGAATTATCTCAAGTATGTCAAAGCTATCTTATAGCTAATCTTTGTCTGGTAGATCTAAGGGACCAGGTCAGCGAAGCAAACCAAGCAAACTGCTTTTAGTCCCGATTAATGAACTTGTTAGCATTCTCTAAATTTGCTTCTTTAGCAATTTTCAATTCGTCTTGCCCCTTTTGAACAAATGAACCGATAAATGCCCCCCCTAACGTCAACTTTGCAAGCTCCATAAATTATTATTGAAAAAACGAAAGAAACGAGAATACCAATGTGAGTGTCACTGTAACTAATAGCAGACCTGAAAAACCAATTTTTTGAAATGTTCCAGTAAAACCTGTGAGACTACTTAAGATTACGTACTGATTTATTGCTTCTTTGTTTGCATCTCTTATAAGTGGCTCTAGAAGGCTTCGGTCATTCTTTCGGATAACTTCAGTAAAACTAGGGTTTACTCCGAATATTAGACGAAGTGCAAAGTGCCCTATTATTAAACCTCCAAGTAATAGTAAAAATTCACAAGTATAATATTGAACTAAAAAAGACACTAAACCAGCTGTTACAAGCAGTAATATATATCCACTAACCACCATAAAACGACTAAAATAACCCCCCATTATTTTCACTTGAATATTTTACCTTTACATCTTCTTTATTTCTTTTCAAAACAATCCTCCTAACTTGATGGATAAAATAGATTACTAACACTTCGATCACAGGTGAGCGTTAACGAGCCAGAATGAATTAACCTGTTAGACATGTATTAATTAGCTACTGATGATTAAATATATTTAGCTCCGGAACGAGGTACGAATATTTTTATATCAATTTTCTCATTGCTGATGACGTTATTGTTGTATAGTAATCCTAAAGTGAGTCTATGTAAGGATGATTTATCAACCCCCCCAATTTTGATAGTAAATCTATCTGTGTCTCTTGGCTTAATTTCATGAGATATACTTACACGACGTTCGTATTTTTGCCCTACAGCCTCAAATCTCGCCCCCCATATTCATAAGTAGGCATAACAGGCACACCGTCAAGATGTCTATCAAAAAGCCACACAATCGTAGAAAATTTTACTCTATGGTCAGCTTCAGTCCCATTTAGGTTGATTGTTTTATACAATAATTCACCAGAAACCAGTGCACCACCTTCAATATATTCCCCCCCAAGAAATGATTCTCGAATAGACCTAAACTTTTTTGAGGAAACTGTAATTTCTGAGTCATTTTGATCAAGATAAGTAATTGTATGATCTTTTCCATGATTTTCACTAATCACCCTTAATGATCTTAGGCCTGATAAATTCACACCAGAATCAATAAATGACTGAGAGATATCGACATTAATATACTCATCAACAGTTCCAACATTTAGAGTATGGGAATATGGGTTCTCAAAATTGAGATTTGAGTTCATCACATATAACAGAGTCGTGTAATCTACATTTGAGTATTTATCCAAAGATCCAAGCTTTAAAGCATGAGAGTGTAGCTTCTCGGAATTAGCATTTGCGTCCGTATCTAGTCGGGTGAGGTGAAATTCAATTTCAAGGTTTTTTGCAGCCCCCCCCATCCTTCGTTGTATAGAAGAAAATGAAGTGCATTAGTTCTAATGTTATCAGGTTTAATACGCAAAACAGGTGAAGTGTCTAGTTTACTTTCTTCGATATTAAATAATGCTTCAGTTAAAAAGATTGTTTGTTCGCTATTGTTTACAACCTTTATATCTAATACTGGGGAAATCCCAATCAAATGGTACTGGCGCATCGGAGATTGGCTTGATAGGACCACCTTCCTGTAGCAAGTTCAGATATCCCATTGAAGGAATAATTTCACTTCCGTCATTTGTTTTGGAGAACTCGTAAAATAATGATGTATCAGATTCACTAGCCCATGCTGAGAATTCATTTTGTATTACTGAAACATTAACATTTATGTTACCAATCAGTTCTTGATTTTTCCTTATTTCGGATGCACTAGGGAATAGAACAATTCCTAATACTAATGTTATGGCCATAATGCAGATACAAGTGACTACTAATAATTGAAACCATTTTGG
>LLEM01000207.1_pt1 | contig 11233 bp, 18 predicted proteins | sample 595841 | NCBI WGS metagenome assembly LLEM01 (sample SAMN02919313, study PRJNA255460) | bioreactor metagenome | biome: chemostat; feature: culture 2012_10.2; material: sediment; isolation source: day64 10degC chemostat 2012 inoculated with Wadden Sea sediment taken from... | place: Germany: Bremen ...
GTTCGAATTAGAGTCGAAGGCAATTAAGGATATGCTGGGGTAATATTGCGTGGATATCCACATATAGGAAGTACGGCTGTACCGGGCTTAGCAGCCAAGCCTGTTATTGATATTCTTGTAGAAGTCACTGAATTAAATTCTGTAGATCTACTCACGTCAGAATTTACTTCGTTGGGGTATGAAGCAAAAGGCGAGTTCGGGGATTTCTGAGCGCCGATTTTTCCAAAAGGGTGGTAACAATCGAACCCACCATATTCATGTCTTTAAAGCTGGTGATAATAATGGCGAATTACATATCACATTTAGAGATTATTTGATTATGCACCCTGATATTGCTAAAGAGTACGGAGAGTTGAAGAAGCAAGCTGCACTTGAATGTAACAATGATATTGATCGTTATTGTTCAGGGAAAAATGACTTCATTAAATATCACTTGTGTGGCCAGTAGAAAGAAGCAAAGCCACCTTCAAGAAAGGCGGCTTATTACTATCAACTGGGCTTAGATTTTTTTCCAAGGGCCTGAAGTACCGCTGGTTTCAGGGTTGTCACCTTGTGTCCACCATTTAGCTTCATATGTTACGCCATTTACGACGACACGATCACCAGTGTTATAGACAGCATTTGAATCCCAGTTGTTACCGATAGGGTCTGTTCCTGGATCGGTACCAGGATCTGTCGGCGGCATGATACCGACTACGCGAACTTGCGGCCAGTTAGCATGTGATTCATAGAAGTTGGTAACGCACTTTTTATAGTCACCGGGAACAAGAGCAGAATAAGCGGTTTGATATCCAACCAGTTCACATTCGAATGACACACCTTCAGGACGATCGGGATAATATTTCCAGTTAGCCTCCCAGTTTGTATAAAGCACGTCTGTGGCACCATTTAGATTTAGGCCGCCGTAAGGGGGGGTCTGTTGCCAGCAGGTATTGGTTTCATCGGCTTCAATAGGGATATTATAGTGAGCTGATAGGCCTTCCCAGTAGCGAATGCGGTTAACTGGTTGGCCTTTATATCTATTTTGTTCGCCACACTCGATGCCACCATTGATAATATTGATAGTGGTGCCAAACCCGTAACCGATTCCTGCATCGATTTCACGCTGTGAGGGTGCCCAAGTGCGGTCAATCACGTGAAGCATTGCCGGCTTCGGTGCTTGAGGAGTGAGGAAGAACCAAATAGCTGATGCAAGGTTTAGCCATGTGTCGGCAACCAGAGCTGGATTATTTAACAGAACGGTTGCGTCACCATCATACATGACCTCGGAGAAGGGGCCATAGTTGAAATGATAAGACAATTGCTTGGCTCCGCGGCCAAAGTAGCCTTGACCAGGCGAACATGGCCAACGTTTATTCTGCCAGTCATTTTGGCCACAGCCCGTAGTATATCCTGCTGTCCCTCTGACCATCCCATTTCACGCACGTGCACTAGAGCCTGCTGCCACTCCTCCAGTCCCATTGGATTATCCCAATAGTTGTCTTTAGAAATGTGGCCGCCCGTTTCTTGGGCAAAATGAGCAAACGCCGTGATAATTGATTTCTTACAAATCGCGTCGGAATTACGCCCATCAGTATACTCACCGCAGAACGCAGGGAACTTGCCGATAGCACGTAAAAAGCGGGTATAGGTGTACTCAGGTGCTGCCATATGGGTTAGGAAATCCCAGTCTGACTGTGAAAAGACACGTTCGACCCGCTTGACGTTGTCAGGATTGCTGGCAAGGCCGGGTTCAATGGCTTCAACAATACTATTAGGACGTGTTGCGAGTGCTTTAGCCCAGACTTTGTACATTGGGGTCTGCGGTTTTTGCCTCTTCTGCCGCTTTAACCTCAGCTGCAGAAATAATGTAACCTGTAGGATTTAGTGGATCGGGGTTGGGGGGTCATTGCAAAGCTGCTCGCTGCAATGCTGCAGCCTATCAACGTTGACAGAAGCTTTAGTTTTAACATGTGAAACTCCTTGTAAGGGACAAATATTGTATTTGTTATTACTGGCCTTTTGGTTAAGAGCAGCTTGTTACCCGAGGAGAGGATAGACGCTTCCTTTTAATCATTATGTTCGCCTTTGGTAAAGAGACTGAAGATAATTAATTTCTTCAGTCTAAGTTACTTTCTAACCAACGCAGTAACATCACTATAGAATGCGAAATAGAATAGGCTCAACACTTTATTAATTGCTGAAAATATCTGTTAATTATTATTGTGTGGTTTTTCTATCTGTCGGATGTGTAATTGGGGGGTTTGTTTTTAGATAAATAAGTTGTTTTGGTTGCTATGCCCGCGACAAATTCCATAGAGAGAATAGTGTGCTTGTTTGAATATATGCGATGGATATCAAATGGGAAAATAACAAGTTGTATTGTTGCTAGCTGTGAACGTTATTTGGGTTCTATTTTTGTCGGGGTATGATTAATGACAGTATACATACTCGTTACAAACATTGAGAGTGATCTCATGTAGGGTGGGAATATTGTTCAAAACAGTGCCTGGCTATATTAAACGGCATTACTTGAGAGGGGGGGTTAAGCCTGACTACTACAAATAATGCCGATGTACTTCCGACTCTCTATTGAGCTATTTTCTGCTTAAGAAGACTGTATTTTTCATGGTGTTGATCTTCTGCGGCACAAACACCTAAAAGGTCATCGATGAAATGATGAAATGCGCGATGTTCAATCTGTTTGACTTTCTCTTGCTGCTTTTCTGTCAGCATGTGATACATCGTTGCGGCACCAAAGTCTCCGAAAATGATATTAGCATCTTCATCAAACAATGTGTTGTGTGCGTACAGGTCACCATGGCTCACTTGATTTGAATGCAAGTGCGTAAATACGTCCTGCATTTGAGTAACGATTTTGTGGATCTCATCTATTGATAGCGTAAAGCCTGGAGGAAAGGTATCACGGGTACAACTATCCAAGCATGGCGGAAACCCCTAAATTACTGAAGTGAGAAGGGATCAACCCCCCCATAATTAATGCTGAATACTTTTCCTCGTTAACTTGGGCCAAAGACTGTACCAGATTTGGATGACTGCCGACTTTCAAACACGCTTGCAGTTCGTCCTCGGGATAGCCGTCACTGGTTACTTCACCCTTAAAGACTTTAATGGCAATATCATCAGGGAAGGTGGTTTGTTTCTGGTTCCAAGTTGCTTTGGAAATAATGCCCGATGCACCTTGTCCCAAAACTTCATGCAGTGTGAAGCTGGACGAAGTCACTTCCGGTACAGTTTGAATGCTGAGATCTGACTGGCTGAACGGGTTACCTGCAAACGCCAGCCAGGCGAGCTTGGGCAAGCTAAGAAGCTGTTCCGGGCACTCAGCTAATTGGTTGGCAGAGATACGTACCAACTCGAGATCAGTCGACTGAGCTAGGGTTTGCGGTAGTTCTGTTAATCGGTTACCGGCTAATGCCAGTTTTTGTAGCCGTGGTCTTTCGCCCAATGTATCGGGGCAAAGTCTCGAGACGGTTATCCGTTAAGATGAGCCAGCGTAGTTTTGCCGGTAATGCGTCTGCCGGAACCTCGGTGATCTTGTTTGCTTTGAAACCGACCATTTCAAGGTTAGGGCATTTACCTAGCACCTCTGGTAAGGTCTCAAAAAGGTTGTTAGAGGCAAAAACTATGCGAAGCTTTTGAAGCTTAACGAGTTCGTCTGGCAATGATGTTAGTTGATTACCGGATAAATCTAGAATTTCTAAGCTATCAGCCAAAGATAAGATTTCTACTGGGAATGACGTTAGGTTTTCTGATAGTTTTAAGTGCTGAGTACCTGATAATTCACCAGATTTTAGCTGAGAAAGTGTATGCAAAATGATGGACCATGAAAGTAAGATGGATACAAAACGGCTTGTAGTCTACAAGAAAGGTGAGCAAATGATAAGTTGGCGATGTAAATGTGCCACTAAACAATAAGAATAAGGATGTATTTATATATGCAGAGTGAAAGAATTAAATTGGTCGCACCATCTATGGCGCTGGCTCAGCCCATGCTTGAAGCCATTAGAGAAAGCCAAGATGAACTTAGCCAGTATTTGCCTTGGGTTCCGTATGCCTTAACTGAGTCCGAATCGATTAAAAACATGCAAGAAGCCATCGATAACTATGAGCGCTTTGAAGGTGAACTTCGGCTTTCGATTTTGCGTAACAGTGACTCAAAATTTCTCGGGGGGGCAATAGGGTTAATAATCCGAGATAAATCTGTCCCATTTTTTGAAATTGGGTATTGGTTGAATTCGGCTGAAACCGGCAATGGATATATAACTGAAGCCGTTTCATTGTTGGAAAACTATGTGTTTACGGAGCTAAATGCACAACGTGTTGAAATACGGGCTGCCGATACCAATAGTAAAAGTCGCGCTGTTGCGGAAAGATGTGGTTACCAGCTAGATGCAACGTTGGTCAATGACCGAAGGCTGCCTTCAGGTGAGCTATCTAGTACGGTGATTTACAGTAAGTTAAGCTTATAATTGCTTAGTGAGGTCAATTGAGGTGTTGCCTTGATAAGTTTGTTGAGCTCGGAAATTTTAGCTTGAATGATAATTTGTTGCTTGCTAGATTGAAGCTATGAACTCAAATCCTTCGTTTCATCATATCTCAATTTCTTGGTGGCGCTCTATTCAATAGAGCGGCGCTGAATCACATTTATTCATAGCCGTCGGAAGACTGCCAATGAATAACGCAACTATGTCTCCGACGGTCAATTTAGGAGTCATATTGTGCATAATCAACCTCATCAAAACTTAAATTCCAGTGCTCAACCAGAAAAAATATTAACGGGTGACAGGGCAACAGGTCAGCTGCATTTAGGCCATTATGTCGGCTCTCTTCAGCAAAGGGTTAAGCTACAGCATCAGTATGAACAAACTATTTTGGTGGCCGATTTACAGGGGGGGCTAACAGACAATGGGAATAATCCACATAAGGTGTCGTCAAATATCTTGAATGTGGTTGCTGATTATCTTGCAGTTGGAATTGACCCTCTTAAAACAACGATTTGTTTACAATCAGCGATTCCTGCATTGGCTGAATTGACAATGTACTATTCAAACTTGGTTTCTGTGGCAAGATTGCAGCGAAATCCAACGGTGAAAAATGAAATTTCCAGCAAATCATTTGGGAGCTCGATTCCAACCGGTTTCTTGATGTATCCAATCAGCCAAGCAGCCGATATTACAGCATTCAAGGCCACACTCATCCCGGTCGGAGATGACCAGTTACCGATGATTGAACAAACAAATGAGATTGTCAGAAAGCTAAATAGCATCGCGCAAGATGAAATTTTAGTGGAATGTCGACCGCTATTAAGCAAAGTCCCTCGTCTGCCCAGTACTGATGGTAAAAGTAAGATGTCCAAATCAATGGGTAATTGCATTTTGCTGAGTTCAAGTGAAAAGGATATATCCAAAGCGGTAAAATCAATGTATACCGATCCTAATCATTTGAGAATTGAAGATCCTGGTCAAGTAGAGGGAAATATCGTTTTTACATACCTAGATGCTTTTCATTCTGACCTAAACTATGTTAATGATCTAAAACAGAAATATAAAGAAGGCGGGCTAGGGGACGGGACGACAAAAAAATACTTGAAGAGTGTTTGCAAGAAATTCTTCGGCCTGTGAGAGAGCGTAGAGAAACATTTATTTCTGATAAAGCGCAGTTAATCGAGATCCTACAAAAAGGCAGTGAGAAATCACAAGATGAGTCAAACCAGGTGTTAAAAGACGTGAAAAATGCATTTGGCCTTAATTTATTTCAGTAAGGACAGCTTAGACCTCGTTTAGGGCTTAGTTTGGACCTACTCGGATACAGTTTGAATTTTGCTTAGATATATCTTTGAGCATTACGTATTTTGTTCCTATCTCTGGTCGGAGATAGGACTTTCGGGAAATGGCAGTCGCCAAAGGAGTTATCAGTGCAAGATGAATATTTAGAATACTATGCAAATTATGATGAAGAGCAACGTCTTACGAGTCAAAATATCACTCGAATCGAATTTGATACGACAATAGATCAGCTGGCCAAATTCACCCAACAAGCAAAGACGTTGACAGAATTAGGGGCGGCAACGGGGCGCTATTCACTTTATTATGCCAATCAAGGGCTAGATGTTACGGCTGTTGAGCTTGTTCCTGAGCTGGTGGAACAGCTCCAAACAAATGCAAAACAACAAGCTATAAACCTTTCGATACATGAAGCGAATGCAACGGCTGTTCCTTTCATTCCGGACCAGTCGCAGGATATCGTTCTAGTCCTTGGTCCGTTATATCACCTCCAGCAACAGTGTGATCGTGAGGCAGTACTGCGTGAAGCCAATAGAATTCTCAAGCCTAATGGGGGGGTATTGGCAATTGCTTATGTCAGCCGTTTCTTTGTCGCCGGTCTGCTTGCCAAGATGTCGCCAGCTCTTGTTACGCCAGATGTGCTTGCAACACTGAATGAAACTGGGCTGATAACGGCTCCCGAGATTGATACGTTTTTCCGAACGGGGTATTTTTCCACTCCAGCAGAAATAGAGAGTTTAACGCAAAGCTGTGGCTTCGCTATGAAAAAGCATATTGCGACAGACGGTTTTGGCCGTTATATCGGAAAAGAGCTCAATGCACTGACAGAAACTCAATATCAATCTTGGCTAAGTTACCATTTGTCTGTTTGTCATGAGCCATCGCTGCTAGGTTCGAGCAATCACGGCTTGGTAATCGCGACGAAGTGCGCCTCTTGAGACTGCATGTGTTGTTATTCACCACCAAATAAAAACTCTTGATGGGTATCTGCCCATTGGGGATATTGGGTCATGGCCTTTGAATAAATAGGATTTTGATAATGGGTGTTTAGCCAACGGTTCAGGTTCGAGTACGGTGCCTTTACAAACCATTTTCGATCAACACGCGAGAATTGGCGAATAAAGGGCAACAGCGCATAGTCAGCTAAACTCGGGCTCGCACCCATTAAGTACTCTTGTTTGGCCAAACACTGTTCTATTGGGGAAAGAAAACGCTCACATTGCTGACGATGACTAGTTTCTTCAGGGGGCGTGATAGCGGGCTGCGGTTTTATACTTCTCCAGAGATTCGACAAACTCATTATCGTTGCGATTTATCAGGGTTTGCATTGTAGGAAAAGCATCAGGGTGACTTTTAATAAGCAAGTTATTGGGGTCATTCTGATTTAACGCCCAAATCATAATATCTACGCTTTCATCTATAACGTGTGAATCTTCGATCAGTAATATTGGCACTGTCCTTTTGGGTGAGACGGCCAATAACTCTTCGGGAATATTCTTCATTACAACGTCACGTAACAATACGGGTTGCTTGGCAAGCAATAGGGCTATTCTTGCTCGCATGGCATAAGGGCAGCGTCGTAAAGAATAAAGTATTGGTAGTGACATTTGTCTTTCCTTGAAATTAGCTCATTGGATTCACTCAGAATTCTGGGTGTCGGGGGGGCAGCTTAAGTATAAATTTATAGTAGTGCGGATTGGATGCAGTGTGATCTTGAATGGTCGGATGAGTTGAACCATACTGGGTTAATTGATGCGACTTATTCTCAAGGATGAAAACACAGCGCATATGAAATTACACAAACTGGAAGGCTATATTCAGTCGATCTATTTAGCTGAATACCAAGACAAACTGCTGTTACTCGACGGGTGTAGCCGTGCTGATATCCCGCTGATTAAACATTATATCGTGGGTAAACTGCATCGCCGTTTTAATGATTTAGCACTGGTTGTTGTTACGCACATGCACCCGGATCATGCCGGGGGCCGCAAATACCCTACGCTGTTTAACTGGTTGTAAAGTTGCAATGGCGAATGTCCCAGGCCAATGGTACGCCGGCATTGACGGGAAGCTGATGCATCTTACTGATCTGCTGTTGGCTAAATGGGTCGCAAAGCGTATGAGAAAACCTCGTAGGAATATCTGGTATTCAAGCAAGCTTGTACCTGACTATAGGTTAAATGATGGAGACCCGTTACCCGGATTTCCGGACTGGATAGCCCTCGATACTCAGGGACACACCGACAGAGATCTGTCTCTGCATCATTTACCCAGCAATTGTGTCTATGTCGCCGATTTGATGGTAAAAGTAAAAGGGCATTACATACCGCCGTTTCCTGTCTTTTATCCCAATAGATATCTTAACTCAATTAAGAAGATCATCGCCCTAGCACCTACCTCAATTATTCTTGCCCATGGAGGTGAAGTATTTCCCTCCGAGCGGGAATACCAATATTTGTTAGAACGGGCGCCTAAAGTTCCAATGACTCATTGGCGGTCTGTAAAATCAAAACTTAAAAAAGCACTGGGAAGTGCAGCTTGATCAGAGTTGAATCCATTAGATTTTATATTCTAATTTACTTTGCTTAAGGCCTAGAATTTCAGGCATTTCGTATCAAGATCTCATATAAGAAAGAAAGCGCATAATTTGTGTGCCATTTGTTTGATATCCGACCTTCGATCATAAAATTATGTTTTTCATTATGCTAGTTTTCGTGGTGCATAATGTTGAAGGAGTATGATATGCAAGATGCAAACACTAGGTTTCCGTTCACAGCTAGGATATTAATCCTGCGCCAGTTTCTCTGGGGAGCCGCTTTTTATGGTACATATGTTTTATTAACGAAGTTTTTCCTGGTTGAGCTTAACTATAGTGAAGCCGACACCATCATGATGCTGGGTGCATTTGGTGCCGTAGGCCCTGTGTTTTCAGCAGTTGGTGGCTTTGTGGCTGACCGATATATAGGCTCATTCAGAGCGGTGTATATTGGCTATAGCGCTTATACTATCGGGTTCTTTATGCTTGGCTTGGGTGCTGCGCAGGTCAATATCCCGCTGAGTATTTTCTCCATTGCATTAATAGGTTATGCACGGGGGGCTGTCAGCAACTTGTCCGACTGTTCTGTTTGGTAATTCATATTCTGCGACAAACCGTGAGGCGTTCCAGCAGGGTCTGACGATTAACTATTCGATTAACAATCTGGGATCGTTTTTATCGCAATATTTATTTCCGTTCATGGTTGCATATCTTGCTTATCAAGGTAACTTCTTCATTTCATCATTCTTAATGATGCTAACTCTGGTTCTATTTTTTGCTTATCGGAAAAAGTTTGTTGCAGCAGGTAATGATTTGGATAAACGTCCTGTAAGCATGAAAGTATGGGCAGGCTTCATAGTCGGCTCTGCTATTATGCTTCGATTAGTTTATTGGATTTTTGATAACTTAGATGTAGGGGAAGTATTTTCTCTATGCGCTAGGGGTGTTTGTTATTTTGTATTTCATTTATGAAATAACGAGAGCAACCATCGCGTATAGATATAGAATGTGCTGTGTATTGATCATGATTTTCATTTTCATGGTTTTTTACTTCTATTATGGTCAAATGCTTACCTCAATGAACATCTACGCCATTAACTTAATGGGGTAGTGAGCTTATGGGGGTTCATTCCTATCCGTCCTGAATCTAATGTAGCCTTTAACCCACTATGGTGCTTTGTACTGGGTGGCCCGGTTATCTACCTATATGGCTGGTTGGATAAGAAAGGGTATTCACCGACAATTCCAACTAAGTTCGTGGCCGCTTTTGGCCTTACCGCAATCTCATTTGCCTTGCTGGGGCTATCGACTAGCTTCGTTGGCGAAGATGGCAAAATTGCTGCGGACTGGATTTTATGGGTGAACTTTTTCCAATCTTTTGCTGAGCTGATTGTAGGAGCACTGGGTGCCGGTTTCATTTTTGAAATGGTACCGCGTTACCTGTCAGCCTTCTCTATGGGGGGGCTGCGGGCTGTTGCCTTGTCACTCAGTGGTATTTTAGCGGCGGTAATCTCTACCAAGATAGCGTTGCCAAAAGATCAGGTATTGACGCCGGAAATTATCGAAGGTGTTTACGCTAGCTATTTCTATAATCTAGCCATTCTCGCGGTTGTGATGGCCTTTGTGACGTTAGTATTATCAAAAGTAATTGCAAAACTGATCCGTAAGGGTGAAGAACTCGAAAAGCAAGAAGCTGGACAGGACATCGCAACTGAGCATTAACCGCCAACTACTAGCTATTAATAGCCGATCATAAATAGCTCGGCTAAACTCTTGAGCACCAGCCAACAAGCTGGTGCTCTTTGTTTGGTGAGCGCCTTAGTTCCTTAGTTATTCAGTTACATGTATTTGATTAGAGCATTTCCTTTGAAGGATTATGTGTCACTTTCTTCCTTTGTTGATCCTCTCTATTGATACCTTTCATCTCAAGATCTCATAAATATAAAAAAAGCCCATAGCTCATATGCTATTAATCGAGTAACACAGCCTTGGTCATGAAACGATATCTTGCATTGTGCTACTTTTTGCAGCGTATAATATTGAGGAGTTATGGCATGCAAGATGCAAACACTAGATTTCCATTTATGGCTAGAGTTTTAATCCTACGTCAGTTTTTGTGGGGGGGTGCGGCTTTTTATGGGACTTATGTACTACTAACGAAGTTTTTTTACAAGAGTTAAATTACAGCGAAGCTGATACCATCATGATGATGGGTGCCTTTGGTGCTGTGGGGGCCTGTTTTCTCTGCCGTTGGTGGCTTTGTCGCTGACCGGTATATTGGTTCGTTTAGAGCGGTATATATAGGTTATACCATTTACACCATAGGGTTTTTCCTCTTAGGATTAGGTGCAAGCGACCTGAATATACCTTTGAGTATTTTCTCTATTGCCTTAATTGGCTATGCTCGCGGTCTTTCGGCGACAAGTCCGACAGTGCTGCTCGGAAACTCTTACTCGGAAACTAACCGAGATGCTTTCCAGCAGGGCCTTACGGTAAACTATTCCATTAACAACTTAGGCTCATTTTCTTCCAAGTATCTATTTCCGTTTTTGGTCGCTTTCTTAGCTTATCAAGGGGAATTTTTATATCGCTTCCGCTTTAATGTCGCTTACATTGGTATTGTTTGTTGTCTTCCGCAAGCAACTTGCAGCAGTGGGGTAACGATATCGACCGCCGTGCAGTTGACCCTAAAACCTGGGTTTGCTTCATCGTGGGTTCAGCAGCCATGCTTGGTTTGGTTTTCTGGATATTCTCGAACCTTGATGCTGGTAAGTATCTGCTATACGCGTTGGGTGCCTGTGCAATCATGTATTTCGTTTATGAAATAACCCGTGCAACAGCGGCCTATAAATATAAGATGTGCGGTGTACTAATCACTATCTTTATTCTGATTGTTTTCTACTTCTATTAT
>LLEM01000208.1_pt1 | contig 11163 bp, 18 predicted proteins | sample 595841 | NCBI WGS metagenome assembly LLEM01 (sample SAMN02919313, study PRJNA255460) | bioreactor metagenome | biome: chemostat; feature: culture 2012_10.2; material: sediment; isolation source: day64 10degC chemostat 2012 inoculated with Wadden Sea sediment taken from... | place: Germany: Bremen ...
GGCAGTAGAAATACACTGCATATGCTGGGGGGGCAGCCTGGTGGGGGGGCATGGACGAGGTCTTAATCCCGTCTAAACCGGGGCAGTAGAAATACAAGTTGTTCCTGAAAAGTACTTGCCAGTAGTATTTCGTCTTAATCCCGTCTAAACCGGGCAGTAGAAATACATTATCGCTGTTGCCACTCTTTCTGGCTGCATCTCTGTCTTAATCCCGTCTAAACCGGGGCAGTAGAAATACAATCTTCTTTGGAATGAAACTATTCGTCAAGCAAGGTCTTAATCCCGTCTAAACCGGGCAGTAGAAATACTGTACCCCTCAGAGGCCGCATGGGTCAAGGGCTGCAGAGGTGCTCTGCTTCAGAATGTGACGTGAATTAAGTTTATTCGTTTTATTTGAATGGATAATCACTAAAGTCATCCTCTGTATACATTGCTCTACTATAAGGTGCTGTTTTGCAAGGCGTGCTTCATTTTTACTATTATTTGCATAATAAAAACAGTGTATTAACCCGCTACCTTAACCGTCGATAACATAGAATGCTGTAGATATACCCCAAGATATGATCCCCATTCCATGTTGAACTTACCGTCTTAATCCCCGTCTAAGCTGGGCAGTAGAATCTACATTCTATGGTGACACTGGTACTGGTAAAAGAGAGTCTTAATCCCGTCTAGACCGAGCATTGCAAACACTGTAGCCCTCTGAAACTATGCAGGTCAAGATTGTTGCGGTGTCTGGTGCCGCTTGGCTACGCGATTAACCAGAGTGGTGAAATCCGCAATCGCCTCGGCTTCAATGAGTGAAATATCAGCCTGACGGGCACGTTTTTTCAGTACATCCGATATGGGATGACAATTTACCCAGAATGCCTGGGTTCGTTCGCCAAGCCTATCTCGCAGCATATCAAGGCGGTATAAGGTGCGCTGGCTTTCTTTGGCATCGGCATTGCTTGTTTTGCATTCGAAAATATACAGGCGATTATTGATCAGGGCGACGACATCCAGCTCGTTGCGCAGCGGATTGTGCGGGCTGCCCATTTCTATTTCAACATTGGTGGCCAAGTCCTGAATGTCGCTTCGTTGTGCTTTTAGCTGGTGGAGCTGGTCAAAACAGTAGTGTTCCAGCCAGTAGCCACAGCAAAACTGCCGGGCGGTATTACTGGCAAAAAACAGTTTTTGCTCACGGTACCGGGCCAGCCCCGCACTACAGATATCGTCTATCATTGTTTGCAGCTCGCGGTGTTGTTGCTGCACAAGGTTGAGAGGGCGGCTGGTGAGTGTTGTCGCGTTGGTCTGGATAGCCAGGTAGTTCAGATGTTTAAGCGCCTTTTGACTGTCGGTGGCATGGTTAGCCCAGTTTCTGGCAACCGGGAGATAGGGGGCTAGCGAGGTAATCTCTCGCTGGGCAGAGAGGGTACGGATGCCAAGAATACCGAGGTAGTCTGAGATTGAAAGCTTATCTGGCACATCAATAGCTTCTGGTGTTGCAGGATGAATAAACCGAAGCTGGTCGGTACGGTTGTCTAGCCAGAAAACAATATGGCCTTGTTGTTTTCCCCCCCATTCTATTAGCTGGGCCTGAAGGCCAATATTTCCCTGGGTCACATTAATGGCAAGTGGTTTCTGCTTCCATTTCGAGAGCCCCGGTACTCAGTGACTGCTCTTTGATATTAACGGTTTCCAGCACTGTACCCGACTGGTGTAAATACGCCTTCAGCCAGCTGAGTTTGAATGAAAGTGGCTGAGTATGAAGCAGAACTAAGCGCTCGCAGATAATATCTTGGCAAAGAAAGGGGGGTGATAACCGAAACAGGATCATCATCGAGAATGGCTATTTGCGTATGGGGCTTACCGAGCATATTCATCCCTGTTAAATGTTGAGTCGACTGTCCACAAATTTGTATTATCTCCAAATATGTTAGCTGCTCGATAGTATATTCGCTGTGAGCTGGGTAGGATGTTTTAGGGATATTTATATTTACTAATTACTCAATAAATAATTAACACTTCATTCAGAGGTAATTAATGCGCTATCTGGTAACCCGTCACTCAGGGGGGCAAAGGAGTGGGTGGAGAATAAAGGGATTGCTATTGACCAGTTGCTTGAACATGTCGATCCTTTTCAGTTAAAGGCGGGAGATACTGTTGTCGGTACATTGCCTGTTAACCTGATTGAAAAACTGACCCCATTTTGGTGTTCGTTACTACCACATAAAATTAAACCTCGACGAAAGCCATCGGGGAAAGGAACTGACGGCCGAAGAAATGAATCGCCTGGGGGCGGAAATCGAAGAGTTCAGAGTTAAGCGAGGCAATAACAACTTGATATCAAAATTGAAAACGATAAAAAGCTGGCCGGGTCGGTTTTGGAAATGGATTAAACGCTGTGAGCAGCATGCCATTATGGTGTGGGTTTATACGACGTTATCTTTGCTGAGTTTTGCCTGGTTTGGTGATGCGATTTCGGGCACCGAAGTGTTTAAAGATTTCTTCTCGTCCAAAGTCACTTATGAAGCACAACATTACGAAAGCTTTTTTGGTGTGGTGTTTTTCTGTTTTTATTTGTTTTTTAGCTGGCGATTGTTTGAAGTTGGTAGGAAAATTTTTCCGCCAATTCGTGATGTCAAAATGCGCAAGACGTCAAAGCCTACCAAGGTGCTTATTTTTAACTTGTCTACGCTGAGAAATAATAAGCTTGAGAAAGAAGGTGACCAGTTTGTTATTAATTTTAATGGCGGTAAACAGGTGGTTATTGGCGGGAAGGATTTAAAAAGTGATATATCTGCACTCAGTGAACAGGAAAAAGGAAAAGAAGGAATACTTTGGAACTGGACGCAAATGCTGCGCGGTATTAATAGCCACCAACATAAAGTAGAAAAGATCATATTAGTGATGACCGAAACAACCCGCAACGGAGAAGGGGGGGCCGATAAATATGGCGAGATGGCCAGGCAGTTGCTGTCGTCTTATTTTGCAGGCAGTAATACTGAAGTCATTCTTCATTCCGAGTTTGTCGAGGTGGGTGATGTAAGCCGCTCCTACCACGTCTATAACACGATGATCAGCTCCCTGATTGAAGAGGGATATGATGAAACAGATATCACCGTGGATATTACAGGCGGCACGTCAACCTTGAGTACTGCCTGTGCGATGGCAACCTTGCACAACAGGGCGCAATTTCAGTATGTCAGCACGGATGGAACGGGAACGCTTACGCAATATGACTTGCAGCTGAATCTTCCGCAGAAAAAATAGGGCGGGCACTCAGTTCGGCAGGTAAATGATGAGACAAGCTGCATAAATTTAAAACTGTGCATTATGCAGCGTCTTGAATATATTTTCTGTGTCAATATATGCGTTTTATATGGTTTTCTCTCGAATTATCGACAGGGAGTAGTTCTGATTATGTTTTGTTATCTCTTCGAGGCAAAGTCGATTCAGAGTTATCTGTTTCGTAACGGCAAGTTGAAGGATGTGATTGCGGCCAGTGAAAGGCTGGACCGCCTGGTTGATTCCTCGGAATCCAGTGTGTTGCACTATGTACTTAATAATGCAGGTTTGATATCAGACTTGCTGTCCCCCCCGGATATGGAAGAAAAAGCGGGACTGATTCGTTTTCTGCGCTGTAAAGGCGGGGGGGCGTTTTATGCCTATTGCGCCGAGGAAGCGCCGCTTGTTCAGCTACGCTCTCTGTGGACCCTGTCGATACAGCAGTTATTTCCGACCCTTGAGTTTACTGATGCGCTGACGGAAGCGCCGTCGCTGCGAGAAGCAGTTGCCGCCGGGCATAAACAGTTGGCGGCAGATAGAAACGCCCGGGGATCAAGTTACCGTTCGCCTCTGCTATTACCTCACGGTATCAACGCACTGGTGCTGTATGTGTGCCTGTGATTGAAGATGCCAAACGGGCGTCTTTGAAATCGGAGCTTGAAGACCATGCCTTCGACCTCGATACCTTGCTTCATCGTCAGGCCTATCAAGTGATAGGACTGAGGAACACTTCCCCCCCCTTCAGCAACGCTTTACCCCGACTGAGCATGATGAGATTTATTACCCCATTAATATCGAAGAAGATTTTGCCTTCTCGGCAAGCGGTGTTGTTGGGGATAACAGTGATGCGGCCAAGGATATCGCCCTGATTCACATAGATGGAAATGGGCTGGGCATTCTGCTGATGGCGATGCGCGATGCCCTTGAAGGCAAAACCGATGATGAATACCGCAAAGGCTTCAGGCTATTTTCCGAGTCGCTGGGGGGAAGCCACTATTCAGGCTGCCAGAGAAGCCACTGCTGTTGTTTACGAGCATGGACGATACAGCAAAGACGGTAATACCTACTTGCCGATGCGACCGCTGGTATTGGGGGGCGATGATCTGACCCTGCTGTGCCGTGCCGATTTGGCGCTGGAATATAGCCGGGTATTTTGCCTCACATTTAAAAAAGCCTCAGAGCAGTGTCTGAAACCACTTTTCCGTCAGTACCTCAAGAAAACCAACCTAAAGCCTTTCCTGACCGCCAGTGGTGGTGTGTTGTTTCACAAGGCTGGCCACCCGTTTACCCATAGCCATCATTTGGTCAGTAAATTATGCGATACCGCGAAAGAACTGACCAAGTCGGTAAATGAAACTGACAAACAAGTTGGCCCGGCGGCTCTGGCTATCTTCCGTTTATCTAATGCCGTGTCCGATAATTTCGAGCAACTGCACAAACAAACCTATCAGTTTGATTTGGATAATAAACGCAGTATTGCTTACGCCCAGTCAGCCTTTTTCGTTGAGCCCCAGGGGGGGCAAAGAGGCAGCCTTGAGTTGTTACAGCGGTTGGCTAAATGCTGTCGACAGCGGGGCGCCGTTATGCCAATGAACCGCTGGCGTCAGATGGCGACCTGGCTAAGCCAGGGTAATTTTGCCGAAGCCGACAGGTTGTATGAGCGCGCCATGTCGCTGACGACTCAACCTATGTTACGGGAAGAGCTTGAAGAAATGCTCCGTGCCTTTGCGCCGGAAGGAAAGGCAACGGGATGGTTCTGGCATAAAGAGAAGGGAGTTAGTGAGAGCATTATTGGCGATTTGCTGATTGTTGATCATTTCCGTCCGGTTGAAGCGCCAGTCAGTAAGGAGGCTGAGCTATGAGCACGTTGTATTTAAAGTTTGAGTTATGTTCTGACTGGCATATCGGTAATGGCAAAGAAGCCGGTGCCTATGCCGATGCAATGGTTCTTAAAGATGCTCATGGCCTGCCTTATTTGCCTGGCAAGGGGAATTAAGGGCTTGTTGAAGGAGGCATTTAGTCTTTGCGCTAAAAATCAGTGGTTCGGTGATAACAGTGATGCACTGGTTAGTCATTTGTTTGGGGGGGTTGAAGAATACTCGGGCGTTGAGGCCCAGGGGGGGATGCTGCAGATTTCCAGTGGTCGGTTGTCTGACGGTGAGCAGGCGTATTTTATTCGACATTCTGATGCAAAGCGTTATTTATATCGTGTGGTGCAATCGACGGCGATTGATCATAAAAGTGGTGTTGCCCTGAAAGGCAGCCTGCGGAGCATGGAGGTAGTCGTGCCCTTAGTGCTGGAGGCGGAAGTCACAATGAATACGGCACACCCGTCTTATGCTGCCTCGGGGCTGACCGAAGAGCTGTTTTCTCGTTATTTATCTGAAGCGGTGACGATGATCACCTCGTTGGGGGGGGCCAAGCGCCATCGGGGGGGCTTAGGTCAGGTGATGGTTTCCGTACAACCCAACAGTGGAGAGTGACCATGCGCATCTATTACACATTAACCACTCGTGATCCCGTTATTGTCAGTCAAAGTGCTGCAACAACCAATAACCATGAGTGCCTGGATTATATTCCCGGCAGTGCAATACTCGGTGCTGTTGCCGCTCAGTTGTATTCCAAAGGCAATGATGCTGAAAATTGGCGACGTTTTCACAGTGGCCAAACTCGATTTAGCCCATGTTATCCAGTGGTAGAAGGCAAACTGACCTTTCCTACACCAGCAAGCTGGCATTTTCAAAAAGGCAAAAAAGCGGTGAATGGTGACCGCTATGATGTCGATGTGATCACCAATCATGCTTGTGTGACATTCGAACGTGACCATGAAGATTACAAGAGTATCCAGTTTAAGCAGTGCCGTGACGGGTATTTGAACCCGGATGGCGGGGGCTGCAAGCGTGAAGCAATCCCTGACCACGAAAACAGCATTGAATCCTGATACCGGCGGTGCAAAAGAAGGTCAGTTATTTTCCTATGCCTATATCGAGGCAGACCAGACCTTTGCAGGATGGGTTGATTGCGATAGCGCGGATGAACAAGACCTGCGAGCGGCGCTAGAGGGCACATTACGAATCGGTCGCTCGCGAAATACCGAGTTTGGCCGGGTGACGATTACCTTCTTGCCGGAAACTGCGGTTTTGCAGCCAGACAGAGCCAATGGTAATGGCTATTTGACCGTGTGGTGTCTGAGTGACTGTGAGCTGTTAGATAACAACGGAATGCCAACTCTGTCGCCACAGGCCGATTTGATCCACCCTGCGTTGCGGGCTTATCTGGTGGCAGAGCGCACCTTTGTTCGCGGCCAGAAAATCAGTCGGTTTAACCAGAAACGCAAAGGCTTTGATGGTGAGCAGGTGCTGATTAGCAAAGGGTCGGTATTGGTATATGCACTTGAAGAGGCAATGACACCGGCAGAGATAAGTGAGGTTGTTCATGCCATAGAGCAGCAAGGTATCGGGATTAACCGCCAGCAAGGCTTGGGATGGGTGTATGTAAACCCTGACTGGTCATATCAGGATGTATTGCAATCGGAACGGTTATTTTCATCGATAGATGCGCCTGTGTCGATTTCAGAGCGAGTCGTGGACATTGACTCACCGTTGATCTGTTGGGGTGGAGGAGCTGCTTGGCCAGGATCATATTCAGTCTGCCCGCGAGGAAACGGTGAAGACTTCGCTTGGTCAGATTTGTGAGGGGGGGTACCTCAATGCAAGGCGTTATAACCATATTCTGATCAGTAACGAGGCTGGCCCTTCTTCTACACAATGGCGGCGGATTAGCGAGCGGGTTCGTTTGGCTGAAGGAAGCTGGACTGAAGGTATTTTTGACGGTGAGCATGCGATATGCAAACCGGGAAATGACGAGTTGGGTTGGGGTATCCAGTGGCAGGGAACGGACAAATTGCTGACCTTTGCCTCTCTGTTTAAGGGGGGGATAAGCCACCCGGCTGGAAAGGCAATGGATATCGCGACAATGCGAATATTACTGGAAAGGCTGTGCCGCTATGATCTCTCGACCTGGCAGGGTTTAAAACAAATGGCAAGGGTGTTGGATAAGGAACTGGAGGACACCACGGATGAGTAAAGTTCACCATTATCGCGTTGTAATCGAAACTCAGTCGCCAATGGCTATCAATACCGGTGGGCGTGAAACGGGTTTTGATGCCCAGCTAGCCAGAGACGCTAACGGCTTGCCATATATTCCGGCTACGGCAGTTGCCGGTGTCTGGTCGTATCTGGTTGAATCCCGTCTTGGCAAGGACGTGCGCAAGTTGTGGTTTGGTTCGACGGAGGTAAGCTCGGTACTCACCATTACCAATGGCCTTATCCACGATAGCAAGAATTGTCCGGTAACAGGGTTGAGAAGTCAGCAGTCGCTGACGACAGACCCTTTATTGGCGCTGATGACTCAGGAGCGCCCGCTGCACCGCGAGAGAGTTCGCATCAATGATCGGGCGTTGCTGCCGATACGGGTAAGTTTGATCAGTTATTGCTGCCGAAAGGCGTGAGGTTTAGCCTGAACATTGACTGGCATGATAACGCTGCCAAAGAGTTGCAGGCGCAATGGCTGGAGCTGCTGGCCTGCTGGGGCGACCGACGGTTTGCTTTAGGTGCTAGTACGCGTAATGGCTTGGGGCAGATCCGGGTTGTAGCTTGTGAGTATACTCAGACCGACCTTTCTACCGGGCCTCAGAGCGGTCGCCTGCTGCAAGATGCTAGAAAACTCGACAAGGTACCTACAACATTGGACGAGACCTGGTCGACAGATGATGACGGTCTCTTGTTTGCCTCGTTGCCACTCAAGGCGCTGGATAACTGGCGTTGTGGTGCGGGTTCTGCCTTGTTGGGAGAGGAAAACGCTGAGGTAGATATTCTGACTTACAGCGAGGCCGCTGTAAGCTGGTCGAATAATGTCGGCAAGCTAGGCGATGCTGAGCCAGTATTGTGTGGCAGCAGCATCAAAGGCATGCTGGCTCATCGTATTGCCTACCACTACCGCCGTCACAGTGGCGACTGGGCCGAGCAAAAAGATCAAGTTATCGAACAAGCCTGGCAACAGGAAGCGACTCGCTATGCCCCCCCGGGGGGGGAGGCCGAGGCGCACAAAGCCAACTTTATCCATCAGCAGTGGGGAGCTGGCTCCCCAGGAACTGAGCGCCATTTTTGGCCTTGCTGATGAAGAGCATGATAACTCTCTTGCCGGTAAGCTCTTTGTTGATGATTGCCCGGTAAGTTTTCAGCATACCGTGATCCGCCAACACAACAGTATTGACCGTTTTACCGGTGGTGTCCGTCAAGGGGGGGCACTTTTTAACGAACAGCTTCTGTATCAGCCGGAATTTACCTTAAAGCTCTGGGTTACCCCAGACAATGCTGTTAGCTCAGCTTTGTCACAGGCAATTCTGGATACGCTAGATGATTTGAAACACGGGCTTTTGCCGCTGGGTGCCGGAAGCGGACGAGGAGCAAGTCTGGTGGAACACCATGTAAAACACCCATGGTTGGTGAATGAATCAACGCTGAACGTTGTGGCAGTAGCTGAGGAGACCGGACAATGAGCATGAACGACTATCAGAAGTTAAAAGGCCATAACGAAGCCATGGAAAATGTGCTTGGGTGCGAATTGCCCGATCTAGCTGGGTGTCATTTAGTTATTAATACCTTTAGGGACTTGACTGCAGAACAGGTTGCCTCGGAAGTAGAGGCCTTTCAACCTGTTCAGGGCTGGGTAATGTACCGTGATCGAGTAGTGGTTGATGACAGGGCGCCGAGTCGACATGATTTTATTGAAGGTGAATGGTGTCGTGGTGGGGGATAGCCTGAAAACTCGCCTGCTGGGCGATGGTACTTACCAGTTAATCAGCATGCAGCTCGACGAGAAAGATATTGGAGATCATGCCTGTCGTGAGCAAGTAGTGTATCTGCGTCAGGGGTTGGAAGTGGATTCACTGGAGAATCCCCGGGGCAGCAATATACCGGCTTTGGTGGCAGCAGGAGCAACAGGGGCCGAGAAAAGGGCGCTGGATACCGTTGGCTCAGCAATTTGTCGGCTTTCACAGGGAGAGTAAGTAATGGAATACCGTAAAGATGTTCATGCCCCCCCTTACCATTTTGTACCGCTATCTAAGTGGAATTTTATGCCAAGTTGGGCGCATTTGGTTAGCCATGATGTGCCTTTCGAAGATGGTTTGAGCGGGGGGGTCATCACATACTCTCTGAAAAACAAAACACCTCTGTGCGTGGGTGGGCATCAGGTCGAGCAGGGCAAGAAAGATGTCCATGGTAAGCGCACTCAACCAGCCTTGGTTCAGTGGGCCAGAGATCCGCTGGGCCACCCGGTTATTCCGTCAACCAGTCTCAAAGGCATGATCCGAAATGTACTGGAAATAGCAACCTTTGGTAAATTTGGCTCCATTGATGATCATCATTATTCGTTTCGTGATATCTCTGGTGCAAGAACACGGTATGCACGTGAACTTAATCAATCAACAACCCAAGCATATTGGTTGAAGTTTGATGCGGAACTTAAGCGGTGGACGCTACGTAGGGCAAATTATATAAGGCTCTTTCATGATGAGTTTAATGAATATAGTCGTTGTGACATTGTTAATGCTCCTCATAAGCAACCAGCAGAGGAAAAGTATCAACAATGGCCTCTAAACAAGAAAGCAATTCCTTTTGATATTGCGGAGCGGCGTATCAAAGGGGGGGAAAGGAAACATGGTTAATATTCCTAGGGCAACTGCACTGGGAGATGGCAAACTTCATGGGTACCTGTTTTTTCCAGCTTTCGTCCTATAAGCAGCAATTGTACAACGAGATATGATTTCAGTTATGTCTTTTACGGTGAAGAACAAACCCTGATTAGCCTTCCTGATTTAAACCGTATGGCAAATAAACTGTTTGATAACCACAGTGAAAGCTTGGTTGCGTACCTGAAACAAAATCCGCATCCACAACTGGGCATTCCGGTATTTGCCAAAGAACAAAACGGGAGAATTCTGGCGCTGGGGTTTGCCCAGATGCCACGAAAACTGTACGACAAGTCGGTTAAAACGGTTGCACAACAAACGCAAAAACTTGCTGAATCAGCATGTGTTTGATATGGCTGAGCTGATGTTTGGTACTATCCGCGAAAAAGGCTTCAGCCTAAAGAGCCGGGTCTTTTTCTCTGATCTCAGCTGTGTTGACAACAAGGGAATATCGACTTCTTCACCTACCGTTCTTGGTGAGCCCCAAGGCGAGCTTTTTGGCTGGATATTTAGAGCAGAATGGCGGAGAACAGGCTGTTGTATATAGTGAGCTCAGCCAATATGAAGCCAACTCAACCTTAAAAGGCTGGAAGTACTATCCGGCAAGGCCAACATTTAAGCCGCATTTACCTTCTGAATCATCCGGTTCTAAAAACAAACCATCAGTACAGTCTCAACTTGAGTTGCTGAAAGTCGATAGTCAGTTTAGAGGGCGGATTGTATTCCATAACCTCAAACCTGAAGAGTTGGGAGCACTGTTTTGGGCGTTAGAGTGGGGGGGCTGTGAAGACGCCCACCATAGTTTGGGCCACGGTAAACCGCTGGGCGCTGGTGCGGTGAAAGTATCCGTTGAACAGTGCAAAGCGAACTCGGCAAGTGACGAGCCGGCTGAAGACTGCCAGACGTATATTGCAAAGTTCAAAGCAATGATGGAAGAGTACTACCCCGGCAAACTGTGGAGGAAAGCCCTCAATTACAACACTTATTGGCTTTTGCTAACCTGGCTGAGAACGAAGGGAAGCTATTATCTTATATGCAGTTGAAAGACCAGAATGATTCTTTGATGACCTATACCAAGGCTAAAAAAGGAAATGATAAGCAGTTTTTACCGGACTGGCAGCATAAAGGGGCACCTTTGT
>LLEM01000209.1_pt1 | contig 11089 bp, 10 predicted proteins | sample 595841 | NCBI WGS metagenome assembly LLEM01 (sample SAMN02919313, study PRJNA255460) | bioreactor metagenome | biome: chemostat; feature: culture 2012_10.2; material: sediment; isolation source: day64 10degC chemostat 2012 inoculated with Wadden Sea sediment taken from... | place: Germany: Bremen ...
CCACTCGATTTGTTCGGGTAAGATAACACTGCGATCACGCCAGCTTTTTACGATCTTCAAGTTTTTTTCAGCCAGATAATTGAGTGATTCTTTCACCTTGGGGGGGATCACATCTTCCTGCTTGATGGTCGTCGGAACATTCCAATATGGATTGACGACCATGGTATTGAGAGAGGATGAAAACAAATAAGTCGGTCGGCTTGTTCTGCCAACAATAACCTTGGATTCGAAAAGTACTTCATCTTGCTGAGTTAACCTCAACATATAATCCGGAATATTAACTTGAATTAGCGGCCTGTCAGCCTCTCTCGAACCAAAACGGCTTCGTTGGAGGTTAAGCGCGATAACTCTGGCAACCTCAGAATATGGCAGAGTCAGTTGTTTAGCCGTTGCAGGGCCGATAACACCGTCATCTTCAAGTCCGTTCCGACGCTGAAAAGCTCTGATAGCATAATTGACCTCCCCAGAGTTATTGATGACTTCCAGCTCCGACAACACCTCATAATCAACTTGCTTATATCGCCGTAACTATATAAAACATCGAGAAGTCGATGGCCATTGGAAATAAACTGATCCTGTTTGATTACACGGTTATGACTCAATAGTTCAAGCTGATGTGGCGGCTGCTTGCGGAACCATTCGGCAAGTACAACCGAACGTTCAAACCGTTTAATCTGGGGGGCGAAGACGATGAAGCTCTTCCTTGATTGAAACTGCAGAAAACGGGGGATTCAGTTCGACAAAAGACTGTCGCGGAACAACTAACATTTGGTGCTTGAATAACCAACTAGGATTCGACTGCAGCTGAGCAATAACCGATTTATAAACTAACAATGAATCTGTGGCGAGAATGTCAAAACTGCGCTGATCCTGATATTGAGCAAGCTGTTCAAGCTCTGCAAGCCTTTCGTTGATCCCGGGCACAAGCTCAGCATATGCCAACGACTTTAACTGAACAAAGAGTTCCTGTCGTAAAGAGTCTTCAGCCCAAACCGGAGAGTAATCATTAGCCGTATAGCCCCTCTTCTATCAGCTCGGGAAAGCAGACATTATAGCATGGTGATATGACTGAATTGATTCTGCACACAGCTTGTTCTGACTAGTCAACTCGTGCTGATTAAGAAATTGCCACCCAAGCTGATTTTGAGCTGCCGAAGCTGCCGTAGAAAAAAAAACTGTGAAGGTGAACAAACTTAAACTATGACGAATAACCCAAATAATTTTGAACATTACAAACCAATCCTTAATTAAGGAAGAATACGCTTAATGCTCTCAATCCATGATTGCCTATATTACCAATTTCAAACAGACTAATTACAACGTCCTATATAAGTTAGACTGCACCTTAATATTTAGACAATAAAGTGACATAGTGACAAACTAATAGTATTATTAATTAATACTATTTAATTTAACCCTTATAAATTAGACACTTACATTTCAATACAATATTGAGCACTGTTTATATTTACTAGTACTATTTTATTAAAACAACTGTTTTAAAATAGTTTTATGGGTTATGGCAATGCTGAGGCTTGCTACTTTGTATAAATACAGCAGCCCTATCGATGTGAGCTTAATTGTGAACTTGGGTATTGGATTTCCATTTTAGAAATATAAAGTTACCAGACTTTCACTTCAGGAAATCACACAAAAGCGATAATGTTATATCCATAAGTTTTAGATGGGTATTCGTTCATGACCATACAGGCCAAATTTCATCAGATCATCACCGATCCTACGCTTTCACCGAAGCAAAAGTCCAACTATCTGGCTTTGGAAGCCGATGCCAGCCTACCCTACGTCACGATTTCTGAGCCTGTTCAAACAGCCATAGATACCGGAGTTATCTGTGACATGTTTGAAGGCAATGCACCATTCAAACCACGCTATGTACTGCCTGACTACGCCAAGTTCCTTCAGCAAGGCTCGCAATATTTGGAACTATCAGTACCAGAGGATCTGGATGAAGCACTCAATGCTCTGACGATCCTCTACCACCATGTTCCATCGGTTACCAACATTCCAGTTTATCTCGGACAACTTGACGACATACTAATACCCTTTACAGAAGGTGTAGATGAAGACACGATTTATCGGAAGCTGAAACTATTTTGGATCATGCTAGATCGCACTCTTCCCGATGCCTTCATGCACGTCAACATAGGGCCAACAGACAATATTGTATGCCGGACAATCCTCCGTATTGATGCCGAACTAAAGCAAGTCGCGCCAAATTTGACTTTCATGTACGACCCGGCAATCACTCCGGATGAGCTACTGCGTACCGCAACACAAAATATCTGCGAATGCAGCAAGCCACATATCGCAAACTACCCGATTCATGCCAATGCGTATGACGAGAAAGGCTTCGGAATTGTAAGCTGCTATAACTCGCTACCGCTGGCTGGCGGCGCAAACACCCTGGTTCGTATGAACTTGAAACAAGTGGCACTTCAAGCGCAAAGTCAGGAGGATTTTCTGACAAAAGTGCTTCCTCACTACTGCTCACTGATGTACGAACTGATTGAAGCACGTTCGACATTTTTGCACCAACAATCACACTTCTTTGATAGTTTCCTCGTCAAAGAACAGCTGATCGAAGAATCCCGATTTGCACCTATGTTCGGGATATACGGTATGGCCGAAGCCGTAAGTATCTTGTTCGAAAAAGATCAGATAACAGCAAGCTATGGCCATGACGACCTAGCCAACCAGCTCGGTTACCAGATCTCCGCCGCACTGGATAAAATTGTAAAGACAACTCCAGTGACCTATGGCTACAACGGACGAGCACTATTACATGCGCAAGGCGGGATCAGTTTGGATCTTGATGTTACACCGGGTGTTCGCATTCCTTATGGCACTGAACCTGATCCGGTCAGCCATGTTCAGGCATTAGCCAAGCATCACCAATATTACACGTCCGGGATCAGTGACATCATCACCATTGATGAAACTGTCAAATCCAACCCCGAGGCCATGTATCAGCTTTGCAAAGGGGCGCTAAGTTTGGGTATGCGTGAATTTACGGCCAACGTCGACTCTAACGACCTGATCCGCGTAACCGGCTACATGATCAAGCTATCTGACATTGCGCAGTTCAAAGAGCACGGATCCCGCACCAACACTACAGGTCTCGGTGTAGAAGCGGCCAGCAACACCAGCATTCTTAATCGTAAACCAAGAGTGGCTTCGCATGAGCAATCACCTTGCTACCGCAACGGTCAGTAAAACCCTTAACTTCTCTTGCGTTGACGGGCCTGGCAACAGGCTCGTTATCTTCCTGCAAGGCTGTAATTTTCAATGTAAAAACTGTCACAACCCACATACGATCGGGATATGCGACCATTGCGGCGACTGTATTGAGTATTGCCCGGCCAATGCACTCAGCATGACGACTGCAAGCCAGGCAGGTAAAACGCAAGTCCGCTGGGATGCCGACGCTTGTACCCATTGCGATACCTGCCTTGCTGTTTGCCCGCGCCAGTCGAACCCGAAAACTGAGCAATATACCGTTGAAAGAATGCTTGCTGTGATCCGGAAAAACAGCCTGTTTATCTCAGGTATAACTGTCACAGGCGGCGAAGCCACCCTGCAACTTAACTTCATCATTCATCTATTTGTGGCGATAAAGGCATCTGCAGATCTTCAGCATCTAAACTGCATGATTGACAGTAATGGCAGCCTAAGCGAAACCGGATGGAAAAAAGTTCTTCCTGTTCTTGATGGCGCGATGATCGATTTGAAGGCATGGCAACAGGAAACGCATCGATGGCTAACCGGACGTGAGCATCACAGGGTATTTCAATCTATCCAACTGCTCAGTCAACATAACAAACTGCACGAACTTCGCCTGTTATACATTCCTACCGTGACTGACTTTGACGTGGAAATCGATGAATTAGCAAAATATCTCACACTATTGCCGACAAACACCTTCATCAGGCTTAATGCTTTTCAGCATCACGGCGTAACGGGCGAAGCGCTTGATTGGCCAACGTGCAGTAAAAATGAAATAACCGCATTTGCGGAGCAATTAGCCGTGCGGGGGAGTTCGAAATATTGTGCTGCCAGCAGTGGTAATTAGAAGCTAAAGAAAAACTCCTCCCTCTTTTCAAGGGGGGGGAGGCAGGGAGGGGGGTTCGTATTACACAGGAGTAAAATACCTACTCGTTTTCCAGCTCACGACAAGATTCCAAAATCTGCTCATAAAGCCATCGGTGAGCAGGATCATTCATACTCGGCTGATTCCACACCAGACTATAAGACACCTCGCCGTAATTAAATGGCAGGGGGGGTTTTATAACCAACCCCCCCTTTGCCTGCATTGCGGTATTTGCCCATTGTTTTGAGCAGGTAAACAGCAAGTCGCTATGATGACACATCAGCGCAGCCCCACCAAAGTCAGAAACACTCACGGCAATTCGACGCTTACGATGCTGCTGAGCCAGCTGCATTTCAAAGAATGGAACGCTCAAATCCTGATCCAGGATGCCGACATGTCCATAGCTAAGATATTCGTCAATCGTCAGCGTGTTATTCGCTAATGGATGGCCAGGGTTCATCATGCACACCATCTCGTCATCAACCAGCGTTTCCCATACAAGATTGTTGTGGGTGCTTGGCGGCTGACTGCGATCATGCGGCAACATAATGAAATCTAACTTACCTTTCGTCAGCCCTTCAAATCCCATACTGTCCTTAGACCAAATTTCCAACCGGAGATTAGGTGCCTGGGCCAGTACTCTGGCACTCAACTTAGCGGCAAGCAGCTCAAAGGTACTTTCACGCATCGCGAGAGAAAAGCGTCCTTCATAATGAGACGGATCAAAGGCTTCCTGAGTCAGCATTTGATTCATCTCGTTGATCATCTGATGGACTGTTGGCCCAAGACGACGTGCAAGCGGTGTGGCAACGAGCTGGTTACCATGACGATAAAAAAGCTCATCATTCAGGCTTTCCCGAAGCTGCGTTAAGGTTTTGCTCACCGACGAAGGCTCAGGCATAAGCGCTCAGCACTGACAGTAACGCTCAGGGTATCCAGCATCACATGAAGTGTGACCAGATGTTTCATGCTAATACGGGAAAGCTTAATTAAATCCATAGATAACCAAGGCTCAGAGACAAAAAAGCCAGTCGGCAAACCAACTGGCATTTGGTAACAGTGGAGCTAAATGCTCACGTCTAGCGAAGACCGTTCAGGAACTCGGCACGGGTGGCAGGATTACGTTTGAAGATCCCGCCGAGTGCAGTTGTGGTTGTGGAACTTGTCGCATCCATGACACCGCGCGCTTTCACACAATAGTGGGTTGCATCCATGGTTATTGCTACATCATCGCTTTCCAGTAATGTCTGGAGGGCAACCAGGATCTGTTGTGTCATACGTTCCTGAACCTGAGGACGCTGGGCGAAGAAGCGAACAATACGGTTGATCTTCGACAGACCGATAATCTTCCCGCGAGGGATATAAGCAACGGTTGCCTTGCCATCGATAGTTACTAGGTGATGTTCACAAGTACTGGTCAGGGTAATGTCTTTAACGCGAACCATCTCATCACAGTTCATCTTGTTTTCGATAACTGTAATTTTGGGGGGGAAATTGGCATAATCAAGGCCAGAGAAAACTTCATCCACATACATCTTGGCGATACGATGCGGGGTTTCCATCAGGCTATCATCTGATAAGTCTAACGAAAGAAGCTCCAAGATCTCACGCATGTGATACTCAATTCTCTCTTTCTTCTCTTCGCGGCTTACCACCCTGTCCGTCATGGGTGTTTCAAGTCCACGCTCTTCCAGTGCCTGACGCACCTTCAATGCAGATTCGCTTAATGCTGTCATTCTTTCCCTCCAACCGGCGTGGGCGCAATGCTGTTTACGTGCCCGCTCTAAAACTGCCAGCGATAATTCAGCTCGCAGGATACCTGTAAATGACAAAAAATACACTACGAATTTACTAAGGTATTAGTGATGAACCGTTTTTTTTGTCATAATAATTCCTTATGCAAATTATAATAAGCTAATGACTTATAACGGATACCACTTATGGGATGTTGTGACGCGCCAGGCCTGATGCCTGTAGAATCCGCTCTGACCAAGATTTTGGCAGAAGTTAAGCCACTTGAAACAGTACATGCTGTTTCTTTATCTGAAGCGATGGGACAGGTAATCGCTGAAGATATTCTCTCTCCAATCAACGTACCGCCTTTTGCCAACTCGGCGATGGACGGCTATGCACTACGTAGTGCTGATCTCAAAAAGACTGACACCTTGACTCTGGCAGGCAAATCATTTGCCGGGATCCCATTCGAGGGGGGGTATGTACCGAAGGACAGTGTATCCGAATTATGACGGGTGCCCAGATGCCAGAAGGTGCCGATACGGTGATCATGCAGGAAGAAACTGAAGTCGATGGCGACAGTGTTCGTTTCCTGATCAAGCCACCAGCCAATGACAACGTGCGCCCTATCGGTGATGACGTTTGTTTGGGTGATGTAGTTGTCGCAAAAGGCAACCGTGTAACTGCTCGCGAAATGCCTTTACTGGCTTCACTGGGCATTGCCACTGTCAATGTCTACCGTCGTCCGAGCGTTGCGTTCTTCTCTACGGGTGACGAGCTCCGCTCTGTTGGAGAACCGCTGGAAGCTGGCCAGATCTATGACAGCAACCGCTATGGCATCCGTGCCCTATTAGAAAAATTTGGCTGCGATGTCATTGATCTTGGAATAATTCCAGACAACCCTGAAAAATTACGTGAAGCATTTGATGAAGCCACTAAAGCCGATGTGCTGGTCACCTCTGGTGGCGTAAGCGTAGGTGAAGCTGACTACACCAAAGATATTCTCGATGAACAGGGTGAAATCGGCTTCTGGAAAATTGCCATGAAACCGGGTAAGCCTTTCGCATTCGGTACCATTAAAGACACTTGGTTCTGTGGCTTGCCGGGTAACCCTGTATCGGCAATGCTCACTCTGTATCAGCTAGTTCAGCCGATGATTGCCAAGCTTGCGGGCCATACCCAGTATCAAGCACCTCAGCGCCTAAAGGCAAAAGCAACAACCGTATTCAAAAAGCGCCCGGGACGTACTGACTTCCAGCGCGGTATCTACCAAATCAACGCCGAAGGCAGATTGAAGTTGCAACAACGGGTAACCAAGGCTCTGGCGCCTTCAGTTCAATGCATCAGGCTAATTGCTTCGTTGTGCTTGAACAAGAGCGTGGCCGAGTAATGCCTGGAGAGGACGTAACAATCGAGCTATTCAACCACACTATGTATTAACCTTTATCAAACAGGAACACACCGTGGTAGAACTAACCGATGCAGAAATGCTGCGTTACAACCGCCAAATCATTCTCAAGCAGTTTGATTTTGATGGCCAGGAAGCGTTAAAAGCATCCTCGATGCTAATCCTTGGTGCTGGTGGGTTGGGCTGTGCGTCTACCCAATATCTGGCTTCTGCCGGTGTTGGAAAACTAACCTTAATCGATGATGACAAGGTTGAGGTGTCCAACCTACAACGCCAAGTACTGCATAACGACAGTACAGTAGGCGTCTTGAAGGTTGAATCCGCCAAGCAGGCACTCACCACCATCAACCCAAATACTCAGGTTGAAACGGTTGCACAGCGCCTTGACGATAATGAGCTGCTAGCCCTTATTGAGCAACATTCGATTGTGCTTGATTGCAGTGACAATGTGGCAACGCGCAATCAACTTAATCGTCTGTGCCACCAAACGAAAACGCCTCTGGTTTCAGGGGCGGCTATTCGCATGGAAGGTCAGATCAGCGTCTATACCTATCAGAATGACGAGCCTTGTTACCAATGCCTAAGTGCCCTATTCGGCGAACAGGCGCTAAGCTGCGTTGAAGCAGGCATCATGTCGCCTGTTGTCGGTATTGTGGGTGCGGTACAGGCAATGGAAGCAATAAAGGTTGTTGCCAACATGGGCCAGCCGCTAAGCGGAAAGATATTGATGCTCGATGCGATGAGCATGAGCTGGCGAGAGATGAAGCTCAGCAAACAGCCAACTTGTTCGGTTTGCAGCTAGAATCATTACCCGCATAAATAAGAAGGAAGCCACTGGCTTCCTTCTTTTATACCAATCAGCATAGGTATCTACCCACTGACTACTTGAACAAGTCAAATATTGGTGTGATCCGAACTTCGATACGCCGGTTTTCCTGACGCCCCCCCGAAGCCTGTTCATTGCTTGCAATTGGGCTCCACTCGCCTACCCCCCCGTAACTATTGACTCTCTCGGTACCAAGACCCTGTGAGACGAAGAATTCAGTTACGGCAACAGCCCGCTGCTCTGACAACCGCTGGTTAAACTCTGCAGAGCCTGTGCTATCAGTATGACCTACGACAAAAATGGTGGACTTGGTACTCTGCGACAGAAAACTCGATAGTTTTTCTAGCACAACTTGCCCTTTATTTCTGATCTCTGCACTTCCATGTCGAAAGCTCTTATCACCGCTGAGAATAACGACCACTTGCTGCTCTTCTCGATTTACAATGCCTTCCTCGGCAGTAATAAAGTCCTCAAGCTGTTCTTGAGTATCATTCAAAAAGGCATCAACTTTCTTTTGAGATACACTCCCCATTTTGCCCATTCGATGCACAGCCAATCAGCAGTACCGACATCAAAAATAAAATGGCAATTTTCGCTTTATGCATGAACCTAACCCTATCCAACTTATTCACTGGCAACTCTATCAAAGAACGAAGATCCTTCGTGGCCAGAAATAGCTATCGTGGAGATGCTTCACAACATATGTCATTATTATCGCAATGATTTCACCAGAATCGATAATATACCCAACAGTGTTTTACTCACATTTAAATAATCCAACTGGATATCAAACGCAGGGAATTTGGGTATATATCGACAAGAAAAAAGCTGAGCATTTATGCTCAGCTTTTCCGTTATTTATATTCTAGATAACGAATTATTCATAGTGCTACTTCGTTATATACAAATCACGACTATAACGACTTTCAGATGCGTTTTTCAGCGAGTATCCACCAACCTGAGGTTGTTTCAGAACCGTTTTAGTGTAGTGGTAAACGGGAATTGCCGGCATCTCCTGTGCGAATACCTCTTCTGCCTGCTGGTAATACCCGTTACGTTCCTTATTTGAAGGAGCTATCGTAGCCTGCTGCATTGCCTTATCGAAGGCATCGTTACTCCACTTCGAATAGTTCATGCCACTGCTTTCAAAATATGACAAGAATGTAGAGGCCTCATTGTAATCACCCATCCAGGCATAACGGGCAACGGTAAAGTCTTTCTGGCCAAGCTTCTGTAAAAATGTCTTCCATTCCTGATTGGCAAGCTCTACCTGAACACCCAAGCTTTCTTCCACATTGACGCCATCACAATTGCCAGCTTTTTATGTGACTCATTGGTATTGTAGGCAAGCTCAAACTTAAGCGGATTTGACTTGTCAAAACCGGCTTCCGCCAACAACTGCTGCGCTTTGTTATTTCGTTCTTTCTGGCTCATTTCCTCCCATGCCAGTTCAGGGGGGGCTTCATAACCGGCAACGGATTGAGGAGTGACACTATAGGCAGGTGGTTGGCCTTGGCCCAAGATAACCTCAGTAATCACATCGCGATCCAGCGCATAAGCCAGAGCTTTACGCACTCTTGCATCATCAAACGGCGCTTTATCAATATTGAACAAGTAATAGTATGTTCCTAACGAGGGTACTGTCAGCAGTTCATCAGGGCGCTGCTTTTTAATGGTGTTATAAAGCTCCAACGGAAATGAGGACGTGATATCAATTTCGCCAGTAAGGAAACGGTTATATTCAGCTTTGAGATCTTGAATTGGCAGGTAAGTTACTTTATTGATAACGGTCTTGGTGTCATTCCAGTAAGACGGGGCTTCGATCAAGAACCAACCTTTCATTGACAACCCACTTAGAGAGCTTATAGGCACTACTGGTTACAATATTCTCGGGTTTTGTCCATCTATCGCCATAGATTTCAACAGCCTTGCGGTATACCGGAAACATCGATTCATGAACTAGCATTTTGGTAAAGTGCGGCACTGGCCTGTCTAGCGTAATTTGGAGTGTCGTATCGTCTATAGCCTTGACACCGAGGCTGTCTACTTCCTTGCCACTGCTGCTAATAGCATCCGCATTGTCGATATGTGCTGTGGAATAATACCAGGCATAGGGCGCGGCTGTTTTCGGATCAATAACCCGCTTAAAACTGTACTCAAAATCATGAGCGGTAATGGGCTCACCGTTTGACCATTTAATGTCTTTGCGCAAAACGAAGGTAAATACTTTTCCATTCTCGGATGGCTCCCAGTGGGATGCGAGCGCCGGAATGATATCGCCATTAAGATCTTGGGTCACCAAGCCTTCAAACATATCCTGGATCACCCGGGAACTGGCGTTATCAGAGGAATATGCAGGATCAAGCGTCGGAACTTCGTCACCGTTACCACGAACAATTTCCTGTACCGTTGATAATGTTACATCAGCAGGTACATCTGCAGCCATCACAGGCGCTGCAACCATTAGCGCTATCAAAGCCGCAAGCTTTGACAATTTATTTCCTTGCATACTATGCCCTCGTTTGTAGGCTTCAACTAGACGCTACAAACATACATGCATACAAGGCAGTATAATATGCCAACAGTCACAAAAAAGCCGGTGATATTCACCGGCTTAGAAATAAATATTAGTTGTCGTTCAACCTGATACCGCCTTGTTCAATAACTATCAGGCCTTTCTTGTACAGACCGCCGATAGTTTTCTTGAACGTTGCCTTGCTGGTACGGAATTCCTTGAAGATCTCGTCAGGCGAAGACTTATCGTTTAGTGGGACAAAGCCACCTTTACGCTCTAATGTCGTCAGGATCTTATCAGCCAAGTCATCAACCTTACCGCGCCCTGCTTTCTGCAATGACAAGTTAATTTTGCCATCCGGGCGGATCTCTTTGATATAGGCCTTCAATTTTTTACCCGGGAACAGTTTACCGAATGCTTCAGTTTTGAAGATCAGGCCCCCCCAGTGCGCTTCCTCAATCACGGCTTTGTAACCAAGATCGGTCACTTCCGCAATCA
>LLEM01000210.1_pt1 | contig 11079 bp, 14 predicted proteins | sample 595841 | NCBI WGS metagenome assembly LLEM01 (sample SAMN02919313, study PRJNA255460) | bioreactor metagenome | biome: chemostat; feature: culture 2012_10.2; material: sediment; isolation source: day64 10degC chemostat 2012 inoculated with Wadden Sea sediment taken from... | place: Germany: Bremen ...
TAGCTTATTTCCTATGATTTCAGTACTTACCTGAAAACATTTATCACCTAGCACAGTGCCCTCTGCTAATGAGCACGTGGCAACATAAACGGGCTTTTTAATAGAAATGGCAATTCTTCTTCTATGCTTTGCCAATACCTGCATGCCACTGCCAGATTTTAAATAGCCAACGATTTGGCCAGAGTTTGACCCCACGTTGATCCAGTTCAAAACCAAGCAAAGAGTGATTTTTATCAATCATCAATGGTTCTGGGCTATCTAGCACGATACGTCCGTATCATCACCAAAAGTTTTCATGGCCCACTGCTTAACCGAAATTTCCATCTCTGCCAGGATCAATTCCGAACTCACCATCATCAGTCGTTTCAAAACAGCACGTCTTTCTCCGCGCCAGTTTATTTTGAATTCGGCACCAATAATCGACCTAATATAAGGCACTAAGTCTTTATCGTTTATTTCACTATTGTTAATTACTAATGGTAACTCACCGATTTTCTTTCTCAATTCGGTGTCAATTGTTCGAATAATAAGTAAATCGTTAAGTTTCGCCTGCCCATTAATTCGCAACACCGGCTCTCGAAAAGATAACTTCACTTCACCAGCTATCGAGGCAAAAGAAAGAAAAATCAAAAAAGCGGCAAGCAAACGCACTTATTAACCCCGAGTCAAATTGTTTGCTGTTTCCATCAACTGATCGGCAGCTTGTACTACGCGTGCATTTAACTGATATGCACGCTGGGCAAGCATCAAGTTCACCATTTCTGCGACCATTGAAACATTCGAAACTTCAACAAAGCCTTGACGAATATCACCAAATCCAGCCTCACTCGGCTTACCATAATAGGCGAGCCCACTTGAATCAGTCGCCTTATACAAACCATAACCCACAGGGTCTAACTCAGATGGACTTGAAAATTTAGCCAGTTCTAATTCGCCAATATAGACCTTATTTGTTTCATTAGGAACGTTTACATGCACCTCGCCTGTGCTACTTATTTCGATAGCTTTTGCATCTAGGGGGGGAACGGTAATATTCGCAGAGAGTACCTGACCAGTCGCAGTTGCTAATTTACCATCCGTATTGATGCTTAGCTTACCTACTCGAGTGTAAGCCTGCTCACCATTTTCAAGCTCAACTTCGAAAAAACCACGTCCCGAAATAGCAAGATCCAGCTCTGAATTTGTAGCCCGCAAGTCACCATCTTCAAATACCGGGCGAATTTCATTTATCGTCGCCCCATTGCCACTGAAGGCAATCGGTGACTGGCTAACACTATTCCCATTAGCCGATTGGCTCCCCCCCGAAACCATATCAGAAAAGCTGATTGACTCGCGTTTATAACCAATTGTATTTACGTTTGCGATGTTATTTGAAATTACATCAACATAAGTCTGCTGTGTTTGAATTCCAGATCCTGCAATATATAGTGCATCTATCATATCAATAGTACCTAATTCACTTTTCCAATCTGATTAATTCCATTTTTTTTAACAAGCCGTCATAGGCCACGAAATAACGCTGTATTAGGCCAAAATGTTTCTGAGTTGACATCAGCTGCATCATTTCCGATGCAACATCAACGTTCGAGGATTCAAGAACGCCCTGTACAATAGAGTAACCTTCTGCGATCTGCCCACTGCCCCTGGGACTGGTATGCGCCGTTCCCAACTGGACGTATATCACCAAATGCTTGATGAACCTGAAGACGGTCCAGCTCCTGACCACCACTGATAATTTGTCCGGTTTCATTAACCTGGAACGCCTCATCACCAATATAGACAGCGCCATTGGAACCCTGTACCAAGTAACTGCCAGCAGAAGTTACCAAGTAGCCTTCCCGATTCACGGAAAGGCTGCCATTGCGTGACAGGAGTTTTTCTCCGTTGTTATCGACAACAAAGAAACCCTGTCCTTGTATCGCCAAATCCAAGCTCCGTCCAGTTTGTATTAACCGACCATCACTTACATTTATCGAAATAGGGTTATTCGCCAGCTCTGTCAATCCATTCATATCACTTTGAATATTTGGCAATGCTTGTGCCTTAAAACCGACACTATTCACATTGGCAACGTTATTACTAACCACTTCGATTCGATGAAGATCTTGCTGCATAGTGCGTGAAACGATATCAATAGGATCAACCATACTTTGCCTCTAAGTTTGTTGACTGCACAGATGCTTTAACGACATCAAATGAATTGACGCTTAAAGACGTCGGTATTTCTGTCATTGAAATAATTGCCAACCTTGGTAAAGCCCTCTCTGTTAATTGCTTTAGGCGACGTCTAATTACTGGCGAACACATGATTATAGGCATATGATTTTTAGACATCATTTTCTGTGCACTGTAGCTAATCGCATTTAACAATTGCTCTTTTCCCGAAGGGTCGATAGAAAAGGCAGACATCCTTTCAGGCGGGTTGACCGTAGTAATAAGCAAACGTTCCAAGTTTGGATCCAAGGTCAGTACTTCCAACATACCATTGCGGTTCATCAATGATTGGCAGATAAATGCCCCCTAACCTGAGTCGCACTTCTTCGACCAGTTCCTCAGGGGGGGTTTTCATGCGTTTTCCTGCATCAGCCAACACTTCGAGGATCAGCTCTATGTTGCGAATAGGCACGTTTTCCTTCAGTAATAACTGAAACACTCGCTGAATATCTGTCAGGGACATTATGCTCGGCACTATTTCTTCAACTAGGCCATCACAAGTAGCCTTATTCCGCTCAAGTAACTTTTCAACTTCCCTACGTGTCAGCAACTCGTTCGCATTGGAACGAATGACTTCTCCCAGATGCGTAATAAGCATTGTTTGCCAATCCACCAATGTGTAATTGGCAGCTCGCGCCATCTGCACCCCCCCTGACTCCGGTACCCAAACAGCGGGTAATCCATAAGTTGGTTCTGTCGTTTTTTCGCCATCAAGTTGTACCTTGGTCTGCGCACCAGCAATTGCCAGTTGATGACCAATCTTAATTTGACCAGAGCCTAATTTAACGCCATACACATAAATAGCGTATGCATCGGAATCAACACCTGAGTGACTGCCAATAACTTTTACTGACGGAACAACAAAGCCAGAATCTAGAGCATATTGTTTACGGAAGTTTTGAACTCTTTCATAAAGTGCATCTTTTACTTGCTCAAGAACTTCATGCAGCTCTACACCTAATCGTACTTCGATAGGGTGTAATTCTAGCTGTTTGTAGATATCGTCTTTACTGCCAGACCCCGGCATATCCTCTTCATCTTCCGGCACTTCAGGGTCTTCCTGCTCATCCGATTTGCCCGCACTTCGATAGGAATAAATCAAAAGAGCAACAACTGCCAGGAACGCAAGCCCCCCCAGCGCCCCCCCCGTAGGCAAGCCAGGCAAAAACATAAGGCAAAATAAGCAGACTGCTAATATCAGCAAGGTAACTGGATGTGCCGTAATCTGTTCAACTACCTCAGAGCCCAATTTGGAGTCAGTAGCAGCACGCGTAATGATAATACCTGTTGCCGTTGCAATAATAAGCGAAGGTATCTGGGTAACAATGCCATCGCCAACCGTCAGCAGCGTATAGGTATGCAAGGCATCGTTCCAGCTCATATCATGATGCCCAACGCCCATCATCAGACCCCGCAATAATATCGACAAAAATAATGATGATACCCGCAATGGCATCACCTTTTACAAACTTGGTCGCACCATCCATTGCACCGTAAAAGTTGGCCTCTTGCTGTATTTCCTCACGCTTCCTCTTGGCTTCTTGTTCATCAATCACGCCAATATTCAGGTCAGCATCTATACTCATTTGCTTGCCCGGCATACTATCTAGAGTAAAGCGCGCAGCAACCTCAGCTACACGCTGAGCACCAGCAGTTACAACGACATACTGAACAACAATTAGAATGACAAAGACAACAACACCAACGACATAATTGCCACCTACAACATGCTCGCCAATTGCTCCAATCACTTTACCCAGCACTGGCATCATCAAGTATTAATCGCGTTGCAGATATATTTAGTGCCAAACGAAATAACGTAGTAATCAATAATATTGACGGAAACGTTGAAAAGCTTAATGGTTTCTCAGAGTAAAATGTCAGCAATAAAATCAGCAGCGCTATTCCAACGTTGCAGATAGACAAGAAATCCAGAGCCATTGGAGGCAAAGGTGTAAAAAGCACTGAAATGATGCCAATCGTCGCTAATACAATCAGCAAGTCACTCTTAGTTCCAAGCCTAGAACTCACGCTCTGAACAGCCATCACTTCACCGCACCTTGTTTCGGTGTGCTATTGCGCCACAACTCTCTGTATACTGCCGCAACAGCTTCAAAGCTCTCTGCCGAAATTGGGCCACCAATTTTGCACTGTTTATAAAGTAAACGAGCCAAGGGTGGGTTTCGTTTGACAATAACAGAGTACCTTCTTCCCTGCTTACGTATCAAAGCCGCAAAAAAACCGCGCCCACTCACCAACATTTCGGGAGCTAACATCGCTTCAGGTTTATATTTCAATGCAACAGCGTAATGTGTCGGGTTAGTAATAATAACATCCGCGTCTTTCACCTTTGCCAACCCAGATAAACGCTTTAGTAACTCTTGCTGGGCTTTCCTTCTTTGTCCTTTTATTCCAGGATCACCTTCCCTTTTTTTATGCTCATCTTTTATTTCACGCAGCGACATCTTCATTTGTTGCAGGAATGACCATTTAACAAATGCAAGGTCAGCTAAAGCAAAGAGCATGAGAACCGCTCCAACAGCTAGCCCAGTGAAAAGCACTAGTTGTGCAAGCTCGTTGGCATAACTACCAGGATGAATGTAGCGAAAATCAGTGGTCGCTTGATAGAGATCGAACCCAAACCACCATGCTAGCAGAGCGACGGCTCCCATTTTTATTAACACTTTAATAGACTCAAAGATTATCTTTTTCGAAAATAACTTCTTGAGATTTGATACTGGATTCATGCGTTTGATATCCAGCTTTATCGGCTCTTCAGACCAAATAAAACCGATCTGAACCACTGTCAGTAAAATACCAACGGTCATAGCCAGAAACAAAACAGGAAAGACAACAATGTAACCTTCAGACATGAAATCCCATACCCAAGATATCAATGCTTCGTTGTTTGATGTCCCTATTTTTCCGACCGCCAACATTGCCACCCGAAAGGATCGTGCGACAGAATCAATCAGCCAACCCGAAATAGCATATCCAATTGGAAGGATGATCATTAACCCTAATATGCCTGCGAACTCAGTACTTTTTGCCACCTGCCCTTTTTTTCTTTGCTTCGCTTAATTTATGTGGTGTCGGTTTTTCATTCTTGTTCTGCTCTTGCTCTGCCATTTACAGTCTCTCTAAAAAAGAAGTTGTCTGCTTTGCTAAATCAACAAACGCAGGTGCAGAGCTTCGCACTGTTAATGCCATGAAAATCACGCCACAAAATATTTTCAATGGTAGCGTTACAAAATATACATTCATTTGTGGCATCGATTTTGACACCATTCCGATAGCAAAATCGACGAGGAATAATGCTGAAAACACTGGAATAAAAACCATCACCGTCATGACGAAGATACCGGCAAGGTGAGCAATAAATCTTTTTGGCTCCAAGGCAATATTAACCTCACCTAACGGTACAAAATCGAAGCTAATTCCAATTATCCGAACGAGGTCAACATGAAGATCTAGTGTTACAAGCAACGTAATTAACGTCATCATCAGGGCATTGCCTAATAACGATCCAGTCTGTCCTGAAAAAGGATTAAATACATTAACGGCAGCAAATCCCATATGAACATCAATCGTTTTCCCGACAAAATCAATTGCCCCATAAACCATTGCCAAACTGAAAACAAAAACAAAACCAAGCATAATTTCCGATAAAATATAAAAAACTAATCGTTCATCAACCTCTCGAATCTGCGTCAGTTTCGCAGTACTCGCAAATACTCCTGCCACAACGATAAGAAGAATAATTCTAATTGATTTTGGAACACGTGAGAATGGTGGCAATCCCCCAGAAATCATCAATGGTGTGAATCTTGACGCAGACAGCACCATAGCAATATTAAACTCAGAAAAAGCCATGTTCCCTTCTTATTCAACTCAAAATTGAGCAATTTTCTCAATATGTGTAATTACAAAGTCGACAATAGACAGAAGCATCCAACGACCAATCAATAATATTGTCACTCCAGCAGCTAACAACTTCGGCACAAATGTTAATGTCATCTCTTGGATTTGCGTTGCTACTTGAATTAAGCTGACAAGCAAACCTACGGCCAGACACACCATTAATACTGGTGTTGCTATAATCGCCGTCTTAATTAACATTTGTGAAAGAATAAAAACTGCGGTATCACTGGTCATCAAGTGATTCATCTAGCTTTGAGATAAGATTTCCGGCAACCTCACGAAGGGGGAGTGCACCAGCCGCAGCTGGTGATTTGAGGATCCGTGTAATAATCTTATCTGCTTCTTTATCTTTTCCACGTTTACGTAACAACATCGCCTTGGCAAACAATCCGGTAAAACAACGACGATTCAATCGTAGCGCCCTTACCAAGTGTTCATCAGCGACACTGAGTTTATTCTGAATCGCGCTGACTAACGCTAGGCCACCATGGGATTCGGAAAAGTTATGATCGAGGTGCAAGGCGTTCTCAAAAGCACGCTGACACTTATCATATTGATCTTCGAGCAAGTAGCACCAGGCAAGCCCATGCCAAGTACCGACATGAGAAGGCATCGTTTCTAGCGCTGTTTCAAAGACCGCTGTTGCCTGCTCGTAATCGTTCCCTATTAACAGCAATTGACCTTTAACTGCGAGTGCTCGACCAGCCTTAGGTGCAATAGACAACGCTCTATCAATAAATGTTAGTGCACTTTTCGGATCATACAGAGTCAGCTTAATCGTTGCCATCGACAACAGCGCTTCAAACTGGCTTGCATCATTTTCCAATGCCTTTAAACCAGTTTGTTCAGCTCGCTCTATATTATCCATGTCAAGCAGCAGCAAGCTCAGACAACCTAACGCCTCAGCATCTTCCGGATTTGAAGATAAATAGGACACAAGCACCTCTTCACAGGCTGTATATTCAGCTTGAAAGTGAAGCGATCGAGCTTTGAGTAGCATTATTTTAGGAACGTCTTCAACCTGTGTCTGTATCGATTCAATGTAATCAATAACACAATCATAATCACCTACCTGAAAAAGTGAATATACATGATTGTATAATGCCCAAACTGGCGGTTGAACGGTATTGATAACAACGGAGAGCCACTCGATAGCATCATTATAATGATGAGTTGCTAGCGCAGCCGTTACCGCTTGATAACGACAATCAAGATCTTCAGGATGATCTTCTATTGCTTTAACAGCCAGTTCCCAAGCGCCACTAAAATCATTTGCCTTTAAAGCAAACTCGATAGTTTGTGCAAACAATTGAGTGTTACTTGGGTCAAACTCCAGATACTTCTTGTATCGATTATATTGTTCAGAAATATCCATAAAAGCCTAGCAAACGCATCAAAAATTTATTATTTAAATTATTAAAAGGAAGATACGTATTTTTTATTATTCAAGCAAGCAGCATTCTTCAGTGTTATTTATAAAGCGTCCATTTTTTGACGAATATCACTTTCGGTGCAGAAAATATGCCGTTGCGGCCTATTACATTCCCCAAAATCATGATCTTTCCTACCTCTTATTCCTAAACATCATCTCTAAATCAACATATATATTATTAACTTAACTATCAGTAAATCCCGACAATATCGATTGTAGGTTAATTTGTTAAATAATTACTCATGCTCATAACATTTAATTTAACCATCAATATCTCTTAAAATCCAAACCAGCTTGACGGACGCTGAAATTTACAAATTAAATTTACTGGGAAGAATTAAACTTCAAAAATGAAAATTATGTTTGTTATTATCGGCTTTGATAACCAACTACTCGAACCATTTAATCAGAAACAAGTGCATTGACTCATGAGTGTCAAATATATTAGGATTTACAAAATTTCCGATGTACACCAATGATTGCACTTTCTTAGATACTCAGTTGTATTAAATCTTCAAGTACCTTAAAAAATGTCGAGTTAATCACCAAATGTGCATTAAGCTTTCTATAGTATCAATCGCCAAAAAATTGGTGTTGTATATTTAGTCTATCACTGCAGTGCTAGGTACAAGATAGCTTCATTATTTCAATTAATCACTTTTCTTCAATTCAATGAAACTTGCTTATTTCCGTTAGCTTTGCTTATACAAGCTAATCAGTTCATAAGTAAATCGAGCATACGCTTTTATTGAAAGGTACTGTGATTAGGTCTATTGGATAATTTTCTTGTTATGGTTCAAATTCGGAACAGGACGTTACATGATTTTAGATGTAAAAGTAACATTTCATACCGCAGTCGCTGCTGGGGGGGATGAAAACCAATTATATGTGTGGTTAGTCCGGATGGGGGGGGAATTAATCGCTAATGAAGAACTCTCTAAGCAGGTAGCGATAAGTATTTTCCTTGACGGCGATGTCAATATTGCCGAATTACCTAAGCTGCCATGTGTAACACGTTTGTGCAAAAATTACGACAACAGGACTCATGGTCCTGAGTTAGTCAGAATGGCAGCCTTGAACGAGGCGCTGTCTCCCTCTTGTGCAACTGCCGTATTCATGGGGACTGAATGTATTACCTTTAAATTCATTAAAACCTTTTTTAACCATAGCAAAAGCCGACGCCATTGATCATGCCGCCCTTTGCCAGGGCAGAAACCGAACGGATGAACTCAAGCCAGAAATGGTAGATGAGCATTTCCGAAGGCTTTCAATCAGTACAAATTACTATTCGTCAGATCTCATGGTCTTTGATGTCGACAAAACCAGCCGTAAGCTCGCTGCAATGCGTACCTTCGATTTGGTTGAACGCAGACAACAAATTAAGAACCAGGGCCATTTCGTTATTGATGACATTTTAAATAAGTTGCTACCAGCAACGACGGGCTTCAGAAATAGCGATGTTTATTTCGTCAATCCATTAACAACCATAGAGAGCAGCGAGTCCACATTATCAGCAATGCGCGAAAAAGCTTATAACGTGCGAGGAGCAGTCGCCTTTGACCGCAATAACCTCCCCCCCTGGGTTCTTAATGACGAGACAACAATTGCTAAAGTCACACCTTATGGAAGCTATGCCACCGCAACGTGCAGTGCCAGTGAATGGCTAGAGCCTAGCTTTATCAAATCAGTGTTAATAAAAGCAAATCATTATTCAAAACTCGATGATGGAAAACTATTTAGGTTGCCCTCACTCTTGATAGATGCGCTTGATTCAGATGCCCCAGCTTCTGAAATCTATGACATCGTTTGTCAATTGAAACAAGAAGGAAGCCTGCAATGAAAACCCCCTCTCATCGAAAACCTCTATGTGCCCAGCCTTTTACCTTATGGAACATGAAGACTGAAGGCTGGCGAGGATGTTGTAACCGTCACCTGAAGCCGCAGAACTTGCCGGGCAATCCATGGAATTCTAAATATCAGCGCGAATTTCGGAAGAAAATGTTCTCTAGGGACACATTGCCACAAGTGTGTCATAGCTGCCTACATTACGGGTATAACTCTGCCATGAAATACGGCGGTGAATTCAACCCTGAAAAATATGATTTCAAGACCGGGGGGGCCATACTAGGAGAAATCGATGTAATGCAGTATTTCCTTGGCAATAAGTGCAACCTTGCCTGTGATACTTGCGATACTGAACATAGCATTATGCACGGTAAAGTATTCCCTGATCGCGTTATTGATGTAGATAAAGTCATTGCCGTTGATCAGGTATCTGAAATCTTACTTCATCAGCCAAAATCGGTCGTTGTATATGGTGGTGAACCATTCATGTACAGGAACCTCAACGATGATCTCATCACCATATTAGAAAACACTAATGCTACTGTTTCGATTCTCACAAACGGCAGCTATGATCTCGTCAAAAACGGTTTTTGGAACGACATCGTTTTAAAATATCCTAAACGGCTTTGCATGGTTTTTTCGCTTGATGGCACACGCGAATTAAATGAAAAAATTCGACGCGGTCTCGACCATAGCGTGCTAGAGAAGAATATAGACAGATGTGTTGAAAATCTTGATCTATTACATTTTGCGACAGTGCATGTAACGTTATCGACCATGAACATCGATAACCTGGAAGAAATCTATAAGTGGTGGCTAGAACGCGTACTTAACGGAAGCATGTACTTGTTTGACCTATGCGCTGTTGTTAAACCTCATGATATGGCATTACACAACCTTCCCCGCAGCGTTCGGATGAAATACGCCGATAGATTCAGGACATTTCTAAAAAACGTTGTAATAAATAGCCTTAAAGACGTTGAGGCAAAATGGGTAGCTGACAGTGCGGTTACTTCTTTCAAAGAGCTTATAAAAGCCTTAGAGGTTGATCATGTCCCGAGTGATATCTACGGGAGCAACCTTAATGCTATTGATATAGAAATTATTGAGTAAGGATGTTCCATGCTGCCAGTAGTATTATGCGGTAACAGCGCATATTCCGACCAGTTTCAGGTTTTTGCGCATTCATTCAGGAAACATAACCCTTCACGAATGGTCATTATGTTCCATGCCGGTGACTTTGATACGGCCTTATTAGACAAATACGGTGTTGAAAGTCAGGTTGTCAATCCATTGGAAGGCGCATCTGACCAATTTGATTCGACACACATGCACGGTGCTCTTTTGCGTTTGGTTGCATTTGATTGGATAAGTAAACATTGGGATACAGATATACTCTATATGGATCTCGACATCTTGGTATGCGGACCCGTTGATGATGCGGATTCCATTACCGTGACTGCAGATTCTCCTATTGCAGGTATCGGTGAATATCATGCTTTGAAAACAGTGAATGGCAATACCAGCTACGCATTGCACCGCCCATTGTATTGGTATCAACGACATATAAACAGAACCTATTTTAATGCCGGTGTTCTTGTCGTGAACCCCCAAGTGGTTGTTGAATAAGGCAAATGACAAAGGTTACCATTCTATCTGTAATTGCT
>LLEM01000211.1_pt1 | contig 11013 bp, 15 predicted proteins | sample 595841 | NCBI WGS metagenome assembly LLEM01 (sample SAMN02919313, study PRJNA255460) | bioreactor metagenome | biome: chemostat; feature: culture 2012_10.2; material: sediment; isolation source: day64 10degC chemostat 2012 inoculated with Wadden Sea sediment taken from... | place: Germany: Bremen ...
CTACTCCCGACTTGCACTGCCTATATCAAAACTGAATCGATGACCTACCCGCCCGTGTTATAAGCCGCTCTTCCGTCCCTTCCATGAAAAACAGCTCTTCACCTTCTTCCACTGTTGCAAATAACTCAATCCCACCTCTTGGGGTCACTTTTAACGGATGCGACAACTTAAAATAGGGTAAATCGTGAACCTTACCAGCAATACGCCCTAATGGATTTAAGCTGCTTTTCGAAACTATGCTATTTTCATCTGAAAGTAACGGACCTATCCATTCCTGATAAGTCTCTATGGCCGGCTTATAGTTAAGCTCAACGAGCTCTCGACCTTCAGTTCGAGTGGCTATTGCACTTATACCCGAACTGGCATAACCGGAGTGGAATGAATAGCTGATATTACAAGAAGGGTACAAGACGCATAGTCCAACCCCCTCTTGGCACCGTTGTTCATGTGTGAACAGCCTCCAGTTCCCTTGAACATGGTCGTCGGCAGCACTTCCTCCAATAATGGGAACAGAAATACCTAGCTCATCCTCTATACCCTTAATCACTTCTTCTTCATGACCTGGGCTTGAATGAAGCAAAATTAATGCCGGAAGCTCACCCGGGCGGCCACTGTTTTCTATGGCGCGTAACAGTGCCTGCCGAGCCATGTCATATGGACTCTGGTTAGTTGAAACAATAGCACTGCCGAAAGCACCGGTATAATCACACATTGCCCACAAGGCAATGCCTTCACCACGATTATACTTCATCGGTCATCACTCCCTGGCATGAGGAACAACCAAGGATTTGAGAACTCGGGAATTCCGACGTTAATGCTTGCTGGATAAGTTGATCGTCGTAGTTTTCAGAAAAGTACACAAGAATAAGTTTAGGATTTACGATTTTACTTTTCAGTTTGCGAATTGCATCCGAAACAGCGTATTCCGATGCATGAAAAGCAGAAAAACTTGTGGCTATATCCATATTTCCGTATTTATTGTTATGCGTTGCTCTCATCATAGACATTTTTGTCTTTGCAATCAGCAAACTGACACCTTTTTTCTCAATTTATGGCTAAAGTCAGACTCTGCTTTACCGCTAACCTGTAGAATTGATTATTTTAGGGACAGTGAAAGGAAGCATGATCAACAACGTCATTTTAGTAACAGGTGGAGCCAAGGGGGATCGGCAGAGGTATTTGCGAGCTGTTAGCTAGCAACGAGACAACTATTGTCGCGGTTGATATTGATGAAGATGCCGGGTTTGAATTAGTCGCCCGTGACCCTAGGATCCGCTTTCGTCGCGCTGATGTCACCAGCGAGTCAGATGTATCAACAGTCATAGCAGAAATTCAGGCGCAGTTCGGCAGGCTTGACGGCTTAGTCAATAATGCTGCGATTGCCAACCCCCTATAATGCACCTGTTGAGTCTCTAGCATTACACGACTGGAATCGGATGATTGCAGTCAACCTTACCGCGCCTTTTCTGGTGGCTAAGATATGCCTCCCGTTGCTAAAGGAAAGTCAAGGTTCCATCGTCAATATTTGTTCTACCCGCGCTGTACAATCCGAACCCAACACAGAGGCCTACAGTGCATCTAAAGGAGGGTTAATTAGCCTCTCACATGCATTGGCTGTCAGTCTGGGTCCCGACGTGAGAGTGAATTGCGTATCACCAGGCTGGATTGATACCAGTAATAATAAACTTCGCGCAATCGATCATAATCAGCACCTCACAGGACGCGTCGGTCAGGTTGGTGATGTGGCTTCAATGGTAAAATACCTGCTTAGTAATGATGCAAACTTCATTACAGGACAGAATTTCACGGTAGATGGCGGGATCACAAAGAAAATGACTTATGCCGAATAAACATCTTTTTCATAGGCTTGAGCATTCAAGCCTGTAAAATATGAACACTACACAGTAAAGCAATTGATTTACATCACTTTTCCACAGTGAATACTGCAATTACAGTGTCATTACCTTGTTTGATCTTAATCGCCCACTCCATAGTATCGTGAACACAGTCAGGTACAGCAAACGTCCCTATCCAGTGATCAGCTTGTTGCTCAAATATTACGGGGATTGTCCCCCCCATATACATATCCACACCTTCAACATTAGCAACTGGTTTTACATTTGTGTTACTAATTCGTAGAACAACTTCAGAATTTGCGACAACCGGGAATGGTGCTAGCGATAATCCTAGTGTCTGATCCTTACCCTCAACAGCACAATATTCTGCTATGATCTGGCATTGGATGGCACTTTCATCTATAGGTACATTTCTATCATAGGTGACTGTTCTCCAAACAAATGCTGTTATTAATACTGCCATCAAGATTAATATTTGAATTAATTTTGCCTTAGTTAATTTCTCTGCAGCCATGATTTTCCGTGCATCCCGTGTTACAGAGTTCAAAGTTTTCACATAAATGTTGCTTAACCGTAAACATAGTGTGGGCTTGACTCTGTCAATCACTTGTTAAGTAAAGTATTATGGATACTGAAAATGCCACTTTTACAAAAAAATAGCAATTTAAATGCTGAGTTGTTAAAAAAAACAACATGGCAGTTAGATAAGCTTTGGGTGGCATTGCGACAACTAGTTGTTCGCACAAGGAAAGAAAGTGTAGTTGAACAATTCAAATTGGAAGCATGCAACATGAGCCAAGTAAAGCAGCTTGAACAAAACTACAACTATACGGTCGTTCGTCAATTCACCCTAACAACCATACTATGGGGGGGAATTGTCGGAATGAGCGTTGGTGTATTGATTGCCGCTCAACTGGTGTGGCCGGCGCTCAACTTCGATACCCCTTGGTTGACATACAGCCGTCTGCGTCCACTGCATACTAATGCAGTAATTTTCGCATTCGGTACCAGTGCGTTATTTGCTACGTCTTACTACGTAGTACAGCGTACATGTCAAACAAGGCTTTTCGGTGGGAAGTTAGCATCGTTCACCTTTTGGGGATGGCAAGCCATTATCCTATCCGCAGTAATTTCATTGCCTATGGGTTGGACTTCCGGTAAAGAATACGCAGAACTGGAATGGCCGATTGATATCGCCATTGCTGTTGTCTGGGTTTCCTATGCCATTGTCTTTTTCGGTACCATGATTAAAAGAAAGACGTCGCACATTTATGTTGCGAACTGGTTCTTCGGTGCTTCATCTTAACGGTAGCAGTCCTCCACATCGTGAATAGCTTAGTTATCCCTGTTTCTATGACTAAATCATATTCGGTTTATTCTGGTGCGGTGGATGCGATGGTTCAGTGGTGGTACGGGCATAACGCAGTAGGTTTCCTACTAACAGCGGGCTTCCTGGGTATGATGTACTACTTCGTACCTAAGCAAGCAGGCCGACCTGTCTATTCTTACCGTTTATCTATCGTGCACTTCTGGGCGCTAGTTTCTTTGTATATCTGGGCCGGTCCACACCACTTGCACTATACAGCACTACCTGACTGGACTCAGTCATTGGGTATGGTGATGTCACTAATCCTATTTGCGCCTTCATGGGGCGGTATGATTAACGGTATCATGACGCTGTCTGGTGCATGGCACAAACTACGTTACGATCCAATCCTACGTTTCTTAGTGGTTTCATTGTCTTTCTACGGTATGTCTACCTTCGAAGGCCCAATGATGGCAATTAAGACTGTTAACGCCCTCTCTCACTATACGGACTGGACTATCGGTCACGTTCACTCTGGTGCGTTAGGTTGGGTTGCAATGGTTTCTATCGGTGCGATCTATCACCTGATTCCTAAATTATTCAGCCAAGAGCGTATGTATTCTGTCAAGTTGATCAACGTGCACTTCTGGTTGGCAACGATTGGTACAGTTCTGTATATCGTGGCAATGTGGATTTCGGGTGTGATGCAGGGGGGGCTAATGTGGCGTGCAGTTAACACTGACGGAACATTGACTTATAGCTTTGTTGAATCGCTGCAAGCCTCTTATCCGTTCTACTTTGTTCGCTTTATTGGCGGGTTAATCTTCTTGTCTGGTATGTTCTTGCTTGCGTACAACGCATACAAAACCATTGCAGCACCAAAAGAAAGCCTAAAAGCAACCGAGCAACCAGCATAAGGAGTTCCGACAATGGCTAAAAATCGTCATGAAATTGTAGAAAAAAATGTCGGCCTTCTGGCAATCCTTATCATCATTGCTATCAGCTTTGGTGCGCTGGTTGAAATTACGCCGCTACTTTATCAAGACCAAACAACTGAGCCAGTTGAAAATCTTCGTCCTTATACGGCGCTAGAGATGGAAGGTCGTGATATTTATATCCGCGAAGGCTGTAACGTATGTCATAGCCAAATGATTCGTCCATTCCGGTCAGAAACTGAACGCTATGGTCACTATTCTGTCGCGGGTGAAAGTGTTTGGGAACACCCATTCCTATGGGGCTCAAAACGTACAGGTCCGGATCTGGCACGTGTTGGTGATCGTTACTCTGATGACTGGCACCGTGTTCACCTTCGCGACCCTCGTGCAGTAGTTCCTGAGTCAAACATGCCTGGTTTCCCATGGCTGGAAGAAAACATGCTTGACGGTAAGTTGACATCGAAAAAACTTGCGGTTTTCCGTGACATGTTTGGTGTTCCTTATACAGAAGAGCAGGTTGCTAATGCCGGTGCGGAAGTGAAAGGTAAGACTGAAATGGATGCAGTTATTGCTTACCTTCAGTCTCTCGGTCACGCAATGAAGTAAGGAGATACAATGGATATTGGAACCGTTCATAGTATTTGGACCGTAGTACTGTTCTCCAGCTTTATTGGTATCGTCCTCTGGGCATATAGCAAACGCCAAAAATCACGCTTCGATGAAGCCGCAAACCTTGTGTTTGCTGACGAAGAGAAAGATATGGCAACGCGAGAGAATGACAGGAGCCAGGAAGCATGACTACGTTTTGGAGTCTATGGATTAGTATCATCACTATTGCCACCTTTGTTGGTATGGCAGCCCTGCTTGTCTGGTGTAACAAAGACAAAATGGGCATCGAAGAAGGTGAAGATATGGGACACGAATACGATGGTATTCGTGAAATCAATAACCCGCTACCTAAGTGGTGGTCCTACATGTTCTGGGCCACCTTGGTATTTGGTGCCGTGTACTTGGTTTTGTACCCAGGTTTAGGTAACTTTCAGGGCATTTTAGGTTGGCAAAGCTCTGATCAAGAAGTCCGTACTCTTGAAGAGTCAAATGCATCAATTGCAAAAGCTCATCAAGAAAAACGTTTAGATCAGTACGCTCGAGAGCTTGATGATGCGAACGCTATGTTCGGAGAGACATTCAAGCGTCTGGCTTATGATGCATCAGGAAATGTGCTTCTCCCAATAACTGAAATCGCCGCTAATTCAGAAGCGATTAAAGTTGGCCAACGCCTGTTCATCCAAAACTGTGCGCAGTGCCATGGTTCTGATGCACGCGTCAGCTAGGTTACCCTAATCTAGCTGACAATGCTTGGCTGTACGGGGGTGAAGCTGAAACCATCAAAACAACTATCATGGACGGTCGCCACGGTGTAATGCCAGCTTGGATTGATTCGCTTGGTAAAGATGGCGTAAAAGAAGTTACTACCTATGTACTTGGTATGTCTGGACGTAAAGTGAACGCAAAAGAAGCGGCTGCGGGTAAGCAACGCTTCGTTATGTGTGCCGCTTGTCATGGAACAGATGGTAAAGGTAACCCTGCATTTGGTGCGCCTGACCTAACTGATAACACATGGCTATACGGCGGCTCTCGCCGCGCAGTAGAAGCCACTGTTACGCACGGTCGTCAGGGCGTAATGCCAGCATGGAAAGATATCTTAGGTGAAGAGAAAATTCAGCTGATTTCTGCCTATGTCTGGGGCTTGGGTAACAACACAGACAAGTAACAACATGGTTAATACTCGGTTACATATTGATTGGAAAATTAGTAATAAAAACTGAGACATAAGACTTGGCCCCTGATAATTTCAGGGGGGGCTCTTTTCATCAAAGCTTCAAAGGTAATTATTATGCGTAAACCATGGTATAAGCAGTTTTGGCCTTGGTTCGTTTTTGCCATCCCCTGCAACATCAATTGTGTACAGTCTAACTGCCGTTTATATCTTTTCTCAGAATCAAGTCGACCTTGTAGCAGAAAATTATTACAAGAAAGGCAAAGCGATTAATTTAGATCTTTCTCGTCTCCGGGTTGCTGATGCACTTAACTTAAAAGCATCTGTCAGCGTTGCCGATACCAATATCGAGGTTAATTTTGATAAAGGTGATCTCAAGAGCAATCCTAACTTGCGTGTCACTTTTACACACCGTACCCTAGCCAATAAAGACTTTACCCAAATGGTCAGTGCTGATTTAAGTGGAGCTTATCGCTTCAGCTCTCCAGAGCAGATAGAAGGCCCTTGGTTTGTAGAGGTAGAACCATTTGATGGTGACTGGATGTTACAAGGACGCGTTAACCTACCAACATCCGACCCGATTTCGTTGTACGGGCAGATCAAGGAATGACAAAAGACTGTTACCATTGCGGCGACCCTGTTCCACAGGGTTGCCAACATCAAGTTGAAATACTGGGCAAAACTCGTGATATGTGCTGCCCAGGATGTGAAGCGGTCGCACAAACAATCGTTGAAAGCGGCCTCTCCTCCTATTATGAATTCCGAACGGCTCCAGCCGAGAAAGCCGACTTAATCCCTCAGCAACTTCAATCTCTATTGCTCTATGATCACGAAGAAATTCAACAGGAATTTGTTCGTGAGTTTGATGACAGTAAGGAAGTTTCTCTTTCTCTTGATGGTGTTTCTTGTGCGGCCTGTGCGTGGCTAATTGAAAAACAACTCAAACGTGAAGTCGGGGGTTGTCTCCATTCGAGTAAACACGACAACTCACCGCGCCTTACTCACTTGGGATCCAACCAAAGCGAAACTAAGCCACCTTCTTTCAGTGATCCATCAGCTTGGCTATAAGGCAGCTCCGTTCGAAGCTGACGCCCAAGAACAGCAATATCATCAGATGATGAAAAACTATCTGTACCGACTCGGTATCGCCGGTATTGCAACAATGCAGGTTATGATGCTAGCCATAGCACTGTATTTTGAGATTTTTGGTGATCTCGATGCAGAATTTAAAAGCTATCTACGTTGGGTCAGCCTAATTTTTGCCACTCCTGTTCTGCTCTATTCTGCTTTGCCTTTCTATCTCAATGCGTGGCGTAACCTAAGGGCCCGAACTCTGGGAATGGATGTTCCTGTTTCTATTGCCCTGCTCTTTGCCTATGTCGCTAGTCTCTATGCAACGGTAATGGAAAAAGGCGAAGTCTTCTTCGAGTCAATCTCGATGTTCACCTTCTTCCTACTCTTGGGGGGGCGCTTTCTTGAAATGCGAGCACGCCGGCAAGCTGCGGCGGCCAGCGCCAACCTGCTAAAACTGGTACCAACAATGGCTACCCTTGAGGATGGATCTCAGGTTGCCGCCAAAACCCTAAAAATCGGTGATATCATTACCGTTCTACCTGGTGAAAGCCTGCCTGCCGACGGTGAAGTTATTCGTGGCGAAACTGCTATTGATGAATCAATGCTGACCGGAGAGCCTATGCCGGTTCCCCGGACACAGGGTGACTTAGTCTATGCTGGTACAATTAACGGTGATGGGAACATAACACTACGCGTCACCAAAGACCGACAAAACTCACTTATCTCCAATATTGTACGTCTGCAAGACGAAGCCCAGTCATCAAAACCCAAAGTGGCTGAGGTGGCTGATATCGTAGCCCGCTACTTCGTTGCCGGAATTTTGCTTATTTCTGCCTGTACCTGGCTATACTGGCATCAGCAGCAACCGGAAGATGCTCTCTGGATCACCCTGGCTGTTCTTGTTGCAACCTGCCCTTGTGCACTTTCGCTAGCGACGCCAACCGCCCTCACCTGTTCTACATCGAGTCTTGGTCGCCTTGGTATTTTGCTACGCCGTGGACATGTGTTAGAAACACTGTGTAAAGTCAATCAGTTGGTTATCGACAAAACGGGTACTCTAACCGAAGGTAATATTCGCCTTGTCGAAACACAGCTTTTTGGAGAAATCTCTGAAGCCGACGCATTGGCTTATGCTGCAGAAATGGAACGTTTTGCCAATCACCCGATAGCAAGAGCCTTTAGCGGCTATCGAGACAATAGCAAAGCGTTTGATGACGTAGAGAATGTCATTGGCTGTGGGCTGAAAGGCTTAATAGATAGTAACGAGTGGCGAATCGGTCAGGCTACCTTTGTCCTTGAGAATCACTCTGAAAAATCAGCCCTATTGAAACAATGCGACAACCGTTTTCAGGTATGGCTATCATGCAATGGCCAGCTTATCGCCGGCTTTAAGCTTGATGACCCAATCCGCGAAGATAGCAAGGAGCTTATTGAACAGTTCCAGGCATCAGGTATCAAGGTCACCATGTTAACCGGAGACCATTCAGCCAGTGCTCAGATTGTCGCTGATAAGCTAAATGTTGATAATTTAATTGCTGGAGCGACGCCGGAAGGCAAGCTTGAATACCTCCGCAGTCTCGATAAGGACAACGTTGCGCTTATGATAGGAGACGGTGTCAATGACGCTCCTGTCTTAGCAGGTGCTCACCTTTCTGTTGCAATGGGGGAGGCGGTACTGATGTTGCCAAATCATCAGCGGATATGGTACTGCTAGGTGATCAGCTATCACGAATTTTACGTGCTCGAGAACTCGCACTAAAAACAAGAAAGATCATTCGAGAAAACTTAGCCTGGGCATTAGGTTACAACCTCGTTATCTTACCGCTTGCAGTTGCTGGTTTTGTCGCTCCTTACATTGCAGTCGTAGGAATGTCGGCAAGCTCGATCATTGTTGTTTCAAATTCTTTAAGGTTATTAAAAGAAAATGGCTAGTCTTTACTTGTTAATACCAATTGCGATCGTTTTTGTCTGTATCGCTGTGGGCATTTTTCTTTGGGCCGTCAGAAGTGAACAGTTTGAAGATCTAGAGCGTCAGGGCTATGACATCTTGTTTGACGAGGATGAACCTGGGCAGAATCAGGCTCAAACGAAGAAACAAGAGAGTGAAAACGCGTCGTGAATATCGATTTTTATGCGGCATTTATCATTGGCCTGATGGGTGCTGGCCATTGTCTTGGGATGTGTGGCGGAGTGGCCGCAGCCCTGACATTGGGGGGGATGCCCGGCCAACAGCAGACAAAACGGTGGCCTTACCTACTCTGCTATAACGCAGGTCGCCTTATTTCGTATGCGATAGCTGGTGCAATCATCGGCGGTGCCTTTGCTGGTATTGCTTCCTTTGGTGGATATTCGACCGGGCTCGTCTCGCTACGGCTGTTTGCTGCTATCATGATGATTTTGCTAGCGCTTTATATCGGTCAATGGTGGCAAGGCATAACCAAAATCGAGCGCTTGGGCCAGTATCTCTGGCGTTTTGTGTCACCGACAGCAAAATCATTACTTCCGTTGAAATCACCAGTTGCTGCATTACCATTCGGTTTACTCTGGGGGGGGTGGTTACCTTGTGGACTTGTATATTCAACTCTTAGTTGGGCAGCCGTTTCTGGTAGCGCGCTCTCTGGTGCTGCAGTAATGCTTTCCTTCGGTTTAGGTACACTCCCGGCAATGATAGCTGTGGGTTCAATGGCCCAACAGTTACAAAATTTTCTTAGAAATCTCTATTTCAAACGTGCCAGTGCCTTGATGCTATTGCTCTATGGGGGTACATACTGGTTATATCGCAATCAAACAAATGTTGTAGGCTTTTTAATACTCGTCATATTGCTTCATAATATGTTAAAATATTGACCTACATCAAATTGGTTAGACAGGCTTATGATTTCAGACAAACTTACAACCAAACGTATCCAGTCAGGCGGATGTGCAATCCACTGTCAGGATTGCAGTATTAGTCAGTTGTGTATTCCATTTACTTTGAATGAGTCTGAGCTCGATCAGCTAGATCAAATTATTGAGCGAAAAAAGCCGATCCAAAAAGGACAAGAGCTTTTTAAAGCGGGTGATGAACTCAAATCACTCTATGCTATTCGTTCTGGCACCATCAAAAGTTACACCATCACTGAACAAGGTGATGAGCAAATCACAGCCTTTCATTTGGCAGGAGATTTAGTAGGGTTTGATGCGATTAACGAGATGATGCACCCTAGCTTTGCTCAATCACTCGAAACTTCAATGGTATGTGAAATTCCATTTGAGATTCTTGATGACTTGTCAGGGAAAATGCCAAAACTTCGCCAGCAAATTATGCGTTTGATGAGTCATGAAATTAAAGGTGATCAGGAAATGATCCTACTGCTTTCTAAAAAGAATGCAGAAGAACGCCTGGCAGCCTTCCTTTACAATCTGTCGCTTCGTTTCTCGCAGCGTGGCTTTTCACCTCGAGAATTCCGTCTAACAATGACTCGCGGTGATATTGGTAACTATCTTGGCCTGACTGTTGAGACAATCAGCCGCCTGTTGGGACGATTCCAAAAATCTGAGATGCTTAGCGTCAAAGGGAAGTATATTACCATCCTTGACCATGAAGAATTGGCTCGTCTTGCGGGTGTGAGCAGAAACAACGCAACATAATCGTTTTATCTATTACAAAGAAAGTGATACGAGCATGAGCCGTATCACTTTTTTTATATTTATCCCCCTTTCTGAACTCCCCCCCATAACTCCTCCTATACGTTACAGTTAATAGGCCAATCTGATTTATCTATTTGCTTTAAATGGTATTCAGGGCAATAGATAGTATCCTTACTTCAGGGATCAGAAACTGGTTTTGATGCCAACACGGTTTGTGTAAGGGGGGGGCAATTATGACCAAGTACAATAATATTCTCGTTGTTGCCGATCCGGCTCAGGATCACCAGCCAGCATTGTCTCGCGCTGTCGATCTCGCCAAAAGGTCGCAAGAAGTAAAAATCACCCTATTTTTAGCCATCTATGATTTCTCTTATGAAATGACATCAATGCTCTCTTCCGACGAACGGCTAGCCATGCGTAAAGGTGTGGTGG
>LLEM01000212.1_pt1 | contig 10990 bp, 12 predicted proteins | sample 595841 | NCBI WGS metagenome assembly LLEM01 (sample SAMN02919313, study PRJNA255460) | bioreactor metagenome | biome: chemostat; feature: culture 2012_10.2; material: sediment; isolation source: day64 10degC chemostat 2012 inoculated with Wadden Sea sediment taken from... | place: Germany: Bremen ...
ACATATGAGCAATAAATATCATAATGGTTTTACGCAAATGTAGACTCAGCGCTCATTTGTTGTGTTTCCTCTGTATCATACTTCTTAATTTCTCGGCTAAAAAACGTCAGGTACATACACGGGATCACGATAAGTACCACTGGCAATGAAAACAATAAGCCATAGCCCAGTGTGAGTGACATCGGCCCCCCATGTATACATCGGTTCCGCCAATACCATAAGCTAGGGGAAGCAATCCAACGACAGTTGTCATTGATGTCAGCACAATCGGTCTCAACCGGCTTGTAGAGGCTTCGACTATCGCCTCAAACACTGTCATGCCTTCAGTTCTCAGTTCATTGATTCTGTTGATCAATACCAGCGAGTTATTCACCACAACCCCCCCTGTCATCCCGAGCACGCCGATCAGCGCAAAGAGTGACAGTGGCTGCATGTGGACAAACAGCGCCATTAGTGAAGCGGCAATTGCGAACGGGATCACTGTCATCACCAACATCGGCTGCAGCAAAGATCCGAACATAACAGCCAATACGAAGTAAATCCCGACGATTGCCGCCGGAAAGGCAACAACAAAGCCACTCATGGTTTCATTAGTACTTTCGGCTTCACCGCCTATTTCTAGCTTTACAGTGGCAGGCATTTTGCCTTCAAGTGCTTGTGTTAGCGTTTGGCTAATCATACTTGGCGTGAGCTCTTGATCGGTAATTTGTGCCGTCACAATGACCTGCCGCTCGCCATTGTAATGCTGGAGCTGACGCGGTACATCGATACGCTCCACTTTCGCCAGCCGACTAAGCGGCACCTGCAAGCCATTCGCCGTATATATCTTGGTTGTGCTAAGGCGGCGAATATTACGATACTCCGCATCCATGAGAACACGCATCTCAACTTCCTGATCACCCAACCAAGTCGATGTTACTGTCTCACCTTCAAAAGCAATGCGTAGCGTGGTTGCCAAATCAGCGACTGTCAGGTTGTAACGTGCGAGCCATTCGTACTGGGGGGGAACGATTTGCAGTTGGGGATCTTGTAATGCTTCGGTATTGGTCACCTTGCTGAGGCCTGATTGTTGATTAAGCCACTCCGTCACCAGCACAACCGCTTCGTCACGATCTTGCTGCTTTCCTCCAAGAACTCGCACTTCGACAGGCTCGCCCGGAGGGGGGCCACCAGCATCAATCGACAGCTTGACGAAAGCCAGTTCCGCAACATTCTCTAACAGTGAATTTAATTCAAGCAGGATATCCTCGGCACTGCGTTCACGCTGTTCAAAACTTGATAATACAATCAAACCCGTTGTCGCCGGACTACTAAAAGAAAGCTGATAACTGACCAACTCATTCTCGGGGCAAAGACTGAATAGCCTGTTCAAGTAAGACATGCGTAGCTCTTACATCTTCTAATGGTGTTCCCGGTGTTACCTCGGTATACACTTCAATATATTTTGCCGATTCAGAAGGGAAAATATCTAACTTCAGTGTCGTTACCAGCCAACCGCTAAGGCCAAGTGTTAGCAGTGCGACAAACAATACGCTTTTTTTATAGTTCAGGCAGCGCGTCAGTAGCCGGGTATATGCCGACAGAACAGACTGAAAACGATCTGGGCGGGAGGCTTCTGCTCTGTATCTTTCAGTGAGTCGGCCAAGTGTGCGGGCAGGGTAAAAGTACATTCCGCAAGCGAGAACAGCAGCGCGGCAATCACTGTCAGTGGGATCACAACAATCGCCTTACCCATTGTGCCCGGGATAAAGAACATCGGGATGAAGACCAACGCCGTTGTGGTCAGGCTCGCCATTATGGGCTTAAGCACCTTTTGGGTTCCGTCAATGGCGGCTTCTAGAGACTTTTTCCCTTTTTCTTTCTCTTGATAAATACTCTCGGCAATAATCACCGAGTCATCCACAATAATACCGATGACCAGTAATAGCGCTGACAGAGTAATACTGTCGAGGTTCATGCCCAAAGCGGGCAAAATAGCCATCACACCCAGTACACAGAACGGGATAGATACCGAGACCCAAAAAGCAATTTGTCGCTTCAGGATAAAACTCAACACCAACAGCACCAGTATCAACCCGATACCACCGTTAATCGAGACAATTGAGAACTTGTCGCTCATATCATCAGCCAGATTCAAGCCAATTTCAAAACGATATTGGTCACCCAAACGCAGCTGCTCGGTAGCAATAAGTGTCTTGATATTATTAACGGTGGCAATAATGTCGGCACTGGCACTATTAGTGACACTGAACAAAATAGCCGGTTGACCATTGATCACCGCTTTCTCGGTCGCTTTCTCGAAGGTATCGGTCATCGTGGCAATATCAGACAGTCGAACCAAGCCTCCCGTCGGCAATACCTTGATCACCAGTTGGCCGAGCTCTTCCACCGACTGTATTTGAGTCATGGTCACAAGACGCTGCTCGCTATTCCAAGACTCCACCACACCGCCGGACAGCGACAGATTTCGGCTGTTCACCGCGTTGATCACATCATCAAACGTCAGTTGGTAGCGACTCACTTTTTCAGGATCGACTTCTATCCAAAACTCGCGTTCGCTAAAGCCCGTCATTGTCACGCTACCCACACCGGAAAGGCTTTTTAGCGACTTTTCAAGTGTTCGCGCATATGGCTGCAGGCTCGCATAATCGCCATCATGGCTTACCCCGAAGGTCAGTACTTCGAACGAGGATGTACCGCGCTGTTCAACAACAGGCGGATTGGTAATATCCTTTGGCAGGCCCTTTACGCGATCGACCGCTTGCTGAATATCGCGCAATACTTTGGCGATATCAGCCGCTTCATCCACCTCGATAGATATATGAGAAACGCCTTCTGTCGATTGTGACGTATATTTTCTGATCCCCTGAACTGACTTAAGCTCTTTTTCGATTTGGTTGGTAATATTTAGCTCAATATCTTGTGCCGTGGCACCAGGGTATTGCGTTGTAATATCAACTTCTTCAAAAGCAATATCAGGAAGCTCCTGAAGCTTCAACATACTCAACGAGGCTAGACCGACCATTAACACCATCATCGTCAAGATGCGGGCGAGAAAACTCCTACGGGCAAAATAGGCAATAAAACCCTTCATGATCCTGACCTTTAAGATTGATTATTAGAATGTGTAAGGTTGCCCATCGGTGTTGTCGATGCATGGATCGACATACCCGGCTTGAACAGATGATCGGGATTATTAATTTCCACCTCGACAGGGTAGGCAAAAGTGACCGGATCAATTTCGACTCCAATTCGCTTAATTTGAGAACGGACCTTAAGATCAGGATTGGCCTCTGCCCAGACTTCTACCTCTTGCCCGACACGGAGCTTTCCGATGTCATACTCACTGGCTAACAAGCGCACATTAAGCACATCAATATTAACGACCTGATAAAGCAGATCGCCCTGATTCACCCAGGCACCGTCTTCTACAGAACGGTTGACAATATAGCCATCCATTTCAGCGCTAATTCGAGTACTTCCCAAATCCAGCTGGGCTTTCTGAAGTTCTATTTGTGCCAGCGCCACCGCCGCCTTGGCAGCATCAAAATCCGCAGCGGCAATATCTAGCTCATTCTGTGACAAGCTGTTTTTGTTTCTCAGCTCGTTATAACGGTTGTAGAGAGACTGCTTGATTGTCAGATCAGCCTTAACCAAAGCGAGGTTGGCTTTTTGCTTGCTGATTTCCAATTCAAAATCCTGCGCCTTAATTTCTGCAAGCACACTACCAACGGACACAATAGAGCCGGTTTCAAAATCTGCCGACTCAACCATACCGCTAACTTCAGACACCACACTAACCATGCTTTTGCTTTTAGTGTGGCCAATAAGATCCACGGCCAACGACGAGGTTGATAGCAAGGCTCCTGTTAACCCAATAGCAATCAAACTACTTTTCATGACGATACCCCCCTCAACTGTTAATGCGTTTAGTCTGACGGCGGGAATGTCGAGTTTTTGTCAAATACACAAATTGACAAAAATTCGACAGAAAGTTGCTACCATAGAGAACAAATACCATCGACTCCCGAGGCAACATGCTGACTAACAAACAGATACTGATCGTTGAAGATAACGACGAGTTACAAGGTATTTTGGCCGATTTTTTGGAAGTTAAAGGCGCGGAAGTCGATTTTGCCGATAACGGCGAGCTTGGCCTCAAGCTCGCGATCGAGAATGAGTTCGATGCGATTATTCTTGATGTGATGATGCCGAAGAAAGACGGTTGGCAGGTCGCAAGGGAGCTCAGGGATCAAGGCTGTACCACACCAATCTTGATGCTAACCGCACTTAACGGCAAAGATGATTTACTGAACGGCTATCAAAGCGGCATAGATGACTTTGTTACCAAGCCCTTTGATTTTCAGGAACTGGAAGTTCGCTTGGCGGCGATCATCAAGCGCTACCGTGGAGAGGTCGCCAGTGCAATCATTCAATACGGCGACTTGAAAATCGACCAAAACTCGCACCGGATAACACGTAATAATACCGAGTTAACCGTCACCCCGGTGATGTATCAAATACTGGTCAAGCTCGTCAAAGCGGCTCCTGAAGTTGTCTCGCGCGAAGCGCTAATCCAAGCGGTTTGGGGCGATGAATCACCCGACAAAGATCTCCTGCGAGGCCATATCTACTTACTGCGTAGCGTGCTGGACAAGCCTTTTGAGAAAGCAATGTTGGTGACAGTTCCTAAATTTGGCTTCAGGCTGGAAGGATAGACCAGATGTTCAAGTCAATTCGCGGCAACGCGATTAAACACGTCAAAGCCCGGTTACTATTCATTTTTTCAACGATTGCATTGACTTCGTCCTTCCTGGTCTTTTTTCCTTTCTCTATGTACTTAGTGCTCAATGAAGATAACCAAATAGCCCAGCATCTGGTGTCCTTTAAACAAATTGCCACAAAGCATTACACCTTGGAACAAAATGACTTCGCTCAGCTTAGTCCTAATGTAAGCGCCTACTACAACCAAGAAGCCCTGCCGGACAGAATCAAAAAGCTGATACCTTTGGCAGAAAATGATATCACCCGGCATCGTTCGTTTTTCTCGGATGGTTTTGTCGTTTTCCACTCGAGTTTCACCGATCTCCAAGGTAAACAAATTCCCCTCTACCTGACGATTGATGCACGAGCGATGGAGTTTGGCGATGATGGCTGGGACGTGCTTTTACTGATATCGTTCGCGCTAATGATTTTCTTGATTACATTTTTGCGCTTTTCCCCTCCGTCGAGTATTCGATGGCTTAATGTCGCCAATCACTGAACTCAGCCACCAGCTACAACATAACCCAAACGACAACTTTGCAGTATCGGATCGTTCAATTGACGAGTTGCAAACCCTCACCAGGCATTTGAATGAATACAAACAAATGAAAGAGCGCCTCGCCAAACAGGAGCTGATGTTTGCCAAGTATGCAAGCCACGAACTGAAAACCCCCATCGCCATCGTGCTAGGGGCAGCCAACCTCCAAGGAATGAAAGATGATCCTGTTTTTCAGGCCAAACAGCGGGAACGCATTCTCATCGCGGCCACCAATATGCATGCAACCGTTGAAGTACTCCTGAATATCGTAAAGCAGGAGAATGCCAACGAAGCTAATGCTATGCGGACGGTCAGTGAAAACGAAATATCACAGGATAAGTTTCGCACTAAACTCAGCGATGGAGTCGAGCTGAGGTTTTTGATTGAACCCGATACCCAAACCAACATGCCGGAACCGGTACTGCACATGATCATCAAAAACCTTGTAAACAACGCCATTCGCTTTACCCCCCCGAAGACGAATAACAGTCCATATTGATAGCCATGCAGTCAGCGTAACAGACACCGGGTGTGGCCTGATCGGCAACACCGAGACCGAGCACGGTTTGGGGGGGCTACTTATCGTCAGGCGGCTATGCCAAAGCTATGGCTGGGAATTTGAGCTAAGGCAGAATCCAGAACAGGGTTGTACGGCAGAGTTAAATTTGCTGCCGATATCAAACTAGTTCCCTATGACTTTGATATTGCCTTATTGCGAAAAAAGCCAGCCGCAAGGCTGGCAAAGGTTGGCTCGTACACAGAACACAAACAAGGTTATGGTGCTGAATTATCAACATTGAGCATAAGGCCGCCCGCGAAGTCATCCGTCGCGACCACAGAGTAGACACCACCGTCCTCGACCATGGCCATCGCTTCGACAGCCGGAGAAAAAGTGCCGTCGCTAGCCAAGATCACCGCCAAGAAATAGGTACCGGCAGGTACGTTCAGCGTCGCTGTATCTTTAAAATCAACACCCTTGATGACCGCCGTTGTTTCATCAAACACACCGTCTGCCGACGCATGGATATCAACTAAACCTAGATCACCTGCTGTCGGGCTTGCATGAACAACACGTACTTTCCCGTACAGTGCAACAGAGCGGAGATCTTCAGCAATAACCAAAGGCTCTATGGTCGAGTCGGTAACGCTATTTAGTTTACCGACGGCATAAATACTGGTCGTGGTTCCAGCCTCAATACTGGTATCAGGCGCATCAATAACCACTAAACTGTTGTCTATTGAAGCAGCAACGCTCAAGTCATAGCTATCGGGTTCAAGATCCAAGCTCCGAAACTCCCTAAAGGCAATCATAGTTAGGCCATCAACAGGCGAACCAGAAGCCAGCACATCAACCTCGGGAGCATCATCTACTGCATGCACCACCCTCACAGTGGCTTTTTCCTCTTTATTTCTCAAAATTGCCGCGCCTTCCCCCCCATCAGCCACCAAGAGGTTAACGGGTGATACTGCGCCTCCGTCAACATTCGGTACCGCAGTGATCATTAAATCACTTCCACCAGCCAGCTCTAGCTCGCCACTGTCAAACACCACACTTTTTTCACCAGCAAGAGTTACTCTAATTCGGTAGGTACCGGACGAAATAGTCACCGGTAAGTCAGGGCTATCGATCTTGAACTCAAGCCCGCCGACAGACGGCTCAACGCCGTCAATAGTCTCATCCGTTGCCAGGTAGATGTCGACTCCAGATACATCAGGATGAGCATGCAGTACATCAATACGTACTTCACCGGCTTCAGGGCCGATACTCTCCCGGCTTAGCACGACAGGCTCAATATCAGCGGCACTATTCAACGCAATAATGTCGTATTGCATATCTGGCGCAAAATCCAGATTAGCCCGATAACCTCGGTTTTCTCACCTCCGGCAAGCAGTGCCTCGACACCGATATTGTAAGTACCTTCCTCTAGATTTAAAAAGCCGCTCGCAACTTGATAATTCACTTCTTCCAGCCCATCAACCACTTTGCCATTTATCGTAATAGCAACCAGCGGTGCATCGCTACTGGCATGAGTCACACGTAACTGCGGTTCATCTTCAAGCAAACAGCCAGTTAATAAAACTGTCGAACCTAACACTAACGCTAACGAATTGGCTTTCATTCGAATACCCTCTTCCTGTTCATTGTTGGTCGGGATAAATTACGAACAAGAATATTGATTCGATCATCAATATCTGGGGATATTCTTATATCAAGCTATAGGCCAATAATTTCACAGGCATTTTTATTTCAGTCATCTAAATCATCAATTGCTGCGTAATGAATAAAAACGACCACTTGGAGATGCTTGTGCAAAAGAAACTTTTTCAACCACACACACATCAAATACGCACTCTGCCTTTTCTCGCTACGACCGACCACCTGCTACCGCAAGGCAGGGATCAGATACGGGGGAAGCGGAGTTCTGTTTAGCCAAATGGTTCTCGAGGCTGTTCGCTTGGGAGGAATTTGGATCATGATGCAAGATTACAACGGAGTTAGAGCCGATAGACCAGGAGACATTGTTACATTCGCGCAGATCAACACCATTGATTGGCTCTCCGGAGATCAAATTCAGGTAAATATCGAGCTTACCCATTGGGGTAAGGTAGATCCCGTACAAAACAAACGATCGGATCAATACCTAACCGCGAGCCCATTTCCTCTATGGCAAACCAACCAGACAATGAATGCGGATGACAGGCTCGTTGTTCGGCTAAAACAATGGCAAGCAGAATACGCACACCTGCAGCAAGCACAAGATGTTAGTCATATCTCAGCCAATGACCCATGCTGGCTTTGTTGGCGATGGCTGGAACTACTGCCTCTACCTATATGTACCAAGCAAAAACTGCTTAAAAAAACGGAGCCAACCCTTTGTCTCCGCTACATCAAAAAAATGATCCATCAAAGTGATCGTTATACCGGCTTGTTGCGTTAAACAGGTATTGATCCCATGCTTGCAGTAGAACGATGATAAAAATCAGTCGATATACTCACTCCGAGAAGATCAAGGAGCCCATGCTCAACGAAGACTTACCTGCTATTGATGTGGCATCGCTATTGTTTAACATTGCTAATTCGCGGTGTAAGCACAGCTATGAAAAACTTTTTGTTCTGGTCGCTCCCAAACTACTCAATTTTTCGCGCAAACAGTTGAGAGATGATTCGATGGCGATGGAAGTTGTTCAGGAAACGATGCTCAAAATATGGCTCAAGTCTCACCTGTATGATGAATCCAAAGGTGCCGCTTTAACATGGATTTACTCGGTAGCCCGAAACGTCAAATTTGATCTGCTGCGTAAATCAAAGCATCAAAACAATTGGGTGCAGGGAGATGATATCTGGCCAACATTGAGTGAGGAACCTGACCCTGAGCGTATCCCCCCCAAAGAGTTTCATGCTATCGTCACTCGCGAACTAAAAGATCTCGTCGAAACCTTGCCACCGGCTCAGGCCGAGGTGGTCAGACTTATCTGTTTGCAGGGAGCGTCACACCAGGAAGTAGCTGACGCATTAGGCGTACCGTTAGGTACGATAAAAAGCCGGCTTCGATTAGCATTACAGAAAATGAAGGAGGCTATGGATGACTGATATCCGTTTCCACCCAACCGATGACACATTGGCATGCTACACCACGGGCGATCTCGACGCAGCTTCCAGTATCATGCTTAGCGCACATCTGGAGATGTGCAGCCATTGCCGTACCCGTGTTGACACACTTGAAAATACTCAGGCGCAACAACTGGCTTTGACGCCATCGGAGCCCCCCCTATCCGATGAGCTCAATAACCTTCTCGGTACTATTCTCTGTCATCAAGAAATGCCTCAAGAGGAAGCCCTCGATTCTGACAAAGCTACCGCAGCGCATATTGAAGTCAACAGTAAGACATTTCGACTACCCCGTGTATTGCAACGACACGAAGACCAAATAGGTCCCTGGAGCCGCTTGCCGGGAAACATAAAGCGAGCCAATGTGTTAACTAGCGGCCACAGCAAAATGAACTTCATCTATATGGACTGTAATAGCTCTCTACCACAGCACACCCACCAAGGGCAGGAAATCACCCTGGTACTTGCTGGAGAGTTTATGGACGAACACGCCACCTACAAACCCGGTGATTTTATTATTCAGACACCGAAACATCAGCATTCGCCTAAAACTCGGGAGGATCAGGATTGCCTTTGCCTGACGTTATTAGATGCTCCGCTGCACTTTACTTCAGGCCTTGCTACCCTTCTGAATCCATTTAGCCAGTTGTTCTTCCGCTAGCTCGGTATTTATTGCTAGCGTAGTGTCTAGTCTACCGACCTAAATTGTCAGTTCACCATGCAACTGGCAATTGGGCGCTTAGTCACAATTACATCATTAGCACTGTTCAAAAAACACCCAATTAGATTTATTGCTCTAAATCGCTCCCATACACTTCACCTTGCATTCCTTCGGGATGTTAGTACCGAACTATTATGCGAATCTAGCGTCCGCTATTGGTACAAGGCCTCTTCACTCCATACTGACCAACCATTGAAGAGGCCTTCTTCTACCGCTACCTTTTCAGATTCGCTTCCAAAACTGCTACTTAATCTACAGCCTACTGATATCAAGCCATGTACACTGAGGGTTATTTCGAAAAAACAGCAACATAAGGATGGAGCATGCTCCGAATTGAGAGTAAAGAGCGGCCACACTGGCGAACTCTAGCCAAAGAATACGGATTTGGCTTTCATAGCATGTATGATCAACCCTATTGGGACGAAACCGCCTATTATCAATTTACTCTTGAGCAGATCGAGCGGGGATCTGGAAGATCCCACCGAGGAAATTCACCAAATGTGTCTCGAGGTAGTTGATACTGTCATTCGTGACGAGTACTGGCTACGACGATTTCAAATTCCCGAGGCAATGTGGCAAAACGTCCTCGATTCCTGGCAGCGCAAAGAGCCCTCGCTCTATTCCCGACTCGATTTCGCCTATGACGGCAAAGGGCACGCAAAGCTGTACGAGAACAATGCCGATACACCAACCTCTCTCTATGAAACCGGTTTTTGGCAATGGCTGTGGCTGGAAGATCTGGTCAACAACGGCTCGCTAAGACGCGATGCCGATCAGTTCAATCTGCTCCAAGAACTGCTTATGGGACGATTCCAGCAACTGGCTAGCCGTCAACCGGGACAGACACTGCACTTTTCCTGCTGCAAGGACACCGAAGAAGACCGCGGCACCGTGCAATACATGGAAGACTGTGCCAAGGAAGCCGGACTCTCGACCGCCTTCGTTCACGTCGAAGATATCGGCCTCAACGGCAAGGGGGGGAGTTTACCGATCTAAAGGACAGGCCTATTCGCTGGATGTTCAAGCTCTATCCGTGGGAGTTCATGTTTCGAGAGGAATACGGTAACAAGTTAGCCAGTGCCAATGTCAACTGGCTAGAACCAATGTGGAAGTCAATACTGAGCAACAAAGCGCTGCTGCCGATGTTATGGCAAAAGTTCGAAGGTCACCCCCCCAACCTGCTACCCGCCTACTTCCCCGATGACCGGAAACTCGGCAATCTGCAAGACTATGTCATCAAGCCCATTTTTGCCCGAGAAGGTGCCAACATCGAGATTGTTCAGGGTGGACGGCAGACCCTGCGAACCGAAGGTCCCTATGGTGACGAAGGGGGGGTGATCTACCAAGCTATCACCCG
>LLEM01000213.1_pt1 | contig 10759 bp, 16 predicted proteins | sample 595841 | NCBI WGS metagenome assembly LLEM01 (sample SAMN02919313, study PRJNA255460) | bioreactor metagenome | biome: chemostat; feature: culture 2012_10.2; material: sediment; isolation source: day64 10degC chemostat 2012 inoculated with Wadden Sea sediment taken from... | place: Germany: Bremen ...
CAGTATTAAAGGCAAATACTTTTAGCCCAAGAATATTCAGCTGTACACCACTAAAAAAATAAGCCCTTAGTACAAGGGCTTATTTTGAAATATCATTCAAGCGGGCTGTCGCTACTGCATAGTTAAATTAGCTACTGCGCAATGAGACCATATGGAACCGAACTAAAAATTGCCGGTTGCTTGGTCACCGTCGGCACCTCATGCGGGCCTCTCCAGTCCAACAGCATGATGGTCAGCACATTTCGGTGCTCACCATCAAGGAGTTCAGTTTCCCCTTTCACCGACGGCACCATGCCCGCCTCCCGGTCAATCGCTCCCTGAATAGCCTTGCGGGCTTTCTCTACCACAGGGTCACTTTCCAGCCCCCCCGCCAACAGGAAGTTTATACCGACTTCCGCCACAACATCTTCTTTCGAGCGAGCCAAAATAGTATCGATATTCTTGCGGTAATAATCGTACACCCACTGAAAATCTCGTTCGTTAATTGGATGTTGGTAGTACTCTGATGCGGCAAAAATGATGTGGGTCAGGCCATAAATTTTATTCATGAACTGCTGATCGGTAAGCTCCGCATCCTTGCTATCAGGATAAGTTGTCCTGAACGCCTCAATGAACTCGTCAACGACATCTTGTTCGCCCAACTGACGTAACCAATATACCTGATTGGCAAGCTGGGCGGCCCACGCTCGAATCATGTCCGGATCCGTCGCATACTTGGCAAAATCATAACGGCGGATCACCTCACGCAATGTCTTATCGTTCTGATGTTTGAGTCCATATTCGTTGGCACGAGCCATAGAGCCCAGCAAGTCGACTCCAAGATACAGATATTCAGGTTGGGAGCGGGTAGCCGCATACCTTAGCTTGCCCCCCCGTACATCCGCTTTCTTGCCGTAATTCTGAATGCGGGTTTCAGTATATGCTTTAATTTGCTCCGGAGTATGCACTTCGGTGGCAAACTTGTTCAGCCGACTCGCAACGCGTGCCATGTCCGACCAAATCGCCGCTGCATATTTTTCATCTTGGGTCTGGCGATACATTCGAAGCCCGTAATGCCCCCATTTTGAAAGCCGGCAACGAGTAGAGTCTGGTCTCGTAAGTATTTCGGATAAGATCGGCATCTTGCCGATAGGAAGGGAGTGTTTCAGGTTTCTGCACCAGAGGCGAAGCCGTTTCGGCATATACTCCCCCCCATACCAACAAAGACAGGAAGAAAACCACCCCCCCACATTCAAAGACTTCATATACCCCCCCTCCATTGCCTGCCCACTTGATGTGCATCCTAGTCGCACAAAAACGCTACCAGACGACCATAAAGGTTAAGTCAGAACAAGGTCAAACATATGGACAATGCGAACTGAAACGGTGTGATCAAGCTTAACAACTTGAACACTTGTTCAGAAAATCGTTCTGTAGGTAAGATTAATACGAGGGGGCTTTGGGCCGCTGGGTTTTGGGAACTGAGTGAGACCAGAACTGCTGAGTTGATCCCGCCATGACCAACAACGAGCCGGATTTCAGGTTAAACTCCTTTTTCTGTTTGCTCTCAAGATGCTTCAGCACAAAGCGTCTTTCCTCTCCGAAACTGACCGAGGCAATCACAGGTTGCAGGCCGAGCTCTGGCTCATTATCCTGATGCCAGCCCATATAATCCTGTCCATCGCGATACAAGTTGGCCAACACCGAGTTGAACGAGCGATCACACACCTGCTCACAGGCAGATTTAATGGCTAACAGAGAAGATGTCCAGTGAAATGGATGCATAGTCAGCCCAGAATAGGTATAGACGGCCTCGCCGTACCACGCCTGCAGCCTTGGCTGTAAAACATCACTACCAAACATACGGATGGTTTCCTGTTGCCAATTCAGCTCAGCTGAAAGCTGGCGGAAATACACCTCGGAATCAAAACCAGAGATGAACTCCGGCGCCCAATACAGCTTCCCATCCGGTATATCCAGCCACTCGCCAGACTCGGCAAGAGACGAAAATAGCTCCAAGTTTTCCATTACAACCAACCTTAGTTTACTCACCCCAGTCAAGCAATGCCGCTCAACAATACTTCTTAAGAAAAAATCACTAGGCTCAGCGACGCTGCTCAATCGGCAGCCAATCCTGATGGTCGGGGCCAATATAGTCAGCACTTGGTCTGATGATCCTATTGTGCGCACGTTGCTCAAAAACGTGGGCAGCCCAACCTGTTAATCGGCTCATCACAAAAATAGGCGTAAATAAACGAGTCGGGGATCCCCCATGAAATGATATGCCGTCGCATGAAAGAAATCAGCATTGGCGAAGAGTGACTTCTCCCGCTTCATCACGGCTTCAACCCGAACCGAAATATCATACAGCAGAGCATCATCAGCTTGCTTGGCCAACTTCTCGGACCAAGCTTTGATCAATGTATTTCTCGGATCTGACTCTCGATAGATAGCATGACCGAAGCCCATGATTTTCTCTTTTTTGGCTAGCATGGCCAAGATCCCGGCTTCCGCCTCATCAGGCGTTTGCCAACGTTCAATCATGTCCATCGCCGCTTCATTGGCACCGCCATGCAACGGCCCACGCAAAGTGCCTATCGCGGCGGTAATACAGGAATAGAGGTCAGTCAGGGTTGATGCACAAACCCGCGCGGAAAACGTCGAAGCATTAAACTCATGTTCGGCATAAAGGATCAAAGAACAGTTCATTACCTGTCGATGCAACTCAGAAGGCGTATTCCCGGTGATCATTTCTAGAAAATAACCGCCAATGCTGTCTTGCTCACTGTAAGTTTCTATCTTTACACCATGGTAACTGTAGCGATACCAGTAACAAATGATGGCGGGCAACAAAGCAAGCAGGCGGTCAGCCTTGTCATATTCTTCAGCAAAGTCATGCTCCTGTTCAAGGTTCCCAAGCATTGAGCACCCGGTTCGCAGCACATCCATTGGATGGGCATCTGAGGGGATCTGTTCGAGAACAGCCTTCAAAGCCATCGGTAATCCGCGATAGGAAATTAGCTTTGTCTTGTAGGCAGCAAGCTCTGCTTTGGTCGGAAGGCTCCCCCTTAAGCAGCAGGTAAGCGACTTCCTCAAACTCTGCGTGTGCCGCCAAGTCTGAAATATCATAACCGCGATAGGTTAATCCCGTGCCGGTTTTGCCAACAGTACACAATGCCGTTGAGCCGGCACTTTGTCCACGCAGTCCTTCTCCACCCAATGCTTTTTGTGTGCCTGACATAATCTGGCTCCTTGCTGTTCAATGGCCATACCCAAACTAAAGATAGGCCAGAAAGATCAGCCGAACCAATTCAGGGGGGGCTAGACACTTAATGCGATATCAACCCATACAAGGCGATGATCCGATCCCCGCCTGCGGCCGATCCCTACCTCTCTCATCGCAGATTAAATACCGCAGTGGATCTTTCTTATCAGGCCAGAAGACGCCAGTTTGCGATACCATCAGATTCGAAGACGGCAGCACATAATCTAGCCTTAGTCCCGAGATATGCGTCCACTCAGTTCCCCCTACCTTTGCGCTGCTGCCAGGGAATAGTAAAGCGTCCACCGAGGCTTTTCGGTGTCATCTTACCGGTGCTGACCGAACGGTTTAGTCGCGGATGAAGCAGAAGATCACGAACAGCCGGTTTTATCCCATCACCATCAACCATGTCGGCATTGAGATCGCCCATTACCATAAAGCGATCTTTCGCAGCCAAACCACCGGCTCTGCCATTATCGTCACGAAGATAACTCGCACTATTGATAATATCGGTTACTAGCTTGAGCTCATCATGATTACGACGTGCATTGCGCTTCTCGTCACCATCAAATACCGGCGGAGTTGGATGACAACACAGTAGGTGAACTATCTGACTACCAACTTCAACAGGTACAACTACATGGTTTTTCGACGACAGTCGCAATACGCTTTCAGCTTGCTCACTGTAGTAGTTCGCCGGCATCACGTTACCGGGAAGATCCTGCCAAAGTATGTTTTGCCAGCTTCGGATCTTCTTTTCATCAATAGGATATCGAGACAGAATGACAAAACCAAAATGGCCATGGTGTTCGCCGAAGCCCAAACCATCAGTTGGCAAAGTCAGTACTCCGTCACCATCAAGATCATAGGGACTCATCAGCCGGTATTTGTCGGCGGGCAATAACGATATGGGTACTCAATGGGTTGTTGCTGATGCTGGGGGGCACTCGAGATAGTGACGACAAAAATTAGCGACACTGCCGTCATCACCGCCTTCTCCCGGATGGTCAAATTCACACAGCATCAATACATCTGGGCGGGTATGTTGAATAATTGCTGCCAACCGCGACAGCCGAGCATCCGATTTTGACGCAGTCTGCTCAAGGATTTGCCCGGGAACAGATGCTGACATTGAAATATTGAATACCGCAACACGAAGTGATTGCAACAAAGAAGGTTCAGGTAACAAGAAAGGTACTCGATTAAACAAAAGAGGCGGAAATTATATACTAAATTCGCTTGTTAATTTCCGCACTGTTCTGACCCGCCAACAATACACCTTTCAGCTCATCAGCTGAGTGATCGCCAACCGGATTTGCTGCGCATCGTGCATCGCCCGATGTTTCACCGGCCCCCTGCTCTTCCAGTGCCAATTGAAACCGAGCCCGTTCAATGCCATTTTCCTGCATCAGCCAGTGACCAATTTCCGTTAGCATAAACGACGGTCTCATATGCGCTGCATGATAGAGCCTGCCCAACCAGAAAAGATCCCACTGGCTATCGCAAAATACATATTCATACTGCCCAAGAGCAGCATTAAGATGCTGGCATACCTCAACCACCTGCAAGCCTTTTCGGTGCAGTTCCTGACGAGAAATTTGATGAATTTCATGTTCGGCGAAATCATCCCAGTATTGCCAAACATCACTTGCTGTTAGCGGGTTAATCAGTAAGCTGTTGCCACTTCCATCTGGTAAAGAGTATCCCACTTCAATCGGGTAAGACTGATCGGATAACCCAGATGCCTCAAAATCCAACGTTGCCCACATTGCACTCTCCCTGATGCTTATTCTGATCATCTTCGTAATACAGAACGGCGACTTCCTGTCGAAATTATACTGAATCACGAAATACTGAATGTCACTGCAGCATTGTTTACGTCTTTTTGTATTAACAGATGTAAACGAACTACACAATAAATGTAGTCGGAATCTGCCTTCCAAGGGTAAAAAAAGTCGTCACAGCTCACTATTGATACAATTGTACTCAACGATGATTTAGCAGCATTTGATAAGTATCAAAATCATCAACAGCAAAACAGACAAAATAGACTTGTACAATATTGTCATTGCTATCGACCTCTTCTTGAACTGTCTTGACCGCAATTTCGGCAGCTCGCTGCTTAGGGAAATGGTACACCCCGGTACTGATACAGGGGAATGCAATAGTCTTGACCTCTACTTGCCGGGCCAGCACTAACGCACTTCGGTAGCAACTTGCCAACAGCTCTTCTTCATTATGATTCCCCCATGCCATACTGGCCCAACGGTGTGAATTACATACCTTGCCGGCAACCGGTAACCTTTCGTTACTTTCGCTTCACCCGTTTTGCAACCGCCTAATGCCCGGCACTCAGCAAGTAACTCAGTCCCCCGCAGCACGGTGAATTGCACCATCAACACCGCCTCCACCAAGTAGCGAGTTATTGGCGGCATTAACAATTGCATCCACTTCGAGTGTCGTAATATCAATTTGGATAGCTGATAGGTTGGCCATTTTCTTTCCATAATTAGTTCAACATCATGACGTGATGATCAATTTCAATTAGGATCTAGGCAAACAGACCCACTCGAATAACATCATGACTCCAATTATAGGTTTTGCCGGCTATAGCGGCTCGGGGGGGAAAACAACCCTTCTGGAACAACTGATCCCACTACTGAAGCAGCAAGGCTTGCGGATCGGTTTGGTTAAGCACAGTCACCACTGTATCGACCCTGATACCCCCAGGAAAAGACAGTTACCGTCTTCGCCATGCCGGGTGCGCGCAGACACTCATGGCAACCAAAGAAAGGCATATGCTCTATTTCGAGTACCCTGAAGAGGAACGCGAAGAACCGGAGCTGCAAGCCTGCCTACAGCAGCTCGATCATAGCCAGCTGGATTTAGTATTAGTGGAAGGGTTCCGCGACGAGAAATTCACCAAAATTGAAATTCACCGCCCTAGTTACGGCAAGCCGCTGCTATACCCCAAACGACGGCGGCATAATCGCTTTCGCCACTGACGGCAACAAACCTGAGGGGGGGTGTACGCTCCCCCCCCTACTCAATATCAATCACCCAGAAGAAGTCGCCGAGTTTGTTGTTTCCTGGTTAAAAGCGCAATAGACACGACGATAACTGTAAACAAAAAAGCGAGAGCCGACAGGCTCTCGCTTATTATATTAAGCTAACAGCATAACCCTCCCCCTTCTAAAAGGGAGGGAATAATGGCTAAACCTAAATCGCCCAGCCGCCCGCGTAGAATGTGACCAAGATGATGGCAATTAACACGGTACCGATGTTCAGACGCTTGTATTCACCCGAAATAATACGGCCAATGACCAATGAGCTAAAGCCTAGCATAATACCGGTAACGATGTTGCCCGTCAGTACAATGAATACGGCACACATCAGGCCAGACAATGCATCAACAGAATCGCTCATATCCAACTTGCTGACATTGCTCATCATTAGCAGACCAACATACATCAATGCAGGCGCCGTCGCATAAGCAGGAACAAGGTAACTAACAGGCGATAAGAACAGCATAAGTACGAACAAGCCACCAACAACCGTCGCGGTCAGGCCGGTTTTACCACCAGCAGCGGTACCGGCAGCCGATTCGATATACACGGCAGCAGGCGCACCACCGACAAAACCGGCAAAGATACTACTGACTGAATCCGCTGTCAGAGCTTTACCACCGTTAATGATCTGACCATCTTTATCAAGCAAATTTGCCTGACCGGCGACTGCACGGATCGTACCAGTAGCATCAAAGATTGCGGTCATAACCAATGCCAACACACTTGGAATAACAATCGGGTTCAACGCACCCATGATATCCAAGCTGCCAAGCAGCGACTCACCTTCAGCACCAAAAGATGGCATGGCAAATAAGCCCTGATACGTCACATTCGGATCGAAAACCAGACCGAAAATAGAAATAGCGACAATCACCAGCAAGATACCACCTGGTACGCGACGCTTCTCAAGACCAAAAATAGCCGCCAGACCAATGATGGACATCAACACAGGCAACGAGGTAAACGAACCCAATGTAACCGGTAAACCTGCATGCGGATTCTTCACAACCAGACCAACGCCGTTGGCAGCGATTAGCAACAGGAATAAGCCGATACCGATACCTGTACCGTGAGCAATACCGAACGGCAAATTGGTCAAAATCCACTGGCGAACACCTGTCACGGTAATCGCGGTGAAGAGCACCCCCCATTAGGAATACGGCACCCAGTGCTACAGGGATACTAATTCCCTGGCCAAGTACCAAGCTAAATGCGGTGAAAGCGGTAAGCGAAATGGCACAGCCAATCGCCATCGGTAACTTAGCCCACAGCCCCCCCATCAGCAACGAACCAAATGCCGCCACCAGACAGGTTGCTATGAATACCGCCCCCCCTGGTTAAAGCCTGCAGCACCAAGCATACTTGGTACAACGATAACCGAGTACACCATCGCAAGAAAAGTTGTTAAACCTGCAACCATTTCCTGTTTTACGGTACTGCCGCGCGCCGAGATTTGAAAATAACCGTCTAACCCGCTTTGTGGTTTAGCTTCTGGTGCTATATTTGCGGGATCACTTTGAATTGTACTATTTTCAGACATGGTGATAGTTCCTTGTTTGTCGTAGAGAGTAAAGAGTGCGCTGTACCTCGATCAATGAGACGCTCTCTTTACTGCCCAGAAAGTTTGTTGAGCTTCCTCTCAACGTAAAATCAATTTCCTCTATACTTCTTTTATTCTGTAAAATTTTTAGCTACGGGCGATACATCATCCGCGTTCGTACACCAAGCGGCCATCGACATAGGTCCGGTAAATACTGCGGTCATCACCCAGTGTCATCAGCAAGAACAACTTGTCTGCCAAATCTTTCGAACTGTCATAACGCAACTGCTGCAGCGGTGTTGCACACGGGTCGATAATAACGAAATCGGCTTCTTTGCCCACCTCGAAGTTACCAATCAAGTGATCCAGCGATAGGGATTTCGCCGCTCCCAATGTGGCCAGGTAGAAGGCCTCAAAAGCCGAAAGTCTATGCTGCTGAAGCTGCATCACCTTGTAGGCTTCATTAAGGGTTTGCATCATGTTGAACGTCGTACCGGCACCGATATCAGTTCCCATACCGACTTTGACATTACGTTTCCAGGCTTCCTGAAGCTTGAACAGGCCGCTGCGAGGTAGAGGTTGGAGGTCGGACAGAATGCGATAGCCGAGTCGGTATCCTGCAAACAGTCCCACTCTTTGTCTTCAAGGTGGATACAATGAGCAAATACGCTCTTGGAACCAGTCAGGCCGTGGTGATGGTAAACATCAAGATAGCCATCCTGCTCCGGAAACAATTCTTTCACCCACTCAATCTCATTCTTGTTTTCACACAGGTGGGTATGAACGTAGGTGTCTGGGTACTCTTCCTTCAGCTTACCCGCCATTGCCAATTGCTCAGGTGATGAAGTCGGCGCAAAACGCGGGGGGGTGATCGCATACAGCAAACGGCCACGCTTGTGCCATTTTTCAATCAGTTCCTTGGTCTGGTTATAGCCGACTTCCGGGGGGGTATCTAGCAGGTACTCCGGCGCATTGCGATCCATCATGACCTTGCCGGCAATCATTCGCATGTTGATTTTTTCGGCTTCTTCAAACAGGGCTTCCACCGATTCAGGATGGACAGTACCGAACACCAATGCCGTCGTCGTACCATTACGCAATAGTTGCTTGATGAAGAATGTCGACATTTCCCGCGAGTAATCTTTGTCTTTATAACGGGCTTCTGTCGGGAAGGTATAATTGTTTAGCCACTCAAGCAGTTGCTCTCCGTAAGCACCAACCATCTCTGCCTGCGGGTAATGAATATGGGTATCGATAAAACCAGGCATAATCAACTTACCTGGGTAGCTGCGAATACGTACCGACGCCGGTACTTTATCCTTGCCCTCTTCCCAAGAGCCGACCCATTCAATACGGCCATTATCAACCAGCATCAAGCCATCTTCGATAAAGCGAATATTGTTTTCGATGTCCTCAGGCTTATCGACCACGTGGGCAATATCCATAATCGATGCACGAATTGCCTTAATAGATTGGGTATATTCCATAATTACCTCATTAATATCTTTGTCCGCCAACTTGCTGTTTATTCATGAAATCCGTAGGGCGATAACATGTACAAGCTACGTACTGACCTTTTATAAATCTGTTTTGTGGAGTATTCGATGTTCATTTTCTACAAAAAACCTAACTGGTTGCTGAACTGCTCCCTGAACCGGTTTCTGAACTGAAACCAGAAAAGCATCCAACATCGGCTCCTTGCCACTTAACTACGATCTGGCTCTGCCTGCTGGCGAGCAAGGTTTTCTTCCTCTTCCAATGCACGGTCACATGCTTCACACTCTTTGATCTGCTCTTTCAACGCTTCTCGTTTTTCCTGGGCACTTTCTGCTTCATCTGCACGATTAATACCCATTCCAATATTCAACACCAATGCAACCAGCGAACCTGTTGTGATCCCTGAACCTAAAATCACCCTCATTGAATCAGGTAAGTGAGTGAGAATTTCAGGACGCACTGTAACCGCCATACCAGAAGCAACACCCACGGCAATAATCAGCATGTTACGTTTAGTGAAGTTAATGCGCGAAAGGATACCAATACCGGCTGAGATGATCATCGCGAACATCACCAAACCCGCCCCCACCCAATACAGGTGAAGGAATTGTCACGACGATACCGCCCAGTTTCGGGGAACATACCGGCTAATAGCATAATGAAGCCCGTTACAGCGACCACATGACGGCTTGCAACGCCGGTGATAGAGACGATACCTACGTTCTGACTGAATGATGAAAATGGTGTTGCACCAAACACCGATGCCAAGGCACTACCTATCCCGTCACACAAAATTCCGCGTGACAGCTTCTTGCCGGTTAACTTGGTATGGGTGGCATCACTCAGGGCAAGAAAGTCCCCCCCGGTTGATTCCATGATGGTTACCAGATAGGCAATCGACATCCCGATAATACCGCTAACAGTAAAGCTCAGTCCAAACGGTATTACTTCTGGCAACGCAAAGAACTCTGCGTCACGAACAGGTGAGAAGTCAACAATGCCCATGAATATTGCCACAATGTAACCGACTGCCATACCAATTACGATAGCTGCGGCCGAGATGATGCCTTTACCAACCTGTGACAGTACGATAACTACCACCAGCACCAACAGCCCCCCCAGCATCAAGTTACTGACCTGGCCGTAACCTTCCTGCCCGACAAAACCACCGGCAAACCAGTCAACCGACACCGGCAGGATAGTCAAACCAATAAGCACAACAACCGTACCGGAAACAACAGGCGGAAACAGCTTACGGATCTGAGGCATGAATCGGCTGCCAATGATCATCACCAGCGATCCCCACTAGCGAAGCGCCGAAAATACCTGAGACACCGGCATCCAAACCAATGGAAATCGATATTGCAACAAAGGTAAAACTGGTTCCCCCATAACTACCGGCAAACGGATCCC
>LLEM01000214.1_pt1 | contig 10631 bp, 8 predicted proteins | sample 595841 | NCBI WGS metagenome assembly LLEM01 (sample SAMN02919313, study PRJNA255460) | bioreactor metagenome | biome: chemostat; feature: culture 2012_10.2; material: sediment; isolation source: day64 10degC chemostat 2012 inoculated with Wadden Sea sediment taken from... | place: Germany: Bremen ...
CCAATGCAAGAATCTGTTACAGAATTTCGTCAGTTAGAACTGGCCGACACACTACTATCCGCACTTGACTCAATGGGCTTCGTTGCGCCGACTCCAATTCAGGCGGCGTCAATTCCTCTACTACTAACTGGTACTGATGCGCTAGGTAAAGCACAGACAGGTACTGGTAAAACAGCAGCGTTCTCACTACCGCTACTGAACAAGCTTGACCTTGGCCAGCATAAGCCACAAGCAATTGTTATGGCTCCAACTCGTGAGCTTGCAATTCAGGTTGCAGCAGAAATTAAAGTTCTTGGTCAAAACATCAAGGGCCTAAAAGTACTTGAGATATACGGTGGTGCATCTATCGTTGATCAAATGCGTGCGCTGAAAAACGGTGCTCACATTGTTGTTGGTACTCCTGGTCGTGTTAAAGACCTGATCACTCGTGACCGTCTACACCTTGATGAAGTACACACGTTTATACTTGATGAAGCTGATGAAATGCTAAAAATGGGTTTCGTTGACGATGTAACTTGGATCATGGAGCAGGCTCCAGAATCAGCTCAGCGCGTTCTGTTCTCTGCAACTATGCCTCCAATCGTTAAAGAAATCGTTGATCGCTTCCTACGTAGCCCTGCACGTATCGACGTTGCTGGCGAAAACCGTACTGTCTCTCAGGTAGAGCAGCAGTTCTGGGTTGTTAAAGGCGTAGAGAAAGACGAAGCAATGAGCCGTCTTCTTGAAACTGAAGAAACTGATGCGTCAATTGTATTCGTACGTACGCGTCAAGATACCGAGCGTTTAGCTGATTGGCTGTCTGCACGTGGCTTTAAAGCTGCAGCACTGCACGGTGATATTCCTCAGTCTCTACGTGAACGTACCGTTGATCACATCAAAAAAGGTGTTATTGACATCCTTGTTGCAACTGACGTTGTGGCTCGTGGTCTTGATGTGGCTCGTATTACTCACGTATTTAACTACGACATCCCCATTCGATGTTGAGTCATACATTCACCGTATTGGCCGTACTGGCCGTGCTGGCCGTGCTGGTAAAGCGATCCTTCTTGTTCGCACCAACCAGATTCGCATGCTACGTACCATTGAGCGTGTAACTAAGTCTCGTATGGAAGAAATCCAACTTCCAAATCGTGATCTTGTTGCAGCATCGCGTCTGAACCGTCTTGGTGAAGAGTTAGCAGCTCAAAAAGAGCAGGTAAATGTTGAAGCATTCGTAGAGCTTGTAGAAAAACTACAAGAATCTATCGAAGTAGATGCAACAACACTTGCAGCAATGCTTCTTCAGCGTCAGCAGGGTAACCGTCCTCTGTTCTACAAAGGTCCAGACCCGATGATTGCTGCTATCGAGCGTGACAAGCAGCGTCGTGAGCGTCGTCGTGATGACCGAGGTGGTGAACGTGGTGGTGAGCGCGGTGAGCGTCGTGAACGTCGTTCATATAGCAATGCTGACTGGGATACTTACCAGCTTCAGGTTGGTCGTGAGCAAGGTGTTCAGGTTAAAGATATCGTTGGTGCAATTGCGAACGAACTTGGCCTAAGCAAAGAGTTTATCGGTGCGATTAAACTTGCCCCTGCACACACTTTTGTTCAACTTCCTAAGAAGATGACAGCGGAAGTTGCAGCACAGCTTAAGAAACTACGCATTCGCCAAAACGATGTGAAAGCTGTTGTTGTTGAGGGTGAAGTTCTTCGTGAGCACCGTGGTGGAAATCGCGATGGTAACCGCGATGGTAACCGTGGTGGCTACCGTGGCAACCGTGATGGTAACCGTGGCGGTGGTGGTCGTGACGGTGAGCGTCGTTTCGATCGTAACCGTGGTGGCGACAATCGTGGTAGCTACCGTGGTGAGCGTAACCATGGATCAGCTGAACAGCGTCCACGTCGTGACCGTAAGCCTCGTCAAGACGCTTAATCGAACGATTTAAAAAAAGCCGGGCACTAGCCCGGTTTTTTTGTATATTATCGAAAAATACCTTTAAGTATTTTAGTATTTTTTAAATCCCACGACCGTCCTTAACATTAAGCTTCATTACCTTTCGCCTTACCGTCCGAATATCAATCCGATAGATCAATTTTTTACTGTAACTCTTCCAGAGTTCGCAGGCTTTTTGACGTCTCGAATTAATACCAATCTGGATAAATAGTTGTTCAGATACTCAAGCCTGCATCTTCAAATTGATTGGGTATATGAGCTGAGGTGGAAAACGCCAGCAATAGGAGCTGGCGTTTGAGCGTTAGGGGAAATGTGGTTTCTCCTAGCGATTCATCATGCGTTCGACTGCATTGCGGACGCGGCGAGTGGTATCTTTCAGAAACGGTGTGAGTAGGCTGGTGCTGCCGTATTGGCCGAGTATGTTGACCCACTCTTTACGTTGCTCAGCGGTGAGCTGTTTGGAGATGGTGTGAAAGTCATCTCGTTTGGCTAAGCGTGTCAATTCTGGATGTGTGGCGTCGTGTTCGGCCTCTAAGCAAAATATCACGCGTTTCGCAACATCCACGTCGATAGCGCTCATCCAGTCAATAGCCCATTCCATCGCCGGCGCCTCGAAGTCTTCCTGTGCTACCCATTGCTGAAATGAGATCTGTCCTGATTGGAGGTGCACGTGTTCATAAGCGGATTCAAGTTGATTCTGAATTAACGTTGCTCCCAACTCGCCATGGTTGATCAATAACCGGGCGAGGCGATCGCGGCACTTGGTAGGGAGGGTAAACAAATATTGATCGATGGGCATCAGATAATCACTGAGAGGATCAAAATTAAAGCCGTATTTGTCTTTGCAGACATCTTGGGAAAAGATGGCGGCGGCGGCTTCGTAGTCGAGCTGGCCATTAAGGTAGCAATTCAACTGAGCAAGTAGTGCGTCGGTGCGTTGCTCGCGGGGGGCCGATACGGGCGATTGCATGATAAATTTCGTTCACCTCAATGTTGTCGCGCACAATGATAGCATCGCCGTTATTGGGATAATTCTGGTACATCTTCAGATCAAATCCGGGCATGGCGGCCAATAATGCGAGGTGATCGCCACGATGCTGAAATACCGTGGTTGGAAAATCACCTTTGATAGTCATAAGTCCCTCACCGGCTTTAATTGGCAAGCGTAATGGGTCGGGCACGCAGCCCAGGCGGTCTTTATATAGCACGCTGTTAGCAGGCAGCTCGGTTGCTAAACGTTGCGGCCACAAAAGCAGCGCATTATACAAAAATGGGCGCAAGCAGCGATCGGTTTCGGCATGGCTTGGCTGATAGGGCTGCGTGCTGAGTGCACTGACGTCGTTCAAAAATGCGATGCGTTTGCGCTCGGCAATAAAGGGCAGCCCGTGCTCTAACAGCTGGGCCTGCTGTTGCCATATTGGGTGAGGGTTAGCCTCCGTTTGTACTGCTGCGAAACATTCTAGCCATTCTAGATATTGTTCGCGATTGTGCTGCTGCGCTTGCGACATTTGAAATGCGGCGAGATGGCATTTGTCAATGCCGACTTCGCGTAGCCAATGGAAGGTACTGTGCTCTGACAGGGTTTCTTCAAAGGCGATGCGGTTACGAGAACAGGAGTGCGAATAGGCTAGATGTGCTATTACACGTTGAGGAGCGAGGGCTTGCAGCAGTAGTAAAAGCTGGCGTGCACGCACTTGCAGCGGGTTGTCGTAGTTGGCAAGCCACGCGCAGGTTAAGCTAACGTTTTGCAGGCTGCCTTTGCTCTCGAATAGCTCGAACGCCGGTTGCTGATCGCTGATGCAATGGTTTTCGCCGGTTTGATAATCGCCTTTAACGGTACGCAAGTGCGTGCGCAGCAGATTGACAATGGTGTCGAAATCTATCTGAGGATCCGTTTGATGAACAAACTGGGTGAGCCTGTCGCGATGGTTTTGCAATGCCTTGGTACCATAACCAATCAGTCGTTTGACAACGGCGCTGAAGAAATGTGTGTCAATAAAGTGATACAGACGTTCGGTGTATGCATCTTGACGCTTTTCGAAGTGATCCTGATACCACAAATGCGCAGCGAGGGCGCAGCAGGCAAGAGTGGGTTTCCAATTGCCTGGATCGTGCGTGGCACGCTGTTCGCTCATAATAAGCGATACCGTTCTCAGCGAATCACTATAGAGAGCATGCGAGGGCTTATCAAATTGTGAGAACAGCGCAGAGACTTGTTTTTGTAGCCGTGGCGACAGGGTTGACTCGTCGGTGTGTGGTGTTTCTTGGGTGTATCGCGCATAGAATTTTCCCGGCTTGATAGATGGGAGGTTACTTGCCGTGGCTACCGCAAGAAAGTGGCGCTGAGTCAGATCGCACTGGTCTAAGATGCGATACCATATATCTAATAAACGTAAGAAACGGTCTCGCCCTTCAAGGCGGGTTGACGAGTCTTTGCCTTTATTGTCTGTTATCCAACCTCTAACGCCGGTTGCAGCACGATCAATAGTTGGGAGTGCAATTCGTGATCACATTCGTCATCGTCACATTCATCCAGCATGTGATGATAGAACGTAGACGCGTGAATTTGAGCGATAGGCCATACAGAGGTGGCTTCGAGTGTGTCGAGGTGCTGGAAGCCTTCTCCGGTGTGTATGTAGTGCCATAGCGCGGTGCCGTTGGGCAGGTGACAGATAAGAGTTGCCATCTCATCTAAAAGGGAATTGGCTGAGCTCGGGTTGTCGGTGCGTTCGCAATAGGCTTCGTAGCGTACCATGTTAGCTAGCGTTGATTCGGCATAACAGACCAATGGTCCCGTGATCTGCTGCTCTATACGCTGCTGCATGTCATAGGAAATGTCTTCCAGCGTGCTGTCCCAGACCTGGCGCTGCAATAACTCGGTTTGGTCGGTGTCTGAGTACGGATCCCATTCTGCAAACGCACTGAGATAGATATCCACAACGGGGGTTTTGTTTGTCCAATTCATCGTTTGAGGTTGCTAGCATAACAGGCTGCTGTGTAAAGCGTTGTTGTAACAGTTTAACAAAGAGTGCATACGCTTCTGGCTGGCGAAACAGATAATCGCCCAGCGCAGGGGGGGCATTGTTAGGATCGATGTGCCAGGTGTTTACGGCATGGCGAAATGCGGGGGTTATCGCACCAAATAAAGGCTTTGATCATCGCCTCGCCCCAACCGTGGCGGGCCAATAAATCGCATAAATAGCCTTCGTACGCGGTGGCGTGCTCATCGTCCAATAGGGAATGTAGAACTGCGCCACCAGATAGGCGTAGCGTATGTCGCTGCGAGCCAGCATGTAAATCGCTTCGGCACCAAACACACGCATGTCATCCAGCCACATATTATTGGTGTCGTTATGGCGGCGAGCGTAGCGAACGATTGCCAGCACTGTCTCGACTACCTCTGATCTCAATTCGGGGTACTGCAAGGCATTGGCGAAGAATATCGGTTCGGATATCGGGGACTCATCATCGTCGTCGATGTGATCGGGGTAGTAGTGCGGGCCGCCTTCCTGTCCCAATCGAGCGAAGATTTTAGTAGTTCAATGTTGTGCTGGGCGTCAACCACCTGCAAGCGGCGAAACGGTTCGACCGATGCTTCAACAAACTCAACTTTAAAGCTGTATTCCCCCCCCATAACATCGTTGTCGTCAAGAAGGACACGATATCGCGTTAATGCGCGGCGAAGGCTGTCTAAGTCGTCTAGATAAAATGGAATAAGATGGTGATCTGAACTGTGAAACATAATGGGTTACCTAGCTAAATGTTATTTTGTACGCTCAGTGCTCGGTTGTTATGATGTTTACCACTACGTTGAACCAAGTCATCTAACTCATCTAAGGCATGATTGGCTTTCGGGGTGGATGTCATTGAACAAAATAATGCATTTACGCCACAATAGCATCAGTGTCACTACACGATCGGTCACTTGTTCAACAGATAGTTTCGCGTTCCAGCCTTGGCTGTCGATATTCCATAGGTATACCGCGCAGGAGAGGGGGGGCCATAGCTTGATACTAGTGATTAGTATTTATTGCAAATGATTGAGGTAATGAAGAACTTCATGAATCTGTTTATCATCCTTTCCATGAATTGACTCGCAAAAGTATAGAACTGTTAAATCAATCGATAACAGATTGTGCATAATTACATACTCATTTGGGGCTATTTGATGTTGGGATATGTAATGCAAATTAAGGAATTTATTCAAACGTTGTTGGGGGGGATGAGAGCTTTTCAACCAGAGCAAGGCACATGGAAGAACAATATAAGAACAATCAATGGGAACATCTTCACCAATTAGGTGAGTTAGCGCATTACAATGTTGTTCGAGGTTATATTAACTATTTCAAACCTAATGCTGATATTTTAGATGTTGGATGCGGTGAAGGAGTTCTTTATCGTGAATTGAGCTCAGCTGATTATAATTTTTATATGGGTATCGATTTTTCAGGTACTGCAATAGAGAATGCTCGTTCGAATAGACAAAATGAAAAGGCATGCTTTGAACAAGCTGATGCCCACGCATATCAGCCAGATCGCAAGTATGACTGTATTGTATTCTGTGAAAGCCTTAACTGTATAAATGATCCAGATAAACTTGTTGAACGATTACAAACTTATTTAAAGCCAGATGGAATAGTGATCATTTCATTATTCAAACAGCTTTGGATTGATAAAATAATGTGGAATAAGGTGCAAGCGAACTTTGAAGTTGTTGATAAAACAACAGTAATCAATGGCAAGGGGCAGTTCATGGCAGTGCAAGGTGCTGAAACCTGTTAATAAGGTATTAAAGCCTATTAATAATGATTAGTTTTCGTTCTATGGACTTTAGTATTTCAATGTACACGATGTAGAATTACTTCTTATGGTCGGGAAGTCGAAAAAAACACATTTACAATGAGAAGCTGTTTATCGCTGACAAATATATAATATAGTGTTTGTGTAAGTGTAAATAGAGCATTCCCGGGTAACGGGGCTAAGAAAGGGCACTAACGTGAGTAAGTCGGGTATATCTAACATAAATAAACTTAAACATGATGAAGATGTGTTTTTCCTTCATCCTGCTCAAGAGAGCGTCTATTTTGAGCAGCAACTCCACCCTGACAATCCTATGTATAATATTGGTGGCTATCAGGTTATAGAGCGTTACTGCGATATTAATATAATGCAGAAAGCTTGGGAGCATCTATATGAAAAGTTAGATACATTGAGGTTTTCTCTTTCTTTCGGTGAGGATATATTGCCTCGGCAATATATATTAGGAGCATCTTCACCTCCCGTTTCGCTTGAATTATATGATTTTTCTGATTCATCATATTCTCATGAAAATGCAACTCAGTGGATTCGGGAGCAGTTTGATGCACCGATGGATATTATAAATGGTGAGCGACATCAAGTTGCGCTATTGAAAATTGAAGAAGAAAAATACTATTTATTATTGCGGTTCCACCACTTGTTTATTGATGGGCTTGGAGTCTATAGGCTGTTCGAAAGGTTCCATCAGGTCTATGATAGCCTTTGCTCTAATCACTCTCTTTCTTGGTTAGATACACTGCCACAGTATCAAGAACAAGTCATTAATATGCGAGAGTATATAGGCTCTTCTCGCTACGAAAGAGGGAAGAAATATTGGCAGAGCTTATTGGATAACAACGAAGTTACTCGCCTTCCCCCGGTACTACCCCTGTGCGGGCAGTAGTGAATCTCGCTGCGAATTGGCTACTTCCTTGACCAACCAGCTGAATCAATACTGCGATAAGCATCGGGTTAGTTTATTGGCGTTGCTAACAGGTGTTTTGAGTGTTTATTTTAGTCGAACATTAGACAAAGATAATCTTGTTCTGGGCACTGCGGTTCATGGTCGGACCAATAAAAAAAGCCAGCAAGTCATTGGTATGTTTTCGAATATCATTCCAATGGTGTGCAACGTATTGCCAGATGAAAATTTTGTTGATTACGTCCGTCAGGTAGCTAGACAGTTGTTAAAAAGTTTTCGGCATAGCCGTTTCCCTGCTAGCCATATTGCGCGTTTATCACATAATGAAGCAGGTCATTTATCTGATATTCATGTGCTCTATGAAAAGTTTGAAAATACTCCCCAGGCTATAGATTTAATACCAGCTGTCGATCATGCAATGGACATCATTTCCATAAGTAGCAGGCATGATAAACAGCCTTTGCAAATTCGGTTAATTGATTATCAGAGTAATCACAAACTGGCTCTGAGGGTGAATTACCTTAATCAATGTTATGACCATCAAGAAATTGGTCAGCTTATGTCGCGGCTGATCAATATGCTCAAGTTTGTTGTGGACCATGAGGATGCTAGGTTGATGGCATACCGTTGATGTTTGATTTCGATATTGAGTTCGAGTTAAAAAAAGACCAGTTAGTTGTTGCCTTTGAGCCCCCAGAATCAAACACTTAATCAACTTGTTGAGCATCATGCTCAGAATACACCTGACAATACAGCCCTAATATTCGAGGGCCAGAAGCTTACTTATGATGAATTGAATAAAAAGGCAAACCAGTTAGCGCAAGTGGTCAGGCTTCAATATGAGACAATCAGAGGAAAGCAGATAAAACCTGATACCTTAATTGCACTCTGCTGTGACCGTAGTATCGAAATGGTCGTAAGCATATTGGCTGTGCTTAAGACTGGTGCGGCTTATTTGCCAATCGATCCCAAGGCACCCAAGGAACGCACTCAGTTTATGATCGAGGATGCCCAAACGGAGGTGGTGCTTACTCAGGGTCACCAGCTTGCTAGGCTCGACAGTATTATTTCTGAGCTTGAGTCTTCTCCGTTGTTGATCACGGTCGACACTAATGAAGTCACCAAGGGCTTACGCACAGAGAATTTGTCGGTAAGTGCTCATGCTTCTCATCTGGCCTATGTAATTTATACCTCTGGCACAACGGGCAAGCCAAAAGGCGTTTTGCAGACACACCATAATGTTGTTCGTTTGTTCGGGGCAACCCCAAAATGATTTCCAATTCAATGCTGGCGATGTTTGGGTGTTATACCATGCCTACACGTTTGATTTCAGCGTGTGGGAACTCTGGGGGGGCGCATTATTAAACGGCGGGGGGGCCTTGTTAATTCCTTCGGCCGATATGATTCGAGACTTACCGTCCTTCGTTGAGGAATGTAAAAAACATAAAGTGTCGGTATTGAACCAGACACCAGCGGCGTTTTACTCGTTTTCCGAGCAGGTTACTACTACTTACGGGCTGTGGCCGCAGCTACGCTATGTGATTTTTGGCGGTGATAAGCTGAACCTTGCTCAGTTAGCCCCGTGGTGGCAGCAATATGGTGATGAGTACCCAAAGCTAGTTAATATGTATGGGATTACTGAGACTACCGTACATGTTACCTACAAGCCGCTTAGCTTACATGATGCGCATAGTGCTTCTCATATCGGCCGTCCGATCTCAGACATGCATTGCTACGTACTTAATGCGGAACAACAGCCGGTGCCAACGGGGGGGACACCTGGTGAGCTCTACGTTGGAGGTGCCGGGTTAGCCAGAGGATACCTAAACCGTCCCGAACTAACTGCTGAGCGGTTTGTCGGCAACCCATATGCAACCCAATCTGATTATGACAAGGGTTATGATCGACTCTATAAAACAGGTGATCTAGTTCGTCGGCTCTCTGACGGTAACCTGGAGTATCTAGGCCGAAATGATTTTCAGGTGAAAATTCGTGGTTACCGAATTGAGCTAGGCGAAATTGAAGCGGCCTTGGTTGCTGTAAGCGAGGTAAGGCAGGCGGTTGTCATCGACCGAGAACGTGACGGCCACAAGTACTTGGCGGCCTATGTCGTATCGGATACCTCTTGCACCGTAGTTACTGCCCAGTTGCAAGATACGTTGGCAGCAACCCTGCCTGACTATATGCTGCCGGCGACCTTCTCAATTATTGAGGCTATACCGCTAACATCTAATGGAAAGCTTGATCGGCAACGTTTGCCTGAACCTGAATTCGTTGATGCCGATAGTTACCTTGCACCGCGATCAGCGCTGGAAGACCAGCTTTGCCGTATTTGGCAACAGGTACTAGGGCTACCGTTGGTAGGTATTCAAGATAATTTCTTCCATATTGGCGGAGATTCAATTATCTGTATTGAGCTTGTCTCTGTACTACGCAGGGAAGGGCTAACTGTAAAGACGAAGGATATTTTTGACGCACCAACGGTTGCTCAGCTTGCCGTCCGGATCAGCAGAGGTGTCATTGATACTGATGTGGTTGCAGAGCAGGGGGGGAGCTGACGGGAGAGTTTGGCCTACTGCCAATCCAACAGCAATTCTTTGATAAACACTTAGCTAAGCCCCCATCACTGGAATCAGGCATTTATTGTTGATATTCCCGTGACTATTGAAGAGGCAATGCTGGCTGGTGCCATCAGTAAATTGGTCTCTCAGCATGATATGTTGCGCTGTCGATTCTCTCAAAGTGCCGATGGTCAGTTTAAACACGTCTATATCACCGAGAGAGATGTGAGTGTTACTCCCTATAAGATAAATACGGCAGCCATCAGTGATGATGAGTTATATGATGTACTTAGCAATATACAAAAATGCCTGAATTACTCAACAGGACCGCTGTGGCAGGTTGCCTATTTGACGGGTTACAGTGATGGAAGAACTAGGCTATGGTTTGCCTTCCATCACCTGATCATTGATGCAGTAT
>LLEM01000215.1_pt1 | contig 10607 bp, 16 predicted proteins | sample 595841 | NCBI WGS metagenome assembly LLEM01 (sample SAMN02919313, study PRJNA255460) | bioreactor metagenome | biome: chemostat; feature: culture 2012_10.2; material: sediment; isolation source: day64 10degC chemostat 2012 inoculated with Wadden Sea sediment taken from... | place: Germany: Bremen ...
CAGTGTCGTAACCAACAATAAGAACGTTGAAATAATGAACACCACCAGAATTACCGATGATAGCGGTAGGGTATCAAGTGCCTTAACAATCGCCTCGCTGGCCTGGCCTTCAGAGACCATCTTGCTAATTTCAACCTTGCCGTCCAGCTGGGTCTTCATCATGAAAGAGCCAACAATCGAGAAAAGTGCGGCAATACCTGCAGTACCACCACCAATCATACAGACAACCACTTCACGGATAGTGCGGCCCTTTAGATACCTTGGTAACAAAGACACACATCAGTGGAATGAAAATCATCCAGTACGCCCAGAAATACGCGGTCCAAGACTGAGGGAACTTAGCCTGATTAATCGCATCAGTATATAAGCTCATTTTAATAAAGTTCTGAGCCCAAATAGCAATGGATGAGCTGGTGTTTTCAAGAATGAACTGAGTCGGACCAAAAATTAAAATATACAGTGCCAAAGCGACAACAAAGTAAGTACCGTTATTACTGATTTTCTGCATACCTTTTTCGATACCAAAGAAAGAACTGGCAATCAATAAAGCAGCAACAATAACCAACATAGATAATTTCAAAACTAAACTATCTGAAATACCGAACAGCAAAGAGACCGCAGCAGATATAATTGGCACACCAAGAGACAAGACGATAATCAAACCGAATATCAGTGCAATTGGATACATGACATCAATAACACGACCGACAATCTTTGCTGTCGCCTTATTTTTTTATCATCGACATTACCACGTCGCTGATTTTCAGTGAGCGGTTTTTTCTAATATAGAAAGAATACATGACAGGAATTGCGGTAATGGCGTAGATTGCCCAGGCAATGATCCCCCCCAGTGGTGAAGACTGTAGGTTACAGCCCACTCAGCAGCTGTTACCGAGCCTGCTTCAATGGCGAACGGTGGCGTCTTAATGTAGTAAGACCACTCGAGAAATGCCCAGTAAACCGTACCGGAACCGACACCTGCAAGTGCCATCATGGCGATATAGGAAAATGTAGAAAACTCAGGTTTCTCATTTCCCATTCGGATATGCCCATATTTACTAAATACAAAAAAAGGCAGCAAGAATAACAAGGCCGAATGCATACCAGAGAATTGGCGTGCCAAAGTTATATGCAATCAGTGTAAATATATCACCAGCAATTTTAATTGCTGATCAGGGGTTAGTTAAAAAGAATATTGAAATAATAGATACAATAACTAATGAGGTAATGATGCTAAACCTATCAAAGTTACTTCTTCCCGTCGTACTTTTCATCACGTTTTGTCCCATTTATTAGTAAACCACTTCCATATTGTCCCGGTGGATATATGGAAGCGGAATTTCCATTGCTAATTAAAGGTATTGTTATAATTATTCGAAAATATAATGAGCTACCGAGCTTTCCCGAACAGCATCCCAATCCATTTCCACGCCCAGACCATTGCCTTCTGGTGCATGGACATAACCATCCTTATCGGTACGGATCTGCGTCTTTGATGCCAGCTCGAAGCTTTCATACGGATAAAACTGCTCGAAGAACTTGCAGTTATGGTGAGCCAGTGCCACATGCAAATTGGCAGCCTGGGTAATGGTGTATCCCATGCTTTGGATCTCAAGATTCTTCGAGTGACCTTCTGCAATAGCAAAGCATTTGTTCAGCGGCGTGATACCACCACATACAGTAGCATCCTGGCGAACATCAGACCAGAAACCGTTACCTAGGGCATAGGTGACTTCCTGCAACGTGAGCAGACAGTTGCCGTGGCTGGAGATTTCCAGATCCGTTTTATCAACCAGACGCTGGTAGGTCTTGTAGTCATAATCAGAAACCGGGGGCTTCCAGCCATTCCCCAGTCATAGCTTTCCATTAGCTTGGCCATTTTCATCGCCTCAGCTGGCGTGTAGAAAGTGGCAGTATCCAGCATGAAACGAACACCAGTGTAGGCATAACGCTCCTGAATGGCATTGACCAGTTTGACGTCTTTCTCGTATACGCAGTAGCAGTGCAGCTTGATCGCGGTAAAGCCGTGCTCGATACAGTCATCAACATACGGGAAGTAGTCTTCAACGGTATCGAACATTGGTGTCGAAGCATAAGAGAGCATCTTGTGGCGGCTCCGCCGAGCAGCATGTACAATGGCATGCCTGCTTTTTTCGCCTTGATGTCCCAGGCGGCGATATCAATCGGAGATTTTGCCGGTAGTCCTCCCCCCCATGAGCAACGCGCCTGCAGCCATGAATAGAGCTCTTCGGTCATCAGCGGGTTTTTACCGATCAAGCCCGGGACGATTGTACGCATAGCTTCGATAATGCAGCGGTCGAAGTCATTTTCAGTGTAACTGATCGTAGCACCCACCCCCCCTTCGGTACCGTCGTTACAAATTATACGAACAATATTATTGGTGTAGAGCAATGGTTCCTGATTATCAGCCCAAGGAATCGGCGGAGCGTCACGGTCAGCAACAGCGTACAGTTCAACTCGTTTGATCACGGTATCTTTCATGATGTTCTCCTTACAGGGCACTACCATTTTCAGTCATAGTAGAGCGGATATCCTCGCCTTTCAGGTCTCGGATTCGTTTATTTTCGTCAATCGCTTTGACAGCAGCGATACCCGCCGCATGCCCATACTCAAAACATTGGGCTGTCACCCGTGCGGACGCAAGTGCTTCGTGCTCTGCGCTGAGGCACCGCCCGGCAACAATAATATTCTCGCCAACAACCGGAACCAGTGTGTTGAACGGTACGTCATAATAATCATCGAGCAACCAGTGCAATTTCGGTTTGTCACCAGAGTGCAGCTCGATTGGCCACGGCGTACGGCAGATACCGTCTTTCCGCTTGCGGCAGTTTACGACGTCGTCATTGGTCAGTGTTTCGACGCCGACAATAGAGCGAGTCTGGCGAATACCGACCTCGACCCCCCCAGTATCTACTACATAGGCGTCCTCGCATCCTGGTACATAGTTATTAAGAAACTTGGCATAACCACGAACCTGGCGGCGGCCAAACACCTCGGCTTCAGTGAAGTCTTGCGGATCGATGACATTCAACACTCGGCCATCCTGCCCAGCCAGACGCGTTGCGTTCACCATCAGCTCGCCAGGACGAGTTGTCGGGAAAATCCAGATCTTGTGACGAGGCAGGTCGTAGCCGTCTTGTTGATTTGCGGTCAGAATATTTTCGGTCACTTTCGGCGGACAAATAGTGTCATCACCGTAGTACTCAAGGTATTTGTCCATATCGACACCCGCGATACGGAAGAACATAGTCGGGTTTTGGATACGGCCATTGTCACCAAAGTAATGCTCCATTCCAGCCCGAGCAATAACAGCAGCATCACCAGAAGCATCCACTATCATCTTGGCAAGGATCACACTTTGACCGGCATTCGATTCAATTACGACGCCCTTAAATACATCGCCATCCATAATCACGCCAGTTACGGCAGTATGAAATAAAGTGGTTACACCGGCTTGCTCAAGGAAGTCATCTGCCACTTCACGCCACATCAAAGGATCATGCGTCACGGTATACGTTTTGCCGTAACGCTGAGGCCCGGTCACGCCGCCTTTATCGGCCAATGCCTGACGGAAGCGCTCGGTAAAACCAAATACGACCTGCTCCGGCTGCGCATCAGGATCATCACTTGCCATATACATACCGCAGATAGTGCCTGATAGTCCGGCCACCGCCGCACCACCACAGAAGCCGTACTTTTCAATCAGCCAAGTGTTCTTGCCCATGCGTCCGGCAGTGTCCGCAGCTGCAACACCTGCAGCCCCCCACCACCAATCACCAGAACATCAACTTCAGCCAACACCGGCAGATCCGGCACAGCCTCAAATCGGTGAACAATTTTCCAATCTTTCATTGCTACCTCACTAATAGATAACTGATAGTCATCTGATATATCAGTTGTGTGTTTTGAATATATTCCTGATCTTTGTGTGATACAATGGCAATTGTCCTGATCGTGAGATCGCTCACTAAAATATTGCCTGAGGGAATAACAAAACAATGACTATGGGTTCGGTAAATAAGACAGAAGTTGCATACAACCAGTTAGAACGCATGATTATTTTTCGGGAACTTGAACCTGGGAGTATGGTCAGCGAAAAGCAGCTAGCCGAAAGCCTGGGTCTTGGCAGAACGCCGGTAAGAGAGGCGTTACAGAGGTTGTCTTATGAGCGAATGGCTGAAATTCACCCTCGGCGCGGGATCCAGATCCCTGCTATTTCTGTAGAAAGCCAGCTAAAAATCTTAGAAGTCCGCCGGGATATTGAAGCGCTGTGTGTTAGCTATGCGGCATCTCGCGCAACGGTACAAGAAAAACAACAAATGCTCGAACTGGCGTCAAGTCTGGAAGAGTGTGCAATGAATAAAGATGATTTGACGTATGCGGGGCTTCTAAAACAGATCCACACGTTGTTGGTAAAAGCAGCAAGCAATGAATATCTACAGCTTGCAATGGCACCGCTGCAAGGGCTATCGCGTCGATTCTGGTTTGCTTATAAAAATGACACCTCGGATTTAACAGAAGCTTCGTCACTGCATGCCTCCGTATTAAGAGCCGTCAGCCATACCGATACAGAAGAAGCCGTCGCTGCGTCACACAGATTAAACGACTACCTGACTGACATGGCCTATCGCAGCATTACCGCTAGGAAGTAAAAGTAATAGCCGTCAGAGGACTATCTAAACTTTCATATTCAACAGTGTCCCAGTCATTTCATCAGCCCGGCGGATCACATTGCTCCCGCCTGGTTGTATGTCTTGGCCTGAATTAAATCGACACTGGCATTGATAGGATTATTGGTGCCAATTGTTGCTGACGCTTTCATCGCAGGCGTTTGCTCAGTCACATCCGGTGAGCTCAAACTCGACTGTTGAATATCTTTCGCAGCCGTTGTCGCCATGCTTTGCGCCTGGTTGAGCATGTTCACACCGGAGTAATGCGCAGAAATCGTCATAGATAAAGCCTATCAAAGTCGAAAGTTCAAAGGTTTGAAGTTTAAGAAGAAGCCTAATAATGAGCCAGATACCCAATACTGTCAATCAGGCCAGCGAATGGACGAAAACAAAAGCCCAACCATGGCTGACTGGGCAAAATACTGAGTATCTTAAAGGTAAAGATACAATTAGCGAGTTTACACATTAAATATAGTCGGTGATGGCTAGTATCTGAGTTTTTCCTTTCATAGATCCGGCCTGCGCTTCCCTTTCTTTCTCATGAAAAACAATGCTCCAAACAGCCCGGCAGTTATGGCAACAGAAGTAATACCCAGTCCAAACAGCAGATCATCACCATGCCCGAACTTCTTCAGCACATGATAGAGCAACAAAGAGCAAATAAAGTAAGCGGTTATTAATCCAAAGAGTTTAAAGAAAGCTAACTCTTGTATTTTCTTCAGCACCTTTTTTCTCCCACTCTATCTCGAATAAGGAAGGAATAGCAGTACCCGACAACTCACTGCCGATCTCTCCTTCGACTAGATCTGTTCGATACTCTGATCAGTATGATCCATATTCAGAGAAACTCGCCTTCTCCGGAGCAGACTCTTTGCCAACAGCAAGATTTAAATTCCGATTCACCCCCAGTATCTTTAACAAAAACATCGTCATGGCTAATTAGGATCAAACTACCCCCCCGGTAGGTAACTAATGCTTGGGCCAGTAACAGCTTTGACTCCAGATCAAGGTGGTTGTCTGGCTCATCGAGCAACAGCAAGGTTTCGCCTTCCTGATGGCTAACCACCAGCATCGCGATTTTCATTCGCTCGCCACCGCTGAGCGCCGCCACAGGCAGTTCCACCCGCTCCCGGCGAAAGCCGGCACCTGCCGCCATGGTTCTCAGCTCAGTTTGCATCTTGGCAGGACAAAGACGGTGCAAGTTATCCAACACACTTTGCTGCTCATCCAGTAGACTGAAATGCTGATCCAAATAACAGAGCTGTGTTGTACAGTTCAGGTGACCGGTTACAGGCGTTATCTCGCGGGGGGGTAATCGTCTTCAGCAAGGTGGATTTACCGCAGCCATTATTACCTGTCAGGTGGAGCCTATCACCATACTGCAAGCTAAGATTAATCGCTTTGCTATCCCCCATAGCGAAGCTGTAAAGCAACCAGCGTAAGAACAGAAGAAACTCGCTTCTCCGATTGGTTTATCATGATTTGTTGGGGTTTTACTTGCATTAACTTGGTTTTCAGCTCACTGGCTTTGTGCTCTGCCTGAGACAAATGCTGGGCAAACTGAACCTTTCGTGCCGAGGCAGACAGCTCTGCTGATTGCTTCATTCCATCGAGTAACATTTTTGACTGACTGCCTGATTGCCTAGCCTTGTTTCCCTGCACGGCTCGTTGTTGGGCTTTTTCCTGATTGCGCTGGTGCTGCTTGCGGATCTGCAGCACCTTCTTTTCCGCGTTTGCCACTGAGCGCTCTATTGCCGCGTGTTGTAGTTCCTTTTGCTGCGCGTAGAAAGAATAGTTACCCCCCCCGTAGTGTCGAATGCCCTTTGGGGTCAGCTCCATGATCTCTTCTACATATTCAAGCAACAGCCGATCATGGCTGATCAGCAAGATCCCTCCCTCAAAACAACCCATTTGATCAATCAGCCATTGGCGACCGGCACGATCAAGATGGTTAGAGGGTTCATCAAGGATCAGGTAATCATTATCGGCACGAAATAGCTGCCACAGCATTAGCCGCGTTAGCTCTCCGCCGCTCAAACTGGAACACGGCTTAAAGGGATCGGATGGCAAGCCCATCGTTTGAAGCTGAAAGCAAAGTGAATCCCAAGCTCCCCAGTCATCTTCGACTAAATCAAAATCAGCTTGCTTACAACTACCTTTCTCGATTCGCCTAAGCGCTTTCAGCCTGGCTGCAATATCGAGAAAATCAGCAATTGTCCCCCAGCTCCTGACGATCTTGATACTGGGTAAGTTGTGATAGGTAACCTATCTTTCCGTTGCATATCACCTGGCCGTTATCAGGCATTTTTTGCTCAAGTAACAGCCCTGCCAACACGGACTTTCCGACGCCATTGCGCCCTACCAGCTGTGTTCTGACGTCCCAACGAAAAACTAATGTTATTAAACAGCGGCTCGCCATTGTCATGACAAACCGAAATTGACTGCACCAAAATTGACGTATGATGTAAGGTCATAGAACCTCCTGAAGCTATTCAGGGGGGGCAATGGGTAACTGTCTCGCGTGATCCTGTTACGACTCAAAACGAGAAGGACCAAAACGAAAGCAAATTAAGGCTGATTACCATGGGCTATTATCTGCCAAAGCAGAAAAATACAATAAGTTGGTAATAGCGAAGACGAAGTTACGCCCACTAACCCTGAGGATCCAAAAAAATAAAATAAAAAGGATGTCAGGTGTTAGTTGTTCATCGTGGCGTAAACTCCTCAAGAAATGATGCAGGTATTCTATACAGCTCAGTAGCCGTTTTCAACCTTTCAATCTCCGGCATTCAGAAAGTTAAGACCAAATCACACTCTGCGATAACTATCACTCCCAAATACAGTTATACCCAAGGCAGTAAATGGAAGTACGCGGTATATAGCGGTTAATCAGATATAAAAAAAAGCGACCAGTGGTCGCTTTTTTACTATTTCGATTTTTAGATAAATGCCAATATCGGCGAAATACAAAGCAGTATACCGGTGACGATAATCATATTCGTCGCCATCCCTTTATACTTTGCCAAGTGAGGGACCTTGTATACCAAGTAAGCCGGAATCAAACAGCCAACCAAGCCAAATACCGGGCTACAGATTGAAGTGAAAGACAGGATGGGAGCATTAATCGCTATCGCTCCCCCCCATGCAATCAAGATGATAAAAGCAATCACCAGTTATTCACCAGGTTTTTATCAATCTGTGATTCTTTGTATTTACGAAGAAGCATATTCATGCAAAGTCCGGTACACGCTTCCTTGAATGCCAGGAAGACACCAAAGAACGAAGTCACAACAGCAAAAATATTGATGACGATACCTGCAATTGTCGCCCAACTCCCTGGGAAATAGTGCGCAATAATCGCCAATGCCGAAATGTTCTGTTTCATCGCTTCTGTTGCCTGCTCTTGGCTAATAGCAAAGGTAAACGACACCGCAAAGAAGAACACGATCACAAACAAAATAGCAAAGGCGATCTTCATCGCTCTTGATGCTTTATAGCGTGCAACTTCTATTGATTTCTCATGAGAGCGGTATGAGATAACCATTGGGCTGAGTGACTGGATAAATAGAATAGAAGTCAACGTAAACGGCAATGTAATAATTGCATCTTTAAGCATCGCTCCCCCACTCACCGAGTTGAGGAATATTCGCCATATCCCAGCGTGCAACCAACAATACGCCCCATGATTGCAACCAGAGATAAAACAGTTACGGCCATAAATCCAGACAGCTTAAAGAGCAGCTTTTCACCTTTGGAACCAATAAATGACAATATGCAAATCAGAGCCAAGCCATAGAATACATTGTCATTTAAATGCCCTTCAGTTACTCCGAAAGAATGGAGATATGAGGCGCTATCGTTAGTCACTGCGAGGGGAATAAACTAAGACCCAGATCACCAGCATGACAAAATATAAAGCGCCTAAAACCATCCCCCCAGTTTTTTCCCAAGTATCCCGTAATTACACCAGGATAATCCGTACACTCTTTCGACTCAGCAAGGGTATTAATAAAAAGTTTCTGAAAAAGGTACATCGCCGGGTAGCCAATGACAGACGAAAGCAGAAAAACCCACAACCCCCCCATCACGCCAACCTGAACAGGAAGAAAAACAATTCCGGCCCCCCCAACAGCCATCCCGATACTCATGACAATCCAACCAAGATCAACACTATCGAACTTAATTGCTTCTTTCCACTCTGCTTCAGTCATATTGGCTTTTGTATATATCGAAGCTTCCCCCCAGATTTATTTCACCTGTACCTGCATTGAGTTGTTCACTCATTACTTACTCCATTTATTGTATACCTGTAAGAGTTGTTATTATCATTGCGACGCACTGACAACAATAAGTTAACAACCATCAAACTCCATTTACATTATTATCTTTTCAAGGTGGAACTGATAAACATCATACGATGACAAGAAGGAATAAAACTATAAAGTTCGTTACAAAACAATTAAATAGAATTATTTTTCTCTACTAAACCATTGCAAGGCAATCAACTTTCTATTATTTGATGTATATGAGTAAAGTTATATCGATATAAAAAGAGAGGATGTTTAATTAGAAACAAGAAGAGCAAGCCGAAGGTATTGTCTGAAATTCAAAATAACGAAAAATATATCAAATTAAACACCCATTGAATAAAAAACCATCAATTTTTAAGTGCTGATTTACATTAAAAACAGCTTGTATAAAAAAAGCCTACAATAATGCAGGCCTATTATTCCCAAACTATCACAAGATGCAGGATTATTGAGAAACAGCAATCACTTCAATTTCTACTTTCGCATCCAGAGGAAGACGCGCAACTTCTACACAACTACGTGCTGGGCAGTTATCACCAAAAAATGCCGCATAGACTTCATTGACAGTGCCAAAATCATTTAAGTCTTTTACAAACACTGTTGCTTTAATGATATCTGTCTTTGCCAGACCAGCAGCATTAACAATCGCTTCAACATTTGCCAAAGATTGCTGCGCTTGTTCAGCAACGTCTGCAGGCATTTTGCCCGTTTCAGGTTTAGCGGTAGCTGACCTGAGGTATATAGCATATTACCGAACTTCTTCGCTTGCACATACGGGGCCAACCGCTGCTGGTGCTTTATCTGTATTAACTGTTTCTACCATGGTGTCCTACTTTCAATATAGTGTCATTGAGAAAATAGCGATCTCTCATCGCTATCTAGATCGTGAACGTAATATACGACTTCAGCAGGGGAAATCCTTCACCATTATTGCTACAAAAGCATCAGGTGGTAGAAAATATTTCTCCTGATTTTCCAGCAATGATTGTTCTGTTATAGACTTCACACTTTTCCTTGGCAGCGATCAGTAACAATACTGTGGCAAAACGTCGAGCACTTCGTGGTTCGCTCCTATCTAGCAAAACAGGTACCATCGCGGATTTAAAACAAATGGGTTAACTGCCATTATCGAAGCAATGTTCCAAGGTGCCGCAATATGGCACCTGATTGGGGCGATCAAAGGCTATCTAGAGGTTAGAATAAATTTGTTCCTTCGAGGCTTACTTGGCACACTAGGGTTATACCAATCTGGATAAATAGTTGTTCAGATAGTTGCGCAGGAAAAATCACTTAGAACAAGGCATGAATTGAAGCTAACTAGTTATTCTAATTACAAAATTCATAACGCAGTTATAAGCGATTTTAACCAGCAAGTATGATCAAATACTTATATAGATTGGTATTAGTCTTGGTATGACCTGAGATCCCGCTCGCTGCCCGTATTGCTGCCACTGTCGTATTCGCGGCCTTGTTTATCTATAGCGGCCGAAAAGAGCACCAGCAGGAGCTAACCGCTACTCCGTTATTCCAGTCATAACAAGGTACAGGAATCACGCCACCCGGAGCGATCCACTCTGGGGGCAAATAGGGAGTTTTAGTTGTGAAC
>LLEM01000216.1_pt1 | contig 10597 bp, 15 predicted proteins | sample 595841 | NCBI WGS metagenome assembly LLEM01 (sample SAMN02919313, study PRJNA255460) | bioreactor metagenome | biome: chemostat; feature: culture 2012_10.2; material: sediment; isolation source: day64 10degC chemostat 2012 inoculated with Wadden Sea sediment taken from... | place: Germany: Bremen ...
ATCAGCATCAAGCACCAACTCACTCTCGGCCTCATTGATCTCGTCAACGATATTGGCGCAATGAACGGCAAACTGACGCCCTGCTTCGGTAAGGGAAAATGAGCGTGTTGTACGCTGTACGAGCTGTACTCCCAGCCTCTGCTCAAGTTGTTGTACCAGCTTGCTAACCTGCGTTCTGGATATATCGAGTATCTGCGCTGCACGAGTAAAACTTTGCTGTTTTGTCAATGCATTAAAGACAACCATTTGCTGGGCTTTTTTTAGCATGTACACCTTCAGTACTAGGTTAGTGCAAACGCGCAACAATTAACTACGCGAAAAAACAAAAAGACCTGTCAATGACAGGCCTTTTGGATAGAGTGTGCCCCCACAAGTTATGTGGCACACTCTGGATATTGTAAGTCAGGTTACATTTTAAAGAAAGAAAGCTGCTGCTTTTGCTTCTCTGCTAACTGAGAAAGCTCATTACTTGCAGCGGCGCTCTGGCTAATACCCGCGACATTCTGGTTGATGATTTCCGACATATTAGTGACATTACGATTAATATCTTGTGTCACCTGCGACTGCTGCTCGGCAGCGGTAGCGACTTGGGTGTTCATGTCGCTGATTTGCACGACAGATTCAGTAATACCAACCAGGGCCTGATTCGCACGGCTGGTCAGCTCTTGGTTGCGCTCAAGCATCTCGAGGCTCAGCTGCATACTGTCATTGGCGTTATTAGACTGCGATTGCAGCTCTTCGATAATCGCCTGGATTTCCTGAGTTGAAGCTTGAGTGCGTGCTGCAAGCATACGAACTTCGTCGGCAACCACCGCAAAACCACGGCCAGATTCACCAGCACGCGCCGCTTCAATCGCAGCATTCAGTGCTAGCAGGTTTGTCTGCTCGGAAATACCGCGGATCACTTCAATCACTTTGCTGATTTGCTCTGATTGCTCTTGAAGGCGTGTTACCACACCCCGCAGCATCAGACAGAGTCTGCGTCATCTGGCCGCTGGCAGCATTGCTTTGCTCAAAGATATCCAAACCTTCACGCGCCAGTTCATCTGTCTGTTTTGCCGTCGAGTCTGCCGCTGTCGCATTGTCACTCACGTTATCAGCCGTGCTCGATAATTCATTGACCGCAGAAGCAACTTGATCAATTTCATTCAGTTCCGACTGAGCGTTCGCTTCAGATTGGGTCATCACAGCAGCAAGCTCTGTAGATGCCGAGGCCACATCTTCACTAATTCGTACAAGTGCATCGACAGTTTTATGAAGCTGCTCGACCGTCGTATTCACATCACCGCTTAGCTGGGGCAATCTCGTTAGTTCCGTCTTGCTCTGCATGCACACGCAGGTTACCACCTGCCACTTCACGCATTACCGATTGCAGTTTCACAATTGGGTTCACAATCAGACCAGACAACCACCAGGCAACAGCAAAAACAACAACGAAAACTAATAGAATTGCCATTGAAGCCGTAGACATCAACGTCTTATTGTTCTCAGCACTCTGCGCCATAGTCTGCGTCGAGAACGCATTCACGCTTTCTGATAACTGGTTAATCGATCCAACCATCGCATTACCGGTCTGGCGATATTGCGCAATAAATGCGTCAAATTCTGAATCACTCACTTCACCACGATCGTGGCGAGTAAGAACATCAACGGCACGGGTCGAGTAATTAATGTAATCGTTGATCGCACTACGGACACTTTGAGACTCAGCTTTGAACTCAGGTACCCGTTCAAGTAGCTGCAATTCACCAGTAACATCCCTAGACGTCGTTTTTAACTCGTCAAGAAACGAGCTACGGCGTTTTGCATCATAAATAGCGTAAACAGCACTTATACGAATGGGATAAATACGATCATCAATATTGGCAATGGTATCTTTATAATCAACAAGATTTTCCGTGTTGGTTGAAACGATCTGTTGTTCAGTTTCAAGCTTCGTTTTTGTTGTCAGCAAAGATACCAGCAAAACAACTGCCATCAGCATAACAGGCAATAAAACCTGATATCGAATTGATAAATTTTTCAATGAAAATTGCATTACAGCCTCAAAGGAATAGAAATAGAGATATGCATCCATGCACAAAATAATGGCGGCATTATCACCTTAAAACCCTCAAAAAGATAGACCTACGTCACAAAAAACAGCAAACACAGTGCAACAGTAGGCATATAAGAACTAATTCCTACAAGAGAGACATATGACACAGTGCCAAATAAGCTCCTTTTGTTATATTTTTATTCCTATTAAGCATTTATGGCTATCGTCATAGAGTGTTCAAACTTCTGAAACATGGTTGTCATAAAACTCTCCTAATCTTGGCTTCGTTCATTCAGACCTATTGGCAATAAGGCCAAGCTTTTTAAGGATTAGGAAAATGAAAACACAGGTTATTGGCGCACTAGCCCTAGCAGGTTCAATGGTATTCAACACTGCGGTAGCAAATGAGACTATTTCTGTTGTAGGCTCAAGCTCCGTATCACCAATCATGGAAGTTCTTGGTGAAACCTATGCACAATCCAATAATGTGACTATCGAGGTCCAGGGGCCTGGCTCTTCTGCTGGTGTACGTGCTGCACATGATGGTTCATCTGATCTTGGTATGAGCTCACGTAACCTTAAGTCTTCTGAAAAAGCAGACAACATTAAAGAAGTTGTTATTGCCCGCGACGGTATTGCCGTTGTCGTTCACAACAACAACTCAGTCTCAGACCTCTCTAAAGAAGATGTCGCTAAAATCTACAAAGGCGAAATCACTAACTGGAATCAGGTTGGTGGCGAAAACAAGCCAATCGTTGTTGCAACACGTGATACTGCATCTGGAACACGTGGTGCATTCGAAGACATCATGAAACTAAAGAAGAAAATCAACGGCATTAAAGTTTCTGCCATCTCTCAACGTGCGCAGGTTGCCAGCGGCAACGGCCAACTAAAAACAATTGTCGCCAACAACCCGTTTGCTATCGGCTACATCTCGCTGGGCTCAGTAGACGGCTCTGTGAAACCTCTGGCTATCGACAACCACAAACCTTCTGTTGAAGCCATAAAATCAGGTGAATACGGGGTACAGCGTCCATTCCTCGTCGTGTACAAGGAAGGTCGTCCATCTCAGTCAGCACTTGAGTTCCTAACATGGGTTAAGAGCCCTGAAGCTCAGAAAATCGTTGCTAACAAAGGTTTCATCTCAGTTAAGTAATAACACTGAATGTTTTTGTCCGGTCAGCGTCATAACGACGATGGCCGGTCTTTATTGATTCCTCGGTATTTGAATAAGCCCTTTGCTTGATCAGTATCTGGAGTAAACACTATGACCATCGCAAATAATATAGAAAATCCAACCAATAGATCTTCGCTAAAAGCCAAAGATAGAATCGACTGGCGCGAAATATTCTTTAAGTACCTATTTTTGAGCAGTGCTGCCCTAGGTATTTTATCGCTTATTACTATCGGCTATTTCATCTTCCGTGAAGGTTATGCCGCCATTGAACATTCAGGTATTAGCGGTATCGTTTTAGGTACTGACTGGTTGCCACCAGCGCTATACGGCATCGCTCCGATGATAGTCGCCTCTGTCGTCTCAACGGCAGGCGCAGTTGTTATCGGTGTGCCAATCGGTGTACTCACCGCTATTTTCATTGCTGAAGTAGCGCCGAAGCGCCTTGCAGATATTATTCGCCCGATGATTGAATTACTGGCAGGTATCCCGTCTGTGGTTTACGGTTTCTTCGGCCTGGTTATCATCGTTCCGCTGATTCAAGACTTCTTCGCCGTACCAGCCGGTAACACCGTACTGGCAGGGATCATTGTGTTGGCAATTATGATTCTGCCAACGGTTATCACGGTTTCTGAAACCTCTATTCGTGCTGTACCGCGTACCTACAAAGAAGGTTCTTTGGCGCTGGGTGCATCACATATGTTTACTATCTTCAAATTACTCGTGCCTGCTGCTCGCTCAGGCATCATGACCGGTGTCATTCTTGGTGTCGCTCGCGCCTTGGTGAAACCATGGCCATCATCATGGTAATGGGTAACTCCCCCGCCATGCCTGAAGGCCTGCTGGAATCGGCACGAACACTGACAGCGAATATCGCTATTGAGATGTCATATGCAACTGGCATTCACGCAAGTGCGCTTTACGCAACAGGTATTGTCTTGCTTGTCTTCATCATGATGTTAAATGCCACGCTTCTTTATCTGAACCGTGAGCGTGCGAGGTAATCACTATGACTTTAAAAGCTACCAGTGCTGCCAAGCAGCAATTAAAAGATAAAATTTCTCTGAGTGTTATCTGGCTGTCTGCCGGTATCACGGTTGGCTTTCTATTGTGGGGTTGTCTGGTACATCCTGAGCAATGGCCTGTCACACGTAGACTGGACATTTATTTCCAGCAACTACACCACCATTGGCCAGGAGTCCGGTATTTGGCCAATGATTGTATCAACCCTGTACATGGTTGCCGCCTCCATCGCCGTGGCGGCACCACTGGGCATCATGACGGCCATTTACCTGACTGAATATGCCAAGGTCGGCAGCAAGCTGGTTAAAGTAATCCGCTTCTGTACCGAATCACTGGCTGGTATTCCATCGATTATCTACGGCCTGTTCGGTATGACCTTCTTCGTGGTTGTACTTGGCTTTGGCTACTCGATTCTGTCGGGGGGGCTCTAACCCTTAGCATTCTGATTCTTCCGGTAATTATCCGTACAACGGAAGAAGCATTAATGGCTGTACCACAAACCTACCGTGAAGGCTCTTACGGTTTGGGTGCGTCTAAAATCTACACTATCTGGAGACTTATTCTGCCAAGCGCTATGCCGGGTATTGTGACCTCCATCATCCTCAGCGTCGGTCGTGTTATTGGTGAATCAGCACCGGTATTCATGACGGCAGGTATGGTTGCCCGTATTCCCGAGAGCATGCTTGACTCTGGTCGTACGCTAACCGTCCACCTGTATAAGCTAACGCAGGAACTTTACACCATCCATGAATGGAATCAGGCGTATGCAACCGCCACCGTTCTGATTGTGATAGTTCTTGTGATTAACATGCTTACCAAATTGATTGCCAGCCGATTCAACACTGCGACTTATTAATTTTGAGGAAGAGAACCATGAATAAATTCAACATTGAGAACCTAAACCTTTTCTACGGCGAAAATCAGGCACTGAAGAAAATATGCCTGCCGATCCCAAACCGTCAGGTAACAGCACTCATTGGCCCGTCGGGCTGTGGTAAGTCCACCCCTGCTTCGCTGCTTAAACCGCATGAACGACCTTATCGAAGGCGTTAAGATTGACGGCCAGCTAACCATGGATAACGAAGATGTTTACGGCAACATCGATGTTGCGCAGCTTCGTATCAAAGTGGGCATGGTATTCCAAAAACCAAACCCGTTCCCGATGAACATCTATGAAAACGTCGCTTACGGCCTACGCGCCCAGGGGATCACCGACAAGAAACGCCTTGATGAAGTGGTCGAAAAATCACTGCGCGGCGCAGCGCTGTGGGACGAAGTCAAAGACCGCCTCAAATCACACGCATTTGGTCTGTCTGGTGGCCAGCAGCAGCGGTTATGTATTGCCCGCACCATTGCGATGGAGCCGGAAGTGATCCTGATGGATGAGCCGACCTCGGCACTGGATCCGATTGCAACCAAGAAGATTGAAGACTTGATGGAGTCGCTAAAAAAAGACTTCACCATCGTTATCGTTACCCATTCTATGCAGCAGGCAAGACGTATTTCTGACCGTACCGCCTTTTTTTCTGATGGGCGAACTGGTCGAGCACGACGATACACATGCACTGTTTAATAGCCCACGCGATGATCGCACCCGCGGCTATGTAAATGGTGACTTCGGCTAAGCGAGCCAACAACAACACTTCCTCAGCTCGCTGGCTATACAAGCGAATAATAAAAAGCGATGGTACTATTGCCCCCTTCTTGTAAGGGGGGCTTTTTTTGTTTATTTACAAAAAAACGATTGTTTATGCACGTCTATTTAAACGACACAGTTTTATAAGTATTAAATATTCAAAACGATTGTCGTATACAGTCACCCAATTCCCACGAAATAAAACTGGAGATATAAGAATAACTAGACCTCATGTGAATATTGTTTTATATTTGCAGTTATTATATATATGACAGATTCCTTATTACTTGCCGAAATTTGCATGTTGACTTATTAACATCATCATATTAAACCTGTTGAGCATCAGGTTCACTTTATGTATGATCTTGTAATAAAACTACAGATTGATAATATCTCCATATGACAAATTGCAATTGTATTCATAAAGAAAGAATTAAACGTACTTTTTGGCAACGATTATTTTTCAATTCGATTTACCGATGTAAGAATTGCGGTAAAACATTTAAAGTATGAGTAAAGATGCAGCATTAATTCAAAAGAATATAAAATCCAAATCTCAGGCCATTTTACTGAACACAAAAAAGCTGTTTTTGAAAAAATATGACGTGGTAAATTTAAGTAATAAGCACAACGCACTTGACAATAAAGGTTTCAAAGAGACTATTAATACCTCCATGTGACAGTCAAGTATAAAGCGCTAGTAATGACTACTCCAGCAAGGTTACCTTTACCAAGGATGGAGTGTCACCACCCTAGCTGAGTCATAAATGGAGAAAGGGATCCTGTAAATGTTTTTTTTGAATCCCATCTTTTTTAGCAACCGATCATTTCAAGCTTCTTCACATGTTTGATCAGTTATTTCTATGTACAACTTCCCACAACCGCCCCATGCATTAGCAAAGTTAGCGTGATCTACAGAAGGCTGCTGATTTAGTGTCCACCATTTAGCGATGAATCGGACATTCTCGTATACAACGATGTGATCCTTTTGATAGTTAATATCAGAGCGCCAGATTTTATCAACAGGACAATCTTTACTGTCACCCTTTATTTCGATATCCCTCGCGGTCAAATGAGACACACCGGCATCATCTGTAACCGTAAGTGTCACTTTATATCGACCAGGCTGGCTGTAAACATGCAATGGTGATATCACAGATGAAGTATTACCGTCACCGTAGTCCCATTGCTGCTCAACGATATAACCGTCTTCATCATTGCTCTCATTTGAGAAGGCGACAGTCAATTCAGTGATGTCATAGTTGAATGCAGCATTTGGTCGTTTTTGTTCCTGATCTGCAAGCAAGGCAATAGTCGGAGATTGCGCAATAATCCTTTGGATAGGGATCCCGCCATTGACGCTTTCAGGATCACTGCTTGAACATGAGCCACGCGCATGAACGGCAAGTAATTCACCATCAGTATTTAATACACCAGAACCTGAGCTGCCTTGCTCAGTATCAATATGTTTATAATACACATACGCATTATCTGTATGGCTCACAACACCTGACGAAATCACTTTCGGCAGATTTCTCGGATGTTGAACAATCGTGAGAGGCATTCCTGGATATATTGAACTATTTCGAATGTTGGCAAAATTAAAATACTCTCCCCGGCTTGCCGTCTAAACGCAGTAAAGCGTAATCAACCCCCCCCAACCCGATATTCGAGTAATTCAAGAATATCGTATTCAGCCTCTTCCTGAAGCTCACCAGATTTACTGTATTGAAAGTTAAAGTTAACATGCATTGCATCGCGGACGATGTCATGACGGTTAACCGCTAAAGGAAACATCTCTAAGTAAGGATCGTAAAAGTCAAAGCAGTGACCCGCAGTTAGAAATAAATCTTCACTAATAAGTGTACCAGTACACCAACGCCTACCACTTACCTTACCCGGGTATTTATAGAGTTTATCTAAATCACTGTTCCAGTGAATTTGTCCAACGGGACTTTGCATATGCTGAGCAGTAAAAACAGGGACACCAAGTGTGCCATCATACTGTTCAACATCCTGCCAATCGATTGTTGGCCCACAAATACCTGCAGCAACACTTGCACTGAATGAAAAACACGAAATAAAGACAGATTGGCGAAGTAAATGATTCACTATTTATCCCTCATGACAACTTATTTTCAAGCAAATTATCACAAGGTACATTCGTTCGAATAATTGAGTGTTTAGTAATCAGTCACGAACCCAACTTTGCTATCACTTAATTTAAACAATCAGTCTTAATTGCATCAAATTGCTATTTTCTAACACTTTTTTCAACGTCTCTTCTTTATACATTCAAATCGACATTCCCCCGAATGTCCCCTTCAATATTTTGACAAACCCCCAAATGCACTGCTTCTGTCAGCATAAAATCAATAAAAGTACGTACTGTTAGCGAAAGGTAATTTCGAGACGGATAAACCAGCCAGCCATAGCTCATCGATGGCTCAATATCTTCGAATAACCTAACCAGCATTCCTCTTTCAATATAAAAATCAGCTAGTGTCTCTGGAATAAAGATAATCCCTCGGTGTTGCAAGCAGGCTTCCATCATCAGCGGAGCACTATTCATGATCAGGTTTCCTGACCCCTCGATAATCTTATCTTGCCCTAATGGCATTTTGTTATACAGAAGGCCATTAGGGTAGCGGAAACGAAGCATATTATGGTTAACCATATCTTCGGGGGGTTTGGGGCATACCATTAGCCTTGATATAGTTTTCAGTTGCATAGTAGCCAAACGACGCAGACATAAATGGCCGAGCAATCAACGTTGAATCTTCCAACTTGTCGCCAATACGTAAGGCAACATCTATATGATTTTCAATTAAATCTGTCTCTATCGAGCTGGTAATAATTTCGACAGTCACCTTCGGGTATAAATCCATAAACCTGAAAATTGCTCTACCAATATCGATAATACCCGGCAACGGCAGTACCTGAATCCGCAAGTGTCCCGACAGTTCATACGTTGGCGCAGTGATCTCTTGAATGCTCAATTCAAGCTCACTCATAATAGCTTTGGTCCGCCCATAGAATTTCTCGCCGGCTTCGGTGAGCTGCATCGAGCGATTATGGCGATGGAAGAGCTGAATTTGGAGCTCCTCTTCCAGCGCTTTAATCCGCCGGCTGAGATTCGACTTTGGTAAATCAAAAATTTCAGAGGCTCGAATAAGGCTACCTGCATCCACAATCTGATGGAATAGCTTAATATCTTCCGTTTTCATCTCTCACCTGTGTGTTCAGAAACTGTGGCTATTGTAAAGGCAATTGACGCCAATATCAGTTGCAAAAAACAGAACTTCCCTTTCCAAAATGTTTGGTTTTTTGCAACACCAGCAAAGGTTATAGTTTTCCGCGAGTTATAACAACAGGAAATACCATAATGAAACCGGCATCACTCAGCCTGCTTGCAATCCTGCTCTCCACCGTGTTGACGGGATGTGACGACGCAGAAAGTGCAATTCAGCAATCAGCCGTCGTCCGGCCAGTCAAACTCATGACAATCGACGACAGCGTATCGCAGCAACTACGTGTCTTCCCTGCTAAAATTGCCGCAAGCCAACAAGCAGATCTGGCTTTTCGTATAAATGGCGAACTGGTGAAGCTGGGACTGACAGAAGGGGCAGCACGTAACAAAAGGTCAGTTACTTGCCCTACTTGATGATCGCGACGCTAAAAACGCATTGCTAAACGCGGAAGCGAACCATGACTTAGCTGACGTTGACTTCAAACGAAAACAAGAACTCTACAAGCGCCAGCTAATCTCTAAAGCTGATTTTGATACAGCCAAGGCTACACTAAAATCTGCCAAGGCTTCCCCTGTATTCAGCGCGGGACCAACTTGCCTATACCCGACTTGAAGCACCTTTCTCTGGCACTGTTGCCAAAGTGAACCTAGATAATCATCAAATGATCCAGGCCACCCCAGGTTGTACTGACATTACAGGGTAATAATCAGATAGACGTGCGGATCCAAGTTCCTGAGTCTCTGTTACTGACGCTTAAGAATGTTTCTTTCGACGAAGCATTCAAGCCAACAGTACGCTTTCATGCTCCTCAGACGCTGGCGCTAGAAAACGGCTTTACTCCAACGCTAACAACTGCAGGCCAGCAAGATACCTATCCGGTGCAATATAAAGAACACGCCAGCACGGTTAGTCCAGGGAGCCAGACCTATGAGGTTGTGTTTAGCCTTACGCCACCTGAGAACCTGAATATTCTGCCGGGAATGAGCGCCGAATTACTGCTTGATATGTCTGAAGTCAACACGTCCGGACAGGCCATTACGGTATTACCACTCACTGCGATTATGCGCAGTGACGACACCGGTGAAACCAATGTTTGGCGTTATCACTCTGACAGCGGCACACTTGAACCCGTATCGGTAACACTCGGACAGGTCCGTGCTAATGGTATTGAAATATTATCTGGATTAACACTCGGCGATGAAGTGGTTGCCGTCGGAGCTACTGCAGTCAAGCCCAACATGGAAGTTAAACCTCTTCGCTGGGAACGAGGCGTTTAATTGATGAATGTTGCACACTATAGTATTAATAATAAAGTAATCAGCTGGATGTTCGTGCTGCTGATGTTAATTGGCGGCGCGGTATCATTTACCGGTCTTGGACAATTAGAGTTTCCTGAATTCACGATCAAGAATGCTCTGGTAATCACCCCTTACCCAGGAGCCTCTCCCGAACAGGTCGAAGAAGAAGTCACTCTG
>LLEM01000217.1_pt1 | contig 10550 bp, 17 predicted proteins | sample 595841 | NCBI WGS metagenome assembly LLEM01 (sample SAMN02919313, study PRJNA255460) | bioreactor metagenome | biome: chemostat; feature: culture 2012_10.2; material: sediment; isolation source: day64 10degC chemostat 2012 inoculated with Wadden Sea sediment taken from... | place: Germany: Bremen ...
GCACATCGCCTCTTCTTTTACTTGACCAGCATCGCAGCACCAAAAACGCCTGCACTGTCACCCAATGCGGGCTTTACTATCTGAGTATCAAGAACCGGATTAAACAAATGACGTTGAATCGCCTTCGGTCCGTATTCATAGAGCGCATCAACATTGCCAACTCCACCACCCACGACAATTACATCTGGGTCAATAACATTGATTATCTGTGCGACAGCAAGGCCAAATTTCTCAATAAGTCGAGTCAAAGTATGTTGGGCGTAACTTTCTCCCGATTCTGCCAGCTCTACAATTTCAGGCAATGTTGCAGCATGATTGGCAAGACCTTGGTAATAGGCTTCTAAACCTTTACCCGAAATAACCGTTTCCAAGCATCCCGATTTTCCGCAATAACACGGGGGCACCATTGATTTCGAGTACGTTGTGCCCCCACTCACCGGCGATACCGTGTCGGCCGTTAATCAACTTGCCGTTTACCACGAGACCTGAGCCGACACCGGTTCCCCATGATAATACCAAACACGACTTCAGCATCCGGCTTCACCAGCGGCACAATACCCAGGCAGGTTTCTGCCAATGCGAAACAGTTCGCATCGTTAGCAAGCTTAACCTTGGTTTGCAATATGCCTTCAAGATCTTTATTAAGTGGCTTACCGTTCAATGAGGTCGAGTTACAGTTTTTCATCAAACCCGTTTGCGGATCTAATGTACCCGGGGTTCCAAATCCGACGCTGTCCGGATAAACACCGACCTCCTCGGCACATTGGTCAATCAGCAATTTAATCCGATGCAGAACATGCTCGTAGCCCTTTTGGCCTTCTGTTGCAATACGTTTACGCAAAACACACTGATCATCCTGATAAGACATCACTGCACATTCAATCTTTGTTCCGCCCAAATCGACGCCCCCAATAAAAACGGCTCATTTCAACTCCACTGGCTAATTATTCTAAAGTGACATAGTAAAGCCTGATTAAAAATCATTGTGTTAGCCTTGCTACAAAATATGCGATTGAGGGCAAGTGAAGCGTATCTGCTGATGTGTTGGCCTTCAACCGCCAATCACAGCAAAATCGACCATACTTAAACCGTTAAACGATAAATCATTACGTAACGGCGGAGGCTCTCGGTATGTTTTTGAAAGAAGCGCGGACTGGAGATTTGGTCGATGTGGTTGATATGGCATCACTGATCAATCCTTTCTCTCAGAATGTCACGGTTCAGTTCCAATCAGGGGAAGATCTTGCCGATCCTGTTGCAATCGATAAGCAAGCACTCGCTTTCCCTTCAGGGGAGGAGCTTCCTGAATGCTGGATAAATGGTTACTACCGCTTCCAGCATAAATAACGGCCTAACTCGCATCAGGTTTAGCTTAGGCTAGCATGATGGCGAGATAACTTGCTCTATACGTCCTGCGTAAATTCACTGAAAGCGATTTAACGCTAGCTACCCCCCCACCGACAAACGCTGAGCCATCTGAGACGTTAATCTATTGATTGCTTCCGACAATGCTTTGACCTGAGCATCATAGCCATCTTGTTCCAACGGTACCTGATAGGAAAAGGGATAGACGCCTTGAAGTGCCCCCCGTTACCGTCTAACAACAACCACTCACCGCTCACTTTGGCCACTCCGGAATAATGTCCATTAAACTGGCTCACCTTAACTTGCAGGCGAAGCACTCCCGACGTTGCCAACGCAGGCGTTAATTCAGTCGACCAATACTTGGTTTGTTTCTGGCGAAGATCATGGTTGATTCTACGTGTGAGCTGCTCACTGATACTTTCAGCCCACAAGTTTTGTTGGGCCTGCACCACTTCAGTTTCACTCAGCTGGTAAACGAGTCCATTGCCTGATAAATGATTGGCCATTTCGACCGGACGAACCACCAGCAAGGGCTGGTTCGTTGAAATCGTCGGTACTGTCATCTGTCCGCCAGAAGGTAACAGGTAAGTATTGCTGACTTGCTCTGGCTGGCTACTGCATCCCGCAAGGATTCCGACGATACCACCTAATACGATTCGCCATTTCTGCATTATTTAATCCCCCCAACAGGAATTGGATCTTTTGCCTTCTCTCCCGAAAATATCAGCGAATTAGGCTTGTCATTCATCTGACGGAGTACCGGCTGAAGTTCTGTCATCACTCGCTCAAAGCGTGATAAAGCTTGTTCTAAGTTCCGGTACGGCTCAGCATCCGGCCCAAAGCCATTTAGCGTATTTTGGATCTGCTGCAAGCTGTCACGAACCTCTCCAGGTATTGCTTGGGTGTCTGTCTTTGCCAGGATCACAGTCAATTCATTCGCCATTTTCTCGGTAGCCAGTAAGGTTTTTTGCGACGCATTGAGGCTTTTATTTAAACCCACCAACGTATCTTCAACCGGCAGGTTATTTATCTTGCTTAATATGGCACTGATTTGTTTTTGGATTTCAGCAAAACCACCTGCTTTAGTAGGGAAAACATCATAGCCACTATAACGCGATAGCACCGGAGGTTCTTCTTCTGGATAAACTTCGGTGTCAACCAACAGTGCTCCCCGTTAGCAGGCTGCCTGTTTTTAGTGAGGCCCCGAAGCCCAGCTTTAAACTCCTGTTCCAGATTTGTCTTGAGCTGTGGCAAAGTATCAAAATCAACATGATCGTAAATTCGCCCCCCAGCTCTATACGCACCAGCACTGGGATCTGCTTACTCGAGAAGCCGCTTGCGGCCCTTGGAAGCTCCAGCGGTACTTTTCTCACCGTACCAATTCGTATGCCACGATATTCCACCGGGGCTCCGGTATTTAACCCTCGAACCGACTCGTCAAACAACATCACGTATTCCAGATACTCGTCAAAGAAACGCTCTTTGACCCGCTTGAGATTGTTATACAACCTGAATCGGCTCATATCTTTAGTTATCAGCTCGCCGGGCTCATTACCTTTCGGCACCCTGAAGCTGACCCCCTCCGGTGATCAGAGACTCAATCGAACCAATCTTCAGGTTGAAGCCTTCTGCAGACATCTGCAAATCGACACCGGATGTTAGCCAGAACCGGGTACGTTTACGGATAAGGCTGTCATAGGGCTCAAAAATGAACAGCTGGTAATTGGCTTTCTTAGCCTCGGGATCAAAGGTCATTTTCTCTACCCGCCCGACAGTAAAACCTTCATACAACACCGGATCACCTACACCCAGTTTTCCTGCCTCATTATGATATAAAACCAATCGGATCCCTTTAGCATCAGGTGGCGCGACCGGCGGAACTTCCAGGACGGTAAACTCTAATTTTTCCTCGTCTTTAACTCCCGGCTGAAGCTGAACATACGCGCCAGAAAGTAACGTCTCGAGGCCAGAGACCCCCTTCTTTGCCAATCCTCGGCTTAACCACCCAAAACAAGGTATCTTCTTTCAGCATTCTAGCGGCATCTTTGTCTATCTGCGCTGTTGCGATGATTGCGCTGTAATCATCATTTAAGTGAACATCCGTGATAACTCCCACTCTCACATTAAGCGCTTTAATTTCTGTTTTTCCCACCTCAATCCCCTCCGCGGTACTCAACATTAAGGTCACTTCTGGCCCCTTACTTCCAATGTACTGAACCAGCATCCAGATCCCTATTGCCAAAGCTATTACCGGAACAAGCCAGATAGATGAGATCTGTTTGAGATCTTGCACTTCTGCTTTTTCCTGCTTGCTATCACCCATAATTTGGCTTCTCTTTGTTATTAATTACCACTCACTATTTCTCATGTTGTATGCTCTCTATCGCCGAAGAGTCACTCGACTCTGACTCTGTCCAAAAATTCTTGGATCAAACATCATCGCCGACAACATGGTCAAAATAACAACGCAGGCAAACGACAGCGCTGCAGGTCCCGGAAAAATTGCCATTAAGTTTTGTAGCTGTACCAATGCGACCAATATGGCCACAACAAAAATGTCTATCATTGACCAACGACCAATCAACTCAGTCATTCTATATAACCGCAAACGCTGAATAGCCTGGCGTTCATCCACCGCCCCCCGACACGCTGTGCGTTCATATACAACCAAAACAGTGCAAAGATCTTGGCTAACGGAATCACAATGCTGGCCAGAAAAATAACAGCAGCAATAGGATAAGATCCCAGCTGCCACAGTAAAACCACCCCCCCTTCCATAATCGTAGAACCTTCTGAATTACCCAGACTTACGGTAAACATCATCGGGTATAGGTTGGCCGGAACAAAAAAAGACCAATGCCGCAATTAATAACGCCCAAGATCGCTGCAAGCTCTGCTGCGGGTGGTAGGGATGCAAAGTGCCATGACAACGAAGACAACGAGTACGAGAATCTGTCGGTATTGGGTTAAGCTGCGCGCAGGTATGGCAACTCACATGATTGGCTGAATGATGATTGTCGCCCGGTTTAATTCCCGGCAAAGAAAGCATAGGTACAAATTGTAGCCATAACCATGTTCTATCCACCATAGAAACACATTTAACAACCAGCATGGTGTACAGACAAAGCGCCCAGAATGACATTCCCAGCCCGACATCAGCCAGAGATGCAATCTTTATAAGGCTCACCAATACCCCAATCAGAAATACATCCACCATCAACCAGGGTTCAATCGCAAACATTCCGCGACACAGACGCTTCTTAAACAGACTGACTGTTTGTTGCCCTGATAAAGACAGTTGCCTCGCCGTCCAATAGAGATACAGTACGATTGATATATAAATTGCTGGCAAAATCACAACGGTCAGCAATAGCAGTGCCGCTAACAAGCTATTTTTGAAACTACTGAGCATCTGGGGCAGCATGAAGCAGGGTAATTTCCTGGCTTATCCCCCCCTGCACACTGAAGGACATAAATGGAAAACTAATACTAAGTATCAACATGATCAAACAGGCGACGCCATAAGACAGCGGCCGCTGGAGAGGCTGGCTAATATGTTTTGCCAGCGTATGACCACACCGGGGGGGACAAGATGCTTTCTGCCCGCCAGTTAGCACAGGCAGCTCAGTCACCAAGCCGCATTCTTCACAACCTACCAGCACTTTTGGTGCCTGTTGCCCACTCATTGTCTGCCTTTATCTCTGTACTTATCAACTGAGTATAGAAAACCTCAGAAAAATGCCCGCACGAAATTGAGATAAAGCCTTGATATACAGCCTTCTTGAGCCTAAAGATAAAAAACCTCCCAAAGGGAGGTTAAGTTAAGCAAGATAAAGTGAACGTCTAGTTACTACGAAGCTCATATGAGCAAATCTACTTATGGATGGATCAAGTCGTTCTATTCGCCGATAACGCTACTACTTATTAGTATAGTTAAACATTGTATGACCATATAAAATATATGGTTATATACCACCTTACACTTACATACTCAGTGATTGAAACGAAAAATCGGTTTTCGCTGCACAAATGAAATCATTTCTATGTAAACCTTTCACTGAATGACTCCACCAGCAAACAGTCACTTTCCCCCACTCCAAGGTAATCGCCGGGTGGTGGAACTCTTCTTCCGCAAGCTCTGCCACTTTGTCAGCAAATGCCCATGCATGCTTAAAGTTCTTAAATTTATAGGTCCGTTCAAGCTGCTTTATCCCCCTCTCTGTCAAACACATCCCACTCAGGGATATTCTGGGACAGCTCAATCATTTCACGTTCCGTAACCATTGGCGCACCGGCCTGGCAAGCTTCACACTTCAATTCATGTAATTCAGACATAGTCTCCCACAATCTCCTTATTCTTCGGTGGAAACATAGGCTCATGCAAACCCAATGATTTGGCCTCGAGCACCATACTCATGATGTCTTTCTGAGCCAGTTCGTAAAGCTGGTCAATACTATCTACACAAAATATATTGGCTGCATAATATCGATGCGGTAAGGCGTGCGCATTATATCTACCGGTTCAAACGGACGATAAACGGGTTTATTGCCGGTGACTGCGTACTCGGTTTCACTTGGCGATGATAGAACCCCTCCGCCATAAATTCTCAAATGGTCATCCCGCCGTAAAAGGCCAAACTCAACCGTAAACCAATACAAGCGGGCCAGATACACGCGATCTTCTTTGCTGGCTTCATACCCTAGTCGTCCGTAAGTATGGGTGAACTCGGCAAAAGCCGGATTTGTCAGCATTGCGCAATGGCCAAAAATCTCATGAAAAAAGTCTGGTTCCTGCAGATAATCAAATTCTTCACGGCATCGTAAAAAGGTAGCAACAGGAAACTGCTTATTGGAAAGCAGGCTGAAGAAACGATCAAAGTTGATCAATGCAGGTACTTCGACACACTCCCAGCCCGTTGTTGCCCGCAGTACCCGATTAATTTCTTCAATCTGCGGCACGCGATCTAGAGGCAAATTAAGTAAATCCAGCCCTTCAATATATTCATCGCAAGCACGACCATCAATACTATTGAGCTGTCGTATCACCAAGTCATGCCAGATTTGGTCTTCTTCTTTACTCCAGTCAATAAAGCCGTTTTTATCTGGCTTCTTTGATACATATTTATTCGCAACACCCATAAAATAACCTACTTATTGTCTGTTCGCCTCACCCTGGCAATCTTCAATTATTCCCATCTCCAATACTGAAATCCCTCTATCTTCATTAAGGTTAGGTGTTTAACTGGCCGCTATGAAACCACTTCGGGGGGGAAACACAAAAACGCAACAGCGTAACAAATATTTTACATGCAGATTTAAACCACGGTCCTGCCCCCCCGCCCTTGGCGGGCGTTCTTGCACATAAGAAATATAGCGTTAATAAATAAATGGTTATGTAAAACCATTCGCACACTAAAGCGAATAAAATAATCCAAACAGAGTTGCTTGTTTGTTCGAGCTCAGCCAGAGTTATTATATTGAGTTAACTAAATATTAACCTAAGGATAATACAATGCGGCACTGGTTTCAGTTTCCTATCATTGAAGGAAAGGCCTCCCGTCAAGCTCACTGTGATTTACCTGAAGGGACATTTGAACGTGAATGTGGCAAGGAAGGTTTTTTTGGCCCAGCAAGCCATATGTATCATGCCAACCCGCCAACAGGATGGACACAATGGGAAGGCCCGCTTCGCCCCCGCGCCATTGATACCACCAAGCTAGAACAACAAGGTGTTACGCCCTGGGGATGCGTCGTTACTGCTGCACAATAGCAACCTGAAGGTGCGGGGTGTGGAACAGCCAGCAGAGTATGGATCATCTGGTCCGCAACGGTGACGGTGATGAAGTGCTGTTTATTCATCAAGGCTGTGGTCAGCTATTCTGTGACTATGGCCATCTCTCATTTCATGACGGTGACTATATTGTGATCCCACGAGCAACAAGCTGGCGAATCGATATTGAAGAGTCGGTTTCCATGCTGTTAATCGAGGCAACGAACAGCGGCTACCAGATGGCAGAACGCGGCTTGGTTGGCCAGCATGCGATATATGATCCTGCCATATTGGAGTATGCCCGAATTGATAAGGCTTTTTTAGCCCAGCAAAATGCAGATCAGCAATGGCAGGTACGGCTTAAAGCCCGCGATCAGCTCAATACCATTACCTATCCATTCAACCGCTGGATGCACAGGGCTGGAAGGGGAACCTGACGGTTTTCAAACTTAACTGGCGTGATATCCGGCCGTTAATGAGCCATCGTTACCACCTGCCCCCCCCTTCGGCGCATACGACCTTTGTGGCAAATGGTTTCGTGATCTGTACGTTCGTACCCCCCCGGCCAATTGAAAGCGATCCCAACGCGCTGAAAGTTCCGTTCTATCACAATAACGATGATTATGACGAAGTACTGTTCTACCACAGAGGCAACTTCTTCAGTCGGGATAATATTGAAGCCGGCATGATTACCCATCATCCGTGTGGCTTTTCACACGGCCCGCACCCCAAGGCACTGGCCAACAGTATGGAAAACCCAAAGAAAGAAACCGATGAAGTAGCGGTAATGATCGATACCCGCTGGCCGCTGGAAATGGCAGATTTACCAGAAGGTGTTGAAAACAAAGACTATGTTTATTCATGGCTAAATAGAAAATAGGCCGTTCACTGTAATGATGGCTACGATTAATCCGATGAAAAAATTACATTGTAAATAAGGAGTCGAGAATGAAACTAGCTTCTTTAAATCATGGCCGTGACGGACAACTGGTGGTTGTCTCTCGCGATTTAGCCCAAGCCGTGCATGCACACGACATTGCTCCTACCCTACAATTTGCCCTCGATAACTGGGATCAGGTTGAAGGAGATCTACAGCACCTGTACCGTAATCTCAATGACAGTGTCGCCCATGATGTCTTCCCGTTCAATCCAGCCCTCTGCTCTTCACCCCTACCCCGGGCGTACCAATGGGCCGACGGCAGTGCCTATGTCAATCATGTCGAGCTGGTGCGCAAAGCCCGCGGTGCCGACATGCCCGAGAGTTTTTGGACCGATCCGTTAATCTATCAGGGGGGGATGTCCGATGCTTTTCTCGCTCCGACCCAGGATATCGAAGTGGCTGATGAGAACTGGGGGGGCATTGATTTCGAAGCCGAGATCGCCATTATCACCAATGATGTCGATATGGGTGTCCGTACCGAGGAGGTACATGGTCACATTAAGTTGCTGATGCTGGTCAATGATATCTCGCTACGTAACCTGATCCCGGCGGAACTGGCCAAGGGCTTTGGTTTCTTCCAGTCTAAGCCGGCTTCGGCTTTTTCTCCGGTTGCGGTAACACCCGACGAGCTAGGCGAAAGCTGGCATGACTACAAAGTGCATCATCGCCTGACAGTCCATCACAATGATGTCTTGTTTGGTCAGCCCCATGCCGGTACCGACATGACATTCAACTTTGCCGAACTGGTACAGCATGTTGCCAAAAGTCGCCAACTAAGCGCCGGAACGATTATCGGCTCAGGGACAGTCTCGAACAAAGACAGATCCAGCGGATCTTGCTGCCTTGCTGAACGCCGGATGCTGGAGATCATTGACAATGGTGTCGCCCAGACTCCGTTCATGCGCTTTGGTGACACTGTCAGAATTGAAATGTTCAACGATAACGGCCAATCAATATTCGGCGCAATAGAGCAAAAAGTGGCACGTTATGAACATCGCTACCATGATGAAGACCTAAACCACCACAAACCAGCCTGAGTGGGGAAATAATGAAGCTTTACGACTATTACCGCTCCTCCGCCTCATACCGGGTACGCATTGCGTTAAACCTTAAAGGGTTGAACTACGAGCAATGCCCAGTTTCACTGCTCGATAATGAGCAATGCAGCGCCAATTACACCACGTTAAACCCCCAGTGCGCTGGTTCCTGGTTTGGATACGGACAGGGGGCATGCTCGGACAGTCAATTGCCATCATGGAATATCTGGAAGATTATTATCCTGAACCCTCTATTTTTCCAAGCTCACGTTGGGAAAAAGCCAAGTGCAGGGGAGATCTCACTCTCTATCGCCTGCGATATTCACCCATTGAACAACCTACGGGTTCTGAACTACCTCCACAGTGAGTTTGGTGTCAACCAAAATGAAAAAAATGATTTGGTATCACCATTGGCTAAGCCGTGGATTTCAAACCCTTGAAGCACTGTTGAGCTCCGAACCCCCCCATCATTTTTGCTGTGGTGATACACCAACAATGGCCGATATTTGCCTATTACCGCAAATATATAACGCCCGCCGTTTTGGTTTCGATGTCGGCCCGTATCCAACCCTGCTCCGCATAGAACAGCACTGCCTGCACCTCGAGGCTTTTGTTCGTGCCCACCCGGACGCCCAGAAAAGTTAACAAGGAAGAGATGATGACAGATAACAGTGACGATCCGGCTTTTCAAGCAAGTGCTGTTCCTCAGTCACAAATGATGTGGATGCCAGAAAAAGATCGTATTCATGACAGCCTGCTGTACCAGTTCATGGTCGAACTAAGCGAGAAAAAGAACACGCTATTTCATGATTACAATCAGCTCCATCACTGGACCATCGAGCACAGCGAAGAGTTCTGGGAGCTGGTTTGGGATTTTTGCGATGTTCAGGGAGACAAACGCAAACCTGTATCCTTTTGTCCTCCACAAAGCAAATATCCAGCCAAAGAAACCCAATGGTTTCCCCCCCATGCCTCTCTCAACTTTGCCGAAAACTTGCTTAAAAACTGGGACCGCCACGCAGCTGCCGATGCCGTTATCTTCCACAGCGAAGGGAACCCCGAACGACGCCAGCACCTTAGCTGGCAACAGCTATACCGCCAGACCTCGCAAGTTGCTGCCTTTCTGGCAGATAACGGGGTAAAGCAAGGCGATGTTGTTGCCGCCTATATCCCCAATATCCCTCAGACGATCGTCGCCATGCTTGCTACCGCTTCGCTGGGCGCGATATGGACCTCAACCTCTCCGGATTTTGGTGTTGATAGTGTCGTCGAGCGATTTGGCCAAACAGCACCCAAGCTATTTATCTGTGCCGATGGCTATTTTTACAACGGAAAAAAACCATAACTGCCTTGGGAAAGTCAACGCAATGCTGGCCCACCTTCCCAGTGTTAAACAATTGCTGGTGGTTCCCTATACAGAGAACAACGTAGACGATAA
>LLEM01000218.1_pt1 | contig 10524 bp, 13 predicted proteins | sample 595841 | NCBI WGS metagenome assembly LLEM01 (sample SAMN02919313, study PRJNA255460) | bioreactor metagenome | biome: chemostat; feature: culture 2012_10.2; material: sediment; isolation source: day64 10degC chemostat 2012 inoculated with Wadden Sea sediment taken from... | place: Germany: Bremen ...
GGAGCTTTCGCAGTTTACGAAAGCGTCGGGTGTCTTGGCTGCCGCGACCAAGGCCGATACGGCAACCATTACCGATTATATGGGCACCATGTACGGCATTTTCAAAAACGATGCTGCTGCGATGACGAAAGGTGTATGGGTCGAGCAGCTAACCGGAATGACAGCCAGTGCCGTCCAGATGTTCAAAACTGACGGTACGAAAATGTCGCAGGCGTTTGCCAGCCTCGGCGCTGATGCTACTTCGGCCCAGATTGCCATGTCCGAACAGATGGCTGTGATGGGCACCCTTCAGTCAACCATGTCCGGCAGTGAAGCGGGTACTAAGTACCGTGCGTTTCTAGGAGCGTCGCCAAGGCTCAAGACCACCTCAATATGACGTTCACGGATAGCCAGGGCACGATGCTGCCGATGCTTGATATTCTCAAAGATCTGAAAGGCCGTTATGGCGAAACAATAGATGTTGCGGAATCTGCCGAGCTGGCCAAGGCATTTGGCACTAAGGAAGCAACGGCAATGGTGAAATTGCTCATTGCCGATACGAACGGTTTGGCTAACAGCATTAACCAGCTAGAGAACGTGAAGGGGCATGACGATTGCCGAGAAAATGGCCGGAGCCATGACAGGCCAGTGGGAGCGATTGGAACAAGGTGTGTTCGTTGTCCGGGCTGCTTTTGGTCAGGCGCTGCTACCTGCGATTTTGCCCGTTGTCGGTGCAATGGCTGATGGTGCCAAAGGGATTGTTACCTGGACGCAGACGTTCCCTAATCTGACCAGATACATCGGCTTTGCTGGCGTGGCGTTATTGGGTGCGGTAGCCGCTGGCGGTATGTTCACGTTGATGATGGGTGTTGGAAAGCAAGTAATGGCTACCTACATGCTGACCATGAAGATTTTTACTGGCGTCAACTTTCTGCTGACCAAAGGTATGACGGCACTACGGGCAGCAGTATTCGCTGCCAATCTGGTGATTGCCGCTAACCCAATCGTATTGGTGATCGGCGCAGCTGTGGCCGCAGTCGCCGCTATTGGTGCCCTTGTCTACTACTGGGACGATTTAAAAGCCAGTTTTGGCGATAACGTTGTTTTTCAAGCTGTTGAATATGCGGTTAATTCTGCTATTCAAGCTGTGTCAGCACTGTATAAGGCTTTTGAACCGCTTATCAATGCTGTGATTTGGATTGGAAAGTTGGTTGGAACGGTATTGTTGTCCGGATTTAAAGTCCTATGGGAAGTGGTTAAAGGCGTATTCGCTGCTGTCGGTTGGGTGTTTTCAGGGGTTCTTAATGTTGTCGGTGTAATAGCTAAAGGTGTTGGTTTTGTTATTGCGGGGGGTTATTGGCTCGGTTGGCCTGCTAATGAATGGGTTTGCTTTTGTGTTCCAAACAATTGCAGCCGGTTGGCAGTGGGTCATGTCCGGTTTTACCGATGTAAGCGGTTTTGCCTTCATCAGTGAAATGGCCGACCAGATGCGGAACATCTTCGGCAGTGTCTTTGACTGGTTCACTTCGTCGCTGGCAGGAATGTGGGATTCCGTCAAAGGCTTGGTTGATTGGATACCTGGCATTGGCGGCGATGAGATTGAAAGTGTCTCGCGGATTGAAGCCGTTCAGAAAGCCAAGCCAAAAGTGCAGGTTCAGCAGGGTGGCGCAGCCAAGAGTATCGCCAACTATGCAGGTAGCCAAACCCATTACGGTGGCATTGCTATCTATCCGGCACAGATGAGTAACCCGCAGGACTTGGCCTTTGAACTGGAGATGGCTGCAGGATGACATACCGCTATCAGGACGTGCTAATCGAAAACGGTGATCTGGTACTGGATGCAGGCCGCAACCCGGTGCTGATTCAAGACCGTGCCGTGATTGCTCAGGACATCAAGCACGCCATCCTCGAAAGCAATCTGGCCGTTGATTTGATTGCCGAGCGTAGTCCGTCAATGAAAGCTGATATTCGCACCAAGCTGGAATTACTGGTTGAAGAAGATGTTCGTTTGGTACCTGGTACTGTGCGATTAGAAGAACCAACAGAAGGCACGATTTATGTTTTCGCCACGACTGCAGACTTTGGCGATGTAACAACGGAGATAACCAATGTCTGATATTCCGAAGCCAGATTACGCCGAGCTGGTAAAGCAATCCGGTATTCCTACCGATGAAGCCAGTTGGAAAAAAGTGCTGAAAGAGGAGATGGAAAAGGAAGAGTGCATTATCTCTAACGATTCGCCTTTCTCCCCGTTCTGGCGCTTGATTGAATCGGCAGTGGTGAAAGTAACCTTGTGGCTCATCACGACTTTATTGGTGGGCTACGTTCTGCCAAACATGTTTGTGGCAACCGCCGTCGACCAATGGTTAGACCTACTTGCTTGGCAATGCAAGCTTACCCGTAAAGAGGCAACCAAAGCCAAAGGGCTGATCGCTTTCCAACGTGCAGCAGTAAAAGGGCCAGCGTTAGTCATTCCAAAAGACACTTGGATTCAGACCGAAGCCATTAACGGCAATATTTACCGCGTTCGGGCGATTGCTGATACCACGCTGCCTGAAAACGAAACCATGATCATGGTCGATGTTGAGGCAGAACATGAAGGTGCAGCCTATAACCTTGGCGAAGGTTACTACCATATTTTACCTACAGCGATACCAGGCATTGCAGCAGCGACGAACCCAGCCGAATGGCTAACCGCTGCAGGCGCAGACAAAGAAAGCAACGATGAACTTCGCTTACGTATCCGTAACCAATGGAGCGCGGTTGCTAAATGGCATATTGATGCGGCTTACCGTTCATTGCTAACAAGCCGCGCAGGCATCAATGATGACAACGTGTATTTTGAGCATAACGCCCCACGTGGTCCAGGTACCGCGAACGCTTACATTTTGCTTGATACGGGTGAACCATCACCGGAAATGCTCACCGACTTAAACACCTATATTCGCAACCAAGGGCAACACGGCCATGGTGATGATCTACAGGTGATGGCGATGCCAGAAACGCAAGCCGATATTGTTTGCCATGTGTGGCCGCTTCGCTCACTCACGATGGATGAGCGCACCCAGTTAAAAGCGGCTGTTGAAAAGTTCATTGGCGCGGCATTCCGCGAGAGCACCGATTATTCACCAACGGTTACTAATCCAGTATTGCGCTTTAGTTTCTCCAAATTAGGCCAAGAGCTACACGGCCAGTTTGCACAGATTGAATCACTCGAATTCGATAACGCCGACATCATTAACAACCTAACGGTGCCACGTATTCAAACGTTGGAGGTATCCATTGAAAATACCTGAGATAAACCTGCGTTACTGGATGGGTAGAGGCGAACTCGCCAAGTTCGCCCGAGCAATGCGTAATTACTGGGCGCATGTGAAAGCCGCATTTGAAATGCCGCTGCAGCAGCATGACCCGCTGACCGCGCCGATTGCTCTGGTCAATATTCTTGCTTGGCAGCGTGGAGTGGAAAAGCTAGGCCAAGAGCCCGAATACTTGTTTCGAATTCGTGTGGCGCATGCTTACGGGTTTTCTCGCGATGCTGGCTCAGTGTCCGGATGGGAAGAGATGTTTGAAAAGCTCGGCTATCCGCACATTGCCCAAGATGAAAGGTTAGTAAATGTCGATTGGGATGTGATCAGCCTAAAGATTCGAGACGGTGACTTAACCAAGGTACCGAAATTGTTAGAAACGGTGGTTCGCCAGTATGGGCGCACTTGTCGCCGTTATCAATACACCAGTTATGTAGAAGTGCCGTTGGCTGCGCGAAGTAAAAGCATTGAAGCGCAATACTCAGCGTCATACGTTAAGACAAGGATAAACGTTGGCATGTTACCGAATATGCTCAATGTCGATTGTGAATATTATCAAGCCACTGCGAAAGGCTAAGGAACTAGAAGAATGACAAACACCACTGATAAGTCGATTTTAACTGCCGCAGGTAAGGCGCTATTAGCTCAGCTTAATGCAGAAGAAAAGCCGCTTGTAATCGACAAGATGATTTTTGCCAACGTAACGAACCGCTCAGAGTTCCCACAGCCTGATGATGTGGTACCAAGTGATGATGTGGTTCACGAAGCTGCAGTAGAGCAGCGCGGTCGCCTTTCAGTTAATTCTGTTATTTACAGCACAACGTTGAGCAGCCAAGAAGGGCCGTTTGAGTTTAACTGGACGGGTGCTTATTGTTCAGAATACGGCGTATTGGTCACGATTGACCATCATGCGCTAACACCAAAGACTGCCGATGAACCAGGTGTGTCGGGCAATACCTTGGTGCGTTCTGTGGTGCTTGAGTACAAAGACATTGCGGAAATTACCAATATCACAGTAGACGCATCAACGTGGCAATACAACGCAACTCCACGTATGAAGAAAATGGATGATGATGCAGCCCAAGCTATCATCGACCAGAACGGAAAAGATTGGTTCATTGAAGACGGTTTCTTGGTTACGCCTCAAGCTAGCGCATTCAATATCAAAGCGGGTGCCGGTTATGTTTCGGGCAACCGAGTCACGCTTGAATTTGATCGCAATGTTCAGGTTTCTAACAAGCCGTCATTCATCTACGTAGATGCGCATCGCGAAGGAACACCAACAGGTGAACAAGTCACACTGTTTGATTTCGTGGTTACAGTCGAAGAAAAAGATGACTACACCGATGCAAATGGCGTGAAGCACTTTGTTTGCAAAATTGCTCAGGTGCTGGCTGATGGTTCGGTGAGTGATTTAAGGCCTGAAAGCTCTAATAAAAAATGGGCAAAAGATAACTTTATACAAAGAGAATTGTGCTTATTACCACATAATGACTTTAACAAGGCTGTTATTAGTGGTTTGTATTTCGGGTTTGGTGATGGGCTTGGAGATCTATCTTCAGCCAATGGGCCAAAAGGTTCAGGAAATGTAAGGTTTACGGTAAAAGTAAATGCTGGTGATGGTATTGTTACTCAAGAGATAATAGCAGGTAATGCAGAGAGAGGCCTTTATTATTACCGGAGTAACTATGTTTCTGGAGATGATGTGGAAGGGGGCGCTTAAGAATGCTAAATGGAATGCATTGCCCACATTGACAGCCCCCCCTAACGTATTTGAAGATACGCAAGGTTCTCGACAATCAGTTATAGATATAGAGCATAACTCTAATGGCTCTGGATCATCAAATGGCCAAACTTATGGTTTGGATATCCATAATAACCCTGATGCAAAAGCCGCACTTGTTGTGCACCAGTACAGTGCTGATGATCCAGCTGTATGGCTTGATAATACAGACAACGCTCCAATGGTACGAATTAATAATACTCATAATTCGGTGAGAAACCCTGACGGGCCAGCTACGTCTGAAGGTGATTTCTTAGAACTAAAAACCGAAGGGGGTGACTAAATTAAGACTTCGTTATGATTATGTTTGGGAATCAGCAGGTATTACACCAACGTACTTTGGTTCCGTTAATGGAAGTGCTGCATTGAAGGCAGTAACACCAGATGGAAATGATAGCGATACTTTTCAGGTGGAAAGGGCAAACCAGAAAAACGCTGGTTCTGCAATAAATGTGGAAAACGCCGGGGGGATTGGATTTAGATTAAATCAATCTGGTGAAGGCACTGCAGTGGATGTGTCAAGCGATTCAGAGAATGACGTCGTCAAAGTTAAAAAAAATAGCCAGGGTATTGGTCACTGCATTAGCGTTGAAAATCTAGGTCAAGGTTATTCATACCTTGCTGAAGGTCAAAACGGCCTGGTATGGGCTGTTAATAATTCAGGGTTGATGAGGTTTTCAAACCTGGCTGAATCTCAAAGTGTTGGTACCGCGGGAAGTGCTGAACCGCTTCCTGCAACTCCTGCAACTTATATAAAAATAATTGGTAGTGACGGCAACGTTTATCACTTACCCGCTTTTAAATCCTAAGAATTATCATGCTAACCCTAAACGGTACTCAACTCCCATTAAAGAACCTACGCATTAGCGTTCGTCAGCAATTAGCCGGACAGGATATGTCCGGCCAGACCTCGGCTACCGACCAAGCGGAAACGGGCAGCAAGGGCAAAATCCTCAATGTGTCGGGTGTTGTCCCATACAAGGAAAAAGACCTGTTGACCCGCCTTTTCACCATAGCCGAAAAACTGGATGACGGCGCAAGGCGTATTTACCGAATCAGCAACCGAACGGCGGAAACCCTGAAAATTCGCCAGGTGAAGTTTCAGGGCGCAATTAAAGCAGATGAGCAAGACGGCCTGCGACAGTGGAGCGTATCTTTTCAACTCATCGAGCACTTATCCGTACCTGAGCGAGTTGAGCAGCGCCAGCCGGATAAACCAGCCGCTCAGCAAAAAGTGCAGGGCGTGAAAACACCGGTTGAAACAGGAAAGGCTGAAGGTGTGCCGCCTGATACCGACGTTGAACTAACTGGCGTGATGAAGGTGCTGAAAACCCTCGATAACGCCCTAGCGTGATCCTATGACAGCAAATACAAAATTTCTTTGCCGGGTTTATCTCGGCAAGGATAAAACCAAAGCAGACAGCCACCGTATTATGTTCAGTGAAAATACGCCGGGGCGATGCACAGTAAAAGTCAAAGCCAACCCCCCGAACCTAATACCCTGATTGCCATCGATTTGGGCTGGGGGTGATGCAATCGACCGGGTATTCCTTGGGTATGTTGAGCGAGTCACACCCGTTGAAAATGGCTGGTCATCCCTGTTTTGCCGGGAGTTGGCCGCCATTCTTTTCAAACCACTTAACATCATCATGCGCCACCCAACCCTGATGCAGTTGCTCAGTGAAGTTACCAACAAAACAGGGCTTCAGTTTGTGGTACCCGAAAAGGCCTACAGCAAAAGCGCCATTCCTTGCTTTTATAGCGATGGCAATGGTTACCGGGTAATGGACGAACTAGGCCAGGCATTCGGCATTGATGATCTGTTCTGGCAGCAACAGGGTAACGGCCAGATTTATGTCGGCAGCTGGCAAGATTCCCACTGGACCAATAAACCGACAACCATCCCTAACCAACTCATGACCAACCACAGCGGCAAAAGCGTATTCATTCCGGCAGTGCCCAAAATAAGGCCCGGCGTAGTGGTGAACGGTATCCGCCTGACTGGCGTTGAGTTCAGCGGAACGGAGGTAAAAATCACATGGACGTAAAGACCATCAAGCGAATCATCTTCCGCCTGTTCCCTGAAATGACAGGCCGCTGGCATTTGCCAAGGTGGGGGAAGTAACAGCCTTGCCGGAACTGCCCGAAGAGGGCGATTTATCTGATCGTTTTTATCCCCACTATGCGGTAGATGTTCAGCTGCTTGATGAAAAGGGCATGGAGTACAAGAACAAACCAGCACTTCAAGCGGTGCCGCTTCCCGTTCCGGGGCTTGGTGATCATGCTGGCCGACTCGAACCGCCAGCAATCGGCAGTATTGTCGAAATCGGTTTTATGTTCGGACAGCCCGACAAACCCTTTATTCGTTGTGTGTTACCGCTGGGCTTCAAGCTACCGGCTATCAAAGAAGGCGAAAGCCGCTACCAACAGCGCATAGGTGTTTACCATCACGTTGACCAAGACGGTAATTTTGAAAGCACCACAGATAAAAACGCCATCCTCAACTGTATTGACCGCAACGTAAACGCTGATAACTACACCGCCATCATTGAGCAGATGCGAAAGATAGTGGTGAAACAGAATGAAGAAATCACCATTCTCAAAGATCAGGTTCAGGACATCAAAGGGCAGGTAAATATCTCCGTGGGCAAAAACCTAACCATCAAAGCCAAGAACATCACCGAAGATGCAGACACCATCAAGTTAAACGGTGGCAAAGGTGTATGTACTGGCGCAAGTATCTGCCCGTTCATGGGCAAGCCACATGTAGATGTATCAACACCGTATACGCAGGGAAATAAGATGGCATTAAGCAAAGCGTCACTGAAACAGAAACTGGAAACCGAACTGAAAGCCCAGGGCTTTGTTCTTGAAGGCGAGTTCGCGATGGCAGGTAAAATGGCCGAGGCTATTGCCAATGCCGTGGTGGATGAAATAACCCAGAACGCAAAGGCTGACGTAAAAGGCGGTAGTTCGTCTGGGGAGCATTCAATAATCTAGCCGAGCATAGCCAATTCCCTTCTATAAGCGCCCACCACGGGCGCTTTCTTTTTGCCTGTCGTTTCCTCGCCATAACTTAATCAAACAAGCCTCAGGCAACACAGCCACCACACAGCCACGGAATGAAGGAAGCACGTGACGAAATCCGCACTCCTCCTCCCCCCCGCCTGCGGGCTTTGCCAAGTCGTTTTTTTTCATTTTTATTTTTGTGCAATTTATACCGCCAACCCGCGCCATTACTGGGCCTTGCGGCTAAACCAGAATTTCAAAAATTGAAAAAAGTTGAAGGAAATTGCAAAACGAATGATCTGCAATGATCTCTTTGTTTGAGCTAAGTGCATGAAATATATAGGTTACGTATAAATTCCGTCAGAGTTTAAGATGATCCAATGATCTCGAAAACGATCTGTAAGGGTAGAGGCCAAGCCTGTCGTGACGCGGTTTGGCGCTGAATTGAGCCGAAAAAAGGAATTTCAATTTTGTTCAGTCAACTTTGGGGCGCTATTAGTGTAGAAAAGGGACTAATTAGTTCATGAAACCTGCGTTTTCGTCATGTTTAGCAGCCTGCCAGTTTCCGTAAAAACCCCTTTCTATCTACCTTTCCAGCCTAATTTGATTGGTTAGTGAACTAACTACGTTTGCAGATTACTAAAATAATGGAATCTGCAAAGGTGGTTTTATGGCTAACAAGACAATCGTAATCGAGAAGAACCAGTCAGACTGGCTGCTCAAATCCTTAGATGCATCAAGTGATAATCCAACCCGTGACAGGGCTATGCTGGCCTGTCTCTTTGCCTTGGGACTTAAAACCGTGGATCTCGCACAGCTGCGAGTTGATGATGTGATCAAAGCTAATGGTGATTACATCAGCGATGGTGAAAACATGCTCCGGCCAGAGATTGCGTTCAACGGTAAATCGCGCCCGTTCTGCTTTGTTAACAAACGCTTGATCAAAATGTTGAATGCTTACCTGGAACAACGTTACCAGCAAAAGATAGGGCACGGTCGTGGTGATGCTTATCGTGGTTTGAATCCTGCCAGCTCATTGTTTTATAACCGGCAAGGCCAGCCATTTGCTGTGGCTACCAGGGAGACAGAAGCAGGCGGGGGGTGTCTGTTACTGCTGAGCCGTTAAATCGGCATGTTCGCCAGCTTATGAACAAAGCAGGCATCGAGGCTAACGCCGATAGTTGCCGCCGAACGTTCGCAGTGACGCTGCAGCGCAAGGGGGGGCTACAGCGTGGCGGATATACATCATATGTTGGGGGTAATTCGGATGTCAGGACGACAGAGAAGATGTTAGAGAGTGATAGCGATAGATTGGGCGCTATTGCTGCTCGGGGCTTTTTAGAGTCGCGTTCATTCAGCAGGTAGTTGATGATCTTCATCTTCACGTCCTGCTGTTTGCCTTTTTTGAATTGGTAAATCGTCTGCTTAGTAGTGCCCAGTACTTCGGCCAGCTCTGTATCCTCCTCAGAGCTGGTAATTTCTTTCATCTCTTCAACGACTTCTGCCGGGCTGAATTCTTTTTTAGGCATCCTAGTAAATAATCTATTGACTGCTATCTCTCCAAACTATAACCCACTTTTCTAGTAAATAAAATATTTACCAGCGCGGTAAATAATTTATTGACTGGTGCGGTAAGTGAGTTATATACTAGCCCTATCGGTAAATAAATCATTTACTACTTTGTGTGAAGGAAGTGAATTTGTGAGCAACTGGGCCTATTACAACGAGATTGACCCGTTTGCAGCTCAGTGGCTGCGCAACCTTATTGATAACAACCTGATCGCCCCCCCCGGGGGGGTGGTCGATGAAAGGAGCATAGAAGATGTTACGCCAGAGGAATTGCGAGAGTTCACCCAGTGCCATTTCTTTGCCGGCGTCGGCGTGTGGTCGTATGCCCTGCGCCAAGCCGGCTGGCCGGACGACCGGCCAGCCTGGACGGGATCCTGCCCTTGCCAACCTTTCGCCGCGCCAGGCAAAAGAAAAGGGTTTGCTGACGAGCGGCACCTATGGCCAGCATGGTTCCACCTCATCCAACAGCGCCGACCTGGCGTTGTTTTTGGCGAGCAGGTTGCAAGCAAAGACGGCCTCGGTTGGCTCGACCTTGTTCAATCTGACCTGGAAGGAGCGGGTTACACCAATGCAGCAGTCGATTTATGCGCTGCGGGCGTCGGTGCGCCGCACATCAGACAGCGCTTGTGGTTCGTGGCCCACCCCGATAGTGAACGATGCGGCCGGCAGCAAGTATTCAACCAGTCGTGGCAAGAAAATTTTGAAGCTGGGCGGGGGTTGCGGCTCTGGCCAGCTGGCCGACACCGAGGGCGAACGACGGCTCTGGGGCCAAAGTTCCGCCTGGACGCCAGGGCGGATTGGCCCCCCCTGAAAAGCGCGGTATTGTTGGCGGGTTCTGGAATAACGCAGACTGGATTGACTGCATTGATGGAAAAG
>LLEM01000219.1_pt1 | contig 10499 bp, 11 predicted proteins | sample 595841 | NCBI WGS metagenome assembly LLEM01 (sample SAMN02919313, study PRJNA255460) | bioreactor metagenome | biome: chemostat; feature: culture 2012_10.2; material: sediment; isolation source: day64 10degC chemostat 2012 inoculated with Wadden Sea sediment taken from... | place: Germany: Bremen ...
CGTTGACTTGGGGGCATGCCTGGTGGGTGGACTTATCAACTGGTTAAGCGGTCGATGTTTGTTCATTCGATTGATAACGGCCAGATGGCGCAGAGCCTGATGGATACCGGTCAGGTGAAGCACCATGAAGTGGACGGCTTCAAGTTCGAACCGGCACGCAAGAACGTTACCTGGATCGTGTGTGACATGATTGAGAAACCGGCTCGTGTGGCGCATTTGATGGGCGATTGGATGATCAAGGCGTGGGCAAAAGAGGCGATTTTCAACCTCAAGCTGCCAATGAAAGGCCGTTATGATGAAGTGTTGCAGGATATCGAAAACCTGAAAGAGTACATGATACAAAATGGTGTGAAGTTCAAGCTACAGGCTAAGCACTTGTATCATGACCGTGAAGAGATCACTGTCCACATTCAGCGTTTGGATAACCGCTCGCCGCATTAATCGTGGCAATATTGGTTAGTGCTGAGTAAAAAACGCCATCATAGCTGATGGCGTTTTTTGTGTTTTCAGAAGGGGCTGCGGGTGCTTAGCTTGGTGTCTGATAGCGAATATCTTGCAGATTAAACCCCCCCAGCTGGAGATCGGTTTTCAGCGAAGCGACCTGTTTGCTGGCAATGGCCGTTTCTTGCTGCCCATCCACTTTTTTCTGCCATTTGGCTGGTAAATCCTCGGCGGCGAGAATTGTTTCAAGATTGGGGGGGTATAAAGATAGTAATTCAACGGCAGCTTTTGGCCCGACGCCCGGGATCCCGGGGGGGATTTTACTGGAGCTGATCCCGGCGAGTCCCCAATAGTCTGGTAACTGCTCGGGTTTTACGCCGTATTCTTTTTCGATAAACGGGCTGTCTAGCCAGCGTTGTTGAAAATAATCCCGGATCCGCAGCGTTGGCTGTAACAGCTGGCAATAGCCTTTGTCGGTTGACACGATTGTGACCTGCTGGCCGCGATCCGCGACTTTCAGTGCCAGTGTTGCCACTAAATCATCGGCCTCGTCGCCATCAGAAAGCAGTGAGTCTATTCCGATAGCCATAAAGGCATCCTGAATCACATCCATGCCTGCCAGCAGCTCAGAAGGCATAGGTTTGCGCCCTTCTTTGTAGTGCGGCAGAAGCTCGGCCCGCCAGCCGCGGTCTTCACCGTGATGATCGAATACCGCGACAATATGGGTCGCTTGCTACTGTCGATGATCTTGCCCAGCGCCTGGCAGCATACACGTGCCGTATTTTGAACATCTGGCTCGCCGGGTTGGGCTGCATGGACGCGCCGAATAAGGTTTAGGGCATCAATAATAACAAGATGGATAGTCATAATGGTGATTAACGTCGATCAAAAAAGGGCCAGTACAGGCCCTTTATTGTACGCATTGCGTTGTTAGAGTGTAACCGCTGATAGCAGAATAACGGATAATTTCATGGTGTTATTTACCGTTGCCAGAGTTTGTGATGATTTCGTAGCATGGCACATAACTCGTGCCTGGTAGTTTCATTCTCTGTTGTTCAACAAAGCTTCTCAATAGCTTATCCATTCTCTTCATCAGGGCGATGTCGCCATTAATTTGGAATGGCCCCTTGCGTTCAATTTCCCTAATGCCTTCTTCTTTGACATTGCCGGCAACGATCCCCCGAAAACGCCCTGCGTAAATGAGCGGCCAGATGTTCCGGACGCTGATTCATATGCAGGTCGAGGCTCGCCATTGATTCGTGGGTAGGCTCGAACGGCAGTTGGAACTCCGGCGGAATTTTCAGCGCCCAGTTGTAGCTATAGGCATCGCCGGTTGCAAGCCGCTGCTCTTTGATGAGCGGCATCGCTGCTTTCATGACCCGTGCTACTTTTGCCGGATCATCGATGATGATTTCATAGTGTTTGGTTGCTGCCTCGCCCAAGGTATCTTGGATGAAGCTATCAAGAGTTCGGAAATACGGTTCGCTCTCTTTGGGACCGGTCAGCACCAGAGGCATCGGCTGGCTGGCATTTTCCGGGTGCATCAGAATTCCCAGAATATAGAGCAGCTCCTCGGCCGTACCTGCACCTCCCGGGAAAATCACAATACCATGACCGGCACGGACAAAGGCCTCTAGTCGTTTTTCGATATCCGGCAGGATCACCAGCTCATTCACAATCGGATTCGGTGGCTCGGCAGCAATGATTGATGGTTCTGTCAGGCCGATAAAGCGGCTTTGTGGATAGCGTTGTTTGGCATGGCCGATGGCCGCACCTTTCATCGGCCCTTCCATGGCTCCCGGCCCACAGCCGGTACAGATGTTTAGTTCGCGAAGCCCTAGCTCATGGCCGACTTCGCGGGTGTACTGGTATTCAACCGGGTTAATGGAATGGCCGCCCCAGCAGACGACAATATTGGGATCTTCGCCAGAACGAACTGTCTTGGCGTTGCGCAATACGCTGAATACAAAATTGGTAATATGCGGTGCGCTGGTCAGATTGATATCATTGCGCTGCTTTACGTGCATATTGACATAGACGATATCCCGCAGCACTGCGAACATATGCTCCTGAATACCGCGAATGATCCTACCATCGACGAAAGCATGCTCAGGGGGATTCATTAGTTCAAGCTTGATCCCTCGTTCCCTGCGCATCACGTTGACGTCAAAGCTTTTATTTTTTTCCAGTAGCTCTTTGGAGTTGTCGGTATGGCTACCTGAATTGAGCACGGCTAGTGAACAGTTGCGATATAAGCGGTACAAATCACTGGATGCCGTTGCCTTCAGGCGGTCCACTTCTAATTGCGACAGTAGATCCATTGCCCCCCCGACAGGACTGATATGAGTAATCATGGTTACCTCCCTGGTCACGATGAAATGGCTTTACTCACGCTGTTCTGATTATTATGGAAGAGTAAGTAAGCAGAGCCGGAGAGAGAAAATCTCAGAGGTGTTTTCAAGGTACTCACATTATTGCGTATGTTCCTTAAAAATCAGTCTGTGATACCAAGCAGAATAATTACCTGTTCTATCAGCGAGATTGAAAAGGCTTAGATACAAGGCGCTTGATTGTAGGTGTATATCTATCCATCAAAATCAAGCAACATGGTAGCTGAGCATTTACAACTCGCCCTTCGGGAGCTTGCCAGCAGCTTGATAACGTCACCAAATTGCCTCGATGTAGAAGCACTATACCATCAGCAATTTGGTTTGTTCTGAACCTGCTGGCTATGCTCTGATTGAATATGTAATTGTTCTGCTTGGTATTATTCACCATACACACGGATGCGCAATTTGACCAGAAATTGATGTGCCAGATGATGACTCGAATAGAATTATGAGAGGGTTAGAGCTAGGAAATCCATAGCATGCGGTTACGGCCGGTACTCTTGGCACTGAACAGAGCTTTGTCGGTACGCTCGATAATGTCGCTTGGGGTGTCGTTACCGTCAAACAGGGTCGCACCAATGGAGACGCTGATAGAGACGTTTTGTTCTCGGAAGCGGAAGGGAAGCTGGGTGACTGTTTCCCGAATTTTCCCGAGGCACTTGTTGCGCTCTTCTTCGGTGGTATCCGGGAGAATGATCATAAACTCGTCATCACCGAAACGGGCGATAAAGTCGGTATCACTCAAGGTTTGGCGGATGGTCCGGGCAATAATTTTCAGTATCTTGTCACCGGCAAGATGGCCATAGCTGTCGTTGATTTCTTTGAAACGGTCAATATCGATCATCGCCACACAGACTGGGTGCTGGTAGCGCAGCCAACGGCGGTATTCATGCTCGAGGCGATCATTTAGGGCCGCACGGTTGTATACCCGGGTCAGGTTATCGAGGAACATTTTTCGCTCTTGGTCATTGAGCCTGCGGCGGAAATCCTGGGTTTGTTCAAATAGGCTATGGATCTTATTCTCGTTATAGCCCAGTTGTTCGACCAAAGCTTTTTCGCGTTTCTCGAGCGCTTTATTACGCTCGGCAAGTACCAGCAACTCCTTGGTGAGATCGGTAAGCGTCGGTCGCCAGTGTTCGAGATTTTTCTGATCGTTGAGGCCTTGTCGAATTGAAGTGGCCAAATCGGCAAGTTCAGAGGTCATTTCGCTGCGGTGTTCATATAGTGCAGAGCTCTGGCCGACACTTTGATTGGTCGTTTTCTGCAGGGTCGCCAAATCACTGTTTACACTGTCGAGAAACTGTTGAGATGAACGGCGTTCCTGACGTGTACCATCAAGGACCAGACGCAGTATTTCCAGTGACAGCTCAATCAGGGTTTGTGGTGTTACACCGATAAGGAGCTGGTTACGGATGCTCAGTAATTTGTCACCAGACTCTCCATCGAAGTCGAGCTCGGTGATCAATCGCTGTAATTCACTGGTCAGCTGAAGCAGTAGATCGTGATCCAGGCTATCTTTCATCACCATGGCGTCACTGGAGACGGCCATCAACTTTAGGGCACGCTCGTATAATTCCAGAATTCGGATGATTTGTTTGTGGGTCTGAGCCAGGGTATCAGAGGGCTGGCCAAGCAAGTTGCGCAGTTCCCGTTTTAACTGTGCCGGTAAGCCGTGAACCCGTTTCAGGGTTTCACTACTTTGAGCAACCTGCTGTTCTAGTCGGTGGTTTTCTTTTTCGGTAAAGTTGGCTTGCCGAGTGACCAGGCGTTCAATGATAGCAAGGCGCGGGATAAGTTTACTGACATCCTTATGCCGTTCCAGCTCGGTACGCAGCTCGTTAAGTTTTTGATCCAGCTCTCCATCTAGCCCACGGCAGGCAACAGATAAACGGCTGATCAAACGCTTAAGTATCACAATTTCCCGACGAGACTTCAAAGAAGCATCGCGATACGATAATTGAGCTTGGTCTAAACGTAGCCTCAACTTACTCACTTCAGAAGCTACGGCGTTAATATCAGTCACGTTGTCGAAAAATTACCTTACAGAAGTGGACCCTTTCTTATCAGCACGTTAGTCTGCGGGCGACTAGACATGCTAGCAAAATTGGTCGAACAATTCATTGTTATCGGCGATTTGGTTGATAACTGCAGCAGTCTAAATGACATTTGTGTCAGAATCGTGATCATTATTCCAGATGATGTCGTCGGTCGACGAACTCTGTACTTTGACTAACCCATTGTCAATACCCTGGGTACAGGCCTTGCGGATATTATCGCTGGCAAAACTGGCCGCAGGCGCTGCGTCAATCGCACTGAGATGTACCCATTGACTTCCGGGTTCTTTTTTACTGATGAGGCGGGCGGCATTGGCTGCCATGAGCAAGATATCCAGCAGCTCGTGATCATTAATTGCGGTATAAGCCCGAGGTAAGAAAGGATACTCAGCCATACCGATGCGTACTCGGTTATCAATTTGACGCTTCTCCAGGAAGCTATCAACTAATTGCTGGATTGAACCGGCGAGCTGCTCCGGATCGGTATCCAGACGCGAGTTTGGTTCGATATAGAGAAACATTGCATCCGAGAAGTGATATAGGCGAGCCGGATCACAAACCTGCTGCTTGAGGTACTCACCGAACTGACGTTCTATTTCCAGGCCTCTTTGATAGCCATGCTCAAGATAAATCTGCTTGAGGAAAGGGATCTCAAACAAGGCAAAACGCAACCTATCGCTGAGCGGTTCATTGATGATTTCGCCCCAAATGCCATTGCTCGAAATTGGCACTGCTTTGCTGCAGGGAGTTTGGCAGGCGGGCTGTGAGCATACGCAAATTACGTAACCCACTTCGAGGGTGGGTATAAAATTCAGTCCGTAAGCGCAGCAAACGCGTTTGGAGCTGTTTGGCAATGCGGTGGCGGCGCAGCAGGACAATTAGGGTAACCAGAATAACGCTGAGCAGAAAAATGGTGACATTCTTCTGTTTATACAAGGCTTTTTCACTTTCAAACTGCTGCCTTTCCATTTCTTCTAATTGTAGCGATCGCTCCAGCATCCGCTGCTGTTGCTTGAACACTTCCACATTGCTTTTGACCTGATCTTCCTGCTTACTCGAGAATAACTGCTCATAACGGCGTTGGCTGAGTAGGGCGTTGTAGTAGTCATTTTGCTGCTCGAACGCGGCCGAGAGTTCAGTCTCGCCCATTAACTGCAGATCCAGGTCGCCAATCCGGCTGGCAGCAATCAAGCCTGACTGAAGGGTCGAAACTGCTTTTTCTGTCAGTCCTTCCGCCAGTTCCAGCTTACCTTGTAGGATCAGGGCTTCAGCCTGAATCGCCTCGTTGTTGCTCTGTGTCGCAAGTTGGCGGGTATGTTGCAAGTACTGCTCAGCCTTGGGATAGTTATAGAGTTGTAAATATATCCGGGCGATATTGAGGCGCAGCCGAGCTGAGCGAATATCATGTCTGAGCTGATTCTCCTGATCCAAGGCATTGAAATAATGGACAAGGGCAAGATTGAAGCGTCCTTGCTGCTCGTAAATCGAAGCGATTAATGCCAGCGTTTTGGCTAACGGAAGTGTTTGGTTAAAGTGCTCGAAGAACTCACCTGCCTGGGGTTGCATGCTCTAGCGCTTTGTCAAAGACCTTGCGCTGTTCAAATAGATTGGCAAGCTCGAAATTGGCCAGAGCGACCTTGGCATTGTTTTCCTGTTCGACAGCCAGCCAGTAGCCCCCCGAGCAAGCGATCTAGCGCTAGGTCAAAATGGCGGTGCTGCAGGTAATGGTGCCCGATAGTTAGCTGATAGTTAATGACCTCGTTGCTGTCATCGAGGTTCATCAGATAGCGTTTGGCTTTGATAAATAGCTTTTCGGCCTTATTCTCGTTGTCGAGATGCGATTCGATGACTGCTCGTTGCAGCAGAGATTGATACTGCAGCACTTTTATTTGCTTGGTAAGCTGAAGCGCCTTTGATTGCTCAATCTCTTTATCGACTTGATCGAGCATGCTCAGCGCCGTGGCACTGTTTTTCAGGTTATCCCAGTAAATGCGGGCATGGATCAGGCGAGTTTCAAGGGTAGTAAAAGACAGATCGTTTTCGGTAGCCAGCCGCTCTGCCGTTTTGACTGTGCTGATCGCCTCTTCAGGCTGGTTGAGAAGAGAGAAAGCTCTGGCTTTGATTTGCAAGGCATTAATAGTATTCAGCGGAGTACGGATGGTGTGATCGGTTTCGTCATTGACATGAACCCGGGACAACTCTTTGGGATCGCTTAGGCGGCGCTGCTCGAGATAGCGCGTGGTCATCTCAAGTGATTTGTCTGGTCTGGTCTGGAGCAGCTCATTGGCATCAGCCAGAATTGGCGTGGTATAGATTTTTGCATTTGCAGTAAAGGACGTTGCTAGGATCACCAGCATACTTACCAGCCAACGGCTCAGACACATACTTATTCTTAAACCTAAAAAAACAGTAGGTCTTAATATTACTGGCTTAGGGAATCAAGTCCAGCAAAGTACTCGTTTTTGCTGGACTTATTCTACCAAGTTAGGATTATTGGCGAGCTAGGCGGAAGTTATCGCTCGGTGTTTTGCCCTGATTGGTACGGTATGGGTTGATATCCAGGCCACCCCCCGACGGGTATAGCGGGCGTAAACAGTGAGCAACTCTGGTTGGCAGAATTTTTGCAAATCGGTGAAGATACGCTCGACACACTGTTCGTGAAATTCGTTATGGTTACGGAAAGAGATCAGGTAACGGAGTAGTTTTTCTCGGTTGATCTTTTTGCCTGTATACGAAATTTTAACACTACCCCAGTCCGGTTGGCTGGTGATCAGGCAGTTGGACTTAAGCAGGTGGCTGTTTAGCTCTTCGGTAATGATATCGCCCTCAGCCGCACCTTCAAGGTAGGCTGGATTGAACTCATAATCTGAAATCTCGATATCCTGATTATCGATACACTCGCCTGTGAAGTTCACAATTGGCTGATTATCGAAATCTTCCAGTGGCTGAACCGTTACATCAACGTTAGCACCGGCGCAGGCGGACAAATCTTTTTGCAGCGTATCGGCGATTTCTTGCCAGCTGGCAAACCGGGTTTGGTTAAAGCTGTTGAGGTAGAGCTTGAATGACTTGGATTCGATTAGGTTAGGGCTGGATGCCGGCAGGCGTACTTCGCCGATGGCCACTTGTGGCAAGCCTTTGCTATTGAGCCAAGACAACTCATACAGTGTCCAGATGTCGTAACCGGTAAATGGCAGGCTGTCTCCCAGTGCTAAATCGTCGCGGTTGAGGCTACGAGGTACCGGCTGAAGTAGTGATGGGTCATACTGATCTTTATATTCGGTGCTCTGACCGAGAGTTAACCCTGCTAATTCTTTAGCGTCTTTATATTTGCTCATACTGTCCTGGACACACTTGGATTAGAATATGCGAAGTGTACTTAATCTTTAATGAGGTTGCGAATGAATCATCCTGTTGCGGTTGCTTTATCTGACTTTTCGTCCCGTTTCTTGCAGGCTTGGTGTGATGCCAGTCAAGGTTTTCCCAGGAGCGAAGACTTGGTTGGGCTAGAGTCGCCATGTGTTGAAACAGATTCTGGTTATGAAGTGACTTGGAAACCGGTCACGCGTGAACCGATGGGCGATCTGTCAGGGGGGGTGGAAAAAGGAATAGAATTACGGCTGCATGAAGATATCACCGTCTTTTATGGGGGGGCGCAGTTCAGTGGTGATATGGCTGCCAAGTTTCGTGAACTGGAGTTTGACTTGCTCCAGGTGTTCAGCGCAGACGACGGCTTGCGGTTGCAAGAAAACATCTTGGGCCACTTGGTCATGCAGAGACGATTGAAGCTGAAACCCACTGTTTTTATTGGTGTAATGAAAGCCGAGGATCAGGTGGTTTCCATCTGCAACCTGACGGGGCAGGTGATCTTGGAAACCTTGGGTAAGGATAGGCGTGATGTATTGGCGGCAGATGTCGAAACGTTCCTACAGCAGTTGGAACCGGTTGTAAGAGAGTGCTGATTTATGTTTGTTGTTGAGCTGCAATTCGAGTGTTTTGACAATACGACCGTATCAGCTGTTGATATGGCGGTGAACGGCCTGCTGGATGCGTTGCGTTACAATGGTCAGATACTAGGACGAGAGTTTCCGATCGTGATGGATGACGGCGTGTTTCGGGTACGGGTCGTGTGCCCGGAACAAGATAGTCTGCATCCTCAGTTTCATAGTGATCATGTTAAGGCGTGTATTAAGCGCCTGAGCCAGGCAAGCCTGCTCGCGCCGAAAATAAAAGTGTTGGGACGGGATATTAATTCTGAAGCTGCAGCTGAAAACTTCTCGCCGTCATGGCAGGTTATTTATACTACTTATGTTCATACTTGTTCGCCGCTAAGGTGCGGTGAAACGCTGATGCCAATCCCGTTGTACCGGATTGCCCCGACACTCAATGGCGATCACAAAGCTGTGGTGAAATGGCAGACTGAGTGGCAGGCCTGTGATGAAATTCAGATGGCGGGTGGTTGTCAGGCTGAACATGCTGCGCTGCATGAGATACGCGATGTGGACAGCGACTTATTTCGGCGCGGGTGGGACTTGCGTGGCCGTATTGAATATATCACTAAAATCCCGACCTATTATTATCAGTACCAGGTAGGAGGGCAGAGCTTGGAGGCCGAAAAAGCGCGTCCGTGTCCTCAATGTGGCGGGGAATGGCATGTTGAGGAGCCCCTGCACGGTATCTTTCATTTTAAATGCGATGAGTGCCGGATCGTTTCCAATCTTTCCTGGGATTTTCAGTAAGCTGAATGTCATATAGAATAATTCAGGGCATCGAGGTGCCCTGAATTACCCTAAGACTATCGTTGTTCCAACTGCTCTAATCTTGTTGTCAGTGTCGCCACTTGATCTTCGAGTTGTTTGATACGCTCTTCCTGATTTAACGGGGGAGCGCTTTTTTCAATTTTCGGAACTTTTGCATTTTTTTTCCAGGCTTGCAGCGCCTTGATGATGAGCGGCATGGGTAACGGCTCAGCTAGACGAGATTTGATAAGGGCCACCGACGGCTCTTTTCCTTCTGCGATCAGCGACGCAATAGCTTGTTCCAGGGCCCGGGTGATTTCTGACGACATAACGCTTCCTGACGTTGGTAGAGAGACTTGTGCTTATTTTCGTAGCAAAGCATCGAGTTGATCAATCACTTCACACCAATCGGCATCCTGATCTTGTGATTCTTTGATAAAACGTTTTTGAGATGGCTGCCAAAAGTTGGCTTCTGATAGCTGTTCGTGTTGTTCGAGATGATGATCATTCAAAAAAGATTCAATAAACTCGTTAGAACTATTCAAGCCTAGCTGGCTAAAGAGGCTAGACAGGTTGTGATTAAAGGTTTCCATCGCTCACTCCATCGAAAAATAGTGTTATTACTCGTTTACTTCCACTTGCCTGAGATAAGTATAGAGAATAATTTCCGCCTCATATCTGCTGCTCTTGTGCGAGATCTCTTACAAAGTCGTAGGATATACCTGAGATGACGTTGCGTGAATATTGAAATGAATCTTGATAAGCTGTTGTTTTAATTGAATATTTCATTGTTACTATCAACTGGTATAGTGTGAAAGGCTGATAATTTCTGTTTTACTGCGTTGTTCTGCTGCAAGGAAAGCGTAATATTAACC
>LLEM01000221.1_pt1 | contig 10414 bp, 13 predicted proteins | sample 595841 | NCBI WGS metagenome assembly LLEM01 (sample SAMN02919313, study PRJNA255460) | bioreactor metagenome | biome: chemostat; feature: culture 2012_10.2; material: sediment; isolation source: day64 10degC chemostat 2012 inoculated with Wadden Sea sediment taken from... | place: Germany: Bremen ...
GCAAGTTGTCAGGCGCAGCTTATTGTTAATAACCCGGCGTTTTATAAGCGGTTATTGACGGGGGGGAAGCATCGCAGCAGGTGAGGCCTATATTGATGGTTGGTGGGATTCTCCGGATATGACTCAAGTTGTGAGGGTGATTGCCAAAAACCTTGCTGTGCTTGAGCGTCTTGAAGCGAAAATGAGTTGGTTAAGTGTTCTGAAAGATAAGTGGCTGCACCGCGCCCGACGAAACAGTAAGGACTCCGCCAAGCAAAATATTCTGGCTCATTATGATCTGGGTAATGATTTCTACCGTACCTTTTTAGACCAAAACATGCTTTATTCGGCTGCCATTTATGACTCGGAGCATCAAGAGCTCTTTCAGGCACAAATCAACAAAATGGATAGATTATGCCGTAAGTTGAATCTGTCAGAGTCAGACCATTTGTTAGAAATCGGTACAGGCTGGGGGGGAGCGCTAGCGATTCATGCGGCCAAGTACTATGGCTGTAAAGTCACGACAACAACGATATCGGATGCTCAGCACCAGTGGGCCAAAGAAAGAATAGAACAAGAAGGATTGTCTGACCGCGTGACACTGCTATTAAGTGATTACCGTGAACTCACGGGACAGTATGACAAGATTGTCTCGGTGGAAATGATAGAAGCGGTGGGTAAAGAGTTTCTGACAACTTATATCAAAAAGTGCCAGTCGCTGCTTAAACCTGAAGGTCTGTTTGCAATACAGGCGATCACAATGAATGACCAAAGATATGACAGCTACAGTAAAGGGGGGGTCGATTTTATTCAAAAATATATTTTCCCGGGAGCTTTCTGCCGTCGATAACCACAGTTGCCAATCAAATGACCGAAAACAGTGATTTTGTTATCCGCGATATTAAAGACATCGGAATGGACTATGCCAAAACGCTGTCAGACTGGCATCAAAATTTCAATGACAGTGTAGATAAACTGACCGAGAAGGGATTTGATGGCAGGTTTGTCCGCATGTGGCGCTTTTACCTTTGCTACTGCGAAGGGGGGTTTTTTAGAGAGAAGTATTAGCACGGTGCAACTTGTAGCCAGTCGTTCGGGTTGGCGGGAATAGCAACAACAAGTGTTGGAGATATTTATGCCTATTCGTCAGTTACTCATTGTCGGTTTGATTTTTAATGTTTATTGGGCCTTGCGTGATAGGTCAAAGCCAGTTCGTGTGGTTGCTTGTGCTCTTACTTCTTAGCAGCTGGTGGGTATACAGAGGAGCTTGGCGATTTGGTTTGATGCTTGGAGTCTCTGGGGGGTATTGATGGATGCCATGCTTAGTTGGCTGGGTATATATGAATTCGATGCTTTGTTTTTTTCCACTTTGGCTAGTCTTGCTGTGGGTCGGATTCGGATCGTTTATCTGGATTATGCGGCAAACCATAATGGCTAATTCACCGTATCTTATTATATCGCTTGGTGGCGTCGGCGGAATGATGAGTTACCTTGCCGGTTATCAGCTCGGTGCCGTGATGTGGCCGTTAGGCATTGAAATAACCGCGGCCTGTATTTTGGTTTGTTGGCTATGTTTCTCGGCCTTGACGCTAGTAGCTCTCAATAAATGCAGCAAACAGAACCTGGAGGGGTGCATGAAGACTCTAATGCTGTTGTTAACCTCAATACTCTTGCAAGCTGTTAACGTTAATGCGGCGACTCCGTGGCAGAGTTGGCCGGCTGTTGGCGATGCTCGGCTGACGTGGGGGCCTTGGGTTATTTATGATTCTGAGTTAAGAACGCCATCAGGTGATTATCGACCTGACAGCGAAGATCTCGCATTGGTTATCAAGTATCAACGTAATATCGATAAAGAGGATCTCTTGGAGGCGACTGATGAACAATGGAAGCACCTTGGCATCCCTAAGGCAAAGCGTCAGCAGTGGCTGAATCGTTTGGCTGGTATCTGGCCGGATGTACAAAAAGGCGATCGATTGATCTTTGTAGTAAGCAGCAACGGCGGTATTTTTTACTGGGGGGGTAACCAGCAAATTGGAATACTGCCAGACAAGGAGATGTCGATGTCATTCCTATATATTTGGCTTTCACCTAATACCTCTTATCCGGATATACGACGACAGCTTATTGGCAAAGTATAAGCATGGTTTTTTAATACAGTGCGGTAGGTACAGTGATTGAGACTCGACGAGTAGGTAATGTCTATGTTGTTAATGTTGAAACGGTTGGCTTCGTTGATAGTTGTACTATTGTTGCCGGGATGTTCGACTTCGATTGATGAATATAAGGGATCTACGCCGAATTTTGATTTGTTCGGTTATTTTGATGGCACCGTAATGGCATGGGGGGATGCTGCAGGACAGGAGCGGTAAGCAGACCCGGCGGTTTGAAGTGATTATTCAAGGACGTGTTCAAGACAATACGCTCACGCTTGACGAAGATTTTATTTTCGACGACGGTGAAAAGCAGCAGCGTACCTGGGTGATCACTCGTGATAATGATGGGAATTTTTCGGGGGCGGGCAGATGATGTTATAGGGCAGGCGACCGGCAAAGCCGTTGGTAAGGCGCTTAATTGGCAATATGTATTGCGTGTCCCGGTCGATGGCAGCACATACGATATTAGCCTCGATGATTGGATGTATAGGCAAGATGATAACCGGGTATTCAATATCGCAAAAATGACAAAGTGGGGTTTTACCGTCGGTACATTAACCCTGTTCTTTGAAAAGCAGGCCGAGAAATAGCCCGCTTATTTTAGCGGATTATATTCAAGCGACCTCAAGAAGCAGGCTTCAGAGTGAGGCAGCTTGGGTATATTCTTAACACGTCAGTTTGTGTTTAAACTTTTGCTTAACTTTATACATTTCCGAATCTGCTTGATTGAGAAGTGATTGAATATCATGTTCATCGGCCTCACATCGCTTCACTAAGGTATATCCAATAGATGCTGAACAGACGACATTCTCAATGGAACGCTCGTTTCCGATATCGTTGAGCAGTTGCTGGTATAGCTGAGTAAATTCTTTTTTTGCTGTTGAAAGTTGAGAGAAGAACGAACTCATCACCTCCCAAGCGGCCAACAATATCGTTTTCTTGGCTTAGCTGATTTAAGCGTTTTGCTGTTTCAACTAAGACAAGATCACCAATAGCATGGCCATATTGGTCGTTAATCATTTTAAAGTCATTGATATCGATGTAGAACAAAGCAATAAAACCATCATGCTTGTTATAGTCATCAAGCTCTTGTTGTGTCTTCTGACAAAAAGCGCGGCGGTTGTAAGCATTAGTCAGAAAATCATAGGTGGCAGATTGCATTAACTCTTCTTCGATCTCATACTTTTCTAGTGTAACGGCACAGACTGAAGCGGCCATTTCTAAAACTTCCAGCTCGAAGGGCGTTGGTCTGGCGGGCTCACTGCTATAAGTGGAAAAAGTACCTAACACTTTATTTTTAGAGGAGAGAATCGGAACAGACCAACAGGATGCAAGGTTTGCCTTCAAGGTTAAAGGTCTCAATGATGCCCAGTTGTGGTGCTCATTGATATTTTCCGTGATGACTTTTTGCTTATGGTATGCAGCGGCACCGCATGATCCAGTAGTTGGCCCAATAGACACTCCTTCAATGGCCTTATTATAAAATTCAGGTAAACTTGGCGCACAAGCACAGTGCAATGTGTTTGTTTGGGGGTTGAGTAGCAAAATTGATGTTAGGCGATCATTATAAATGTTCTCGGTAACGTCAATTAGCTGTTCCAGCATTTTCTCTTTCTTTTGTCCCAGGGCGAGCATCCGCAGGATCTTGTTGAAAGCTCTGTGAGCATGAAGAAGTTCGTTAATCAAAATACTTCCTTTCAGGCTTATTCGTTTATTAGAGTTGCTTTTAATAGTTATCTTATAATTTTATCTAATAACCCGTAGGCGACAAAGCTAAGGTGTCGAAATTTTGACATTTATTGTGAAAGTGTGACCTTTCTAATATATTTATTAATTGTGGTAGCTTGGGTGTTTCAACTGACTCCTCGTGACATTGCAACAATACGCTTCAGAATCCAGCGAAGCAGCAACGGTATTTCCTCAATATTTTCTTCATCGGTATATTCAACCATTGCTAGCGCAACATCAGGTTTTGCATGATGCTTAAGTGCCCCCTCACAATAATTTTCTTTGGCGGCACTGGGGTATCATGTGGAATATTGGCTAGGTGGCGGAATAAAGGCTCATAACCATTGTGATATAGAAAGTGCTCGATATCCCGATTAGGGAGCACTGTTAAGCGGTGGCGCTCGGCATCAGCACCCAATAAACGCCGCACGGTATCGGCATATTTTTTACCCGCCATATCGCCATCAGCGACGAGGTGCCACTCGATTCCTAAACTTCTGGCGACTTTAATTAGCGGTTTTAACCCGCTTTGAGCAAACTCGATAATCTGTACGCCTTCCGCTGCGAGGTTATAACCGCAGATACGGGCAAACTCATTAAATAGCCATACCTCAGTTTCACCTTCAACTAATAACCATGCTCGGGCAAAAAGCGCATTAGGGCGATGAAGTCGAACATGGAAAGTTACACGCCTTTCTTCATCTCGACTCAGCCGATTTGGCAAAACCGAATAGACATGAGTACGGTCTGGTTCCCGAATTAACTTCTTGATCGTATGCAGTGGCACTACAGAGGTCAGATCCGGGCTGTTGGTCGTTAAGATTTTTTGCATGGGCATGTTCATCATAAACGACCATGCTTGCTGCAATATGGTTGGGTGAAGACGACCTTCAGGGTCTTCTAGGATCATGATAGGACGAGAGATGCGCCTTAATTCCACAGGGCCGCGTGCTCGGATAAAAGCATTGAGCAAGCCCATCAGCACGAGTCGACCTTGCTTGGTCATTTGGGGCTGAGTGAGTTGTTCCAAAGGGTTGATGGCATACTGCGCTTTTGCAGGGAAGTGAGCTCGGTTAAAGTGCTCTGAACGGCTATGCGGTGTGAAGGCAAAATAGTGATCGACCAAGACTCTTAAGGCATTAATACTGCTCTTTATTTCTTCAGAGCTAACATGACCTGGCCGGGGTCATAAGGCGTTCACAAGTGTTTTCTAGCCTGCGTTGAATGCGTGTATTTTCGCTGTTGTCTTTGTCTTTGTCTTTGTCTTTGTCGCTATGGCTATGACCATTCCCGTTGCCATTATTGTTAAGTGGTTCATTATGTAATCGGCGTGCATCGCGAATTCTTACGATAGGGTGCAAAACCATCAATTGACGGGCAAGCTTATCGCTGTCAGGACAATCAATCAGGTGGCCTTCATTGTTCAAAAAAGCACGGTGACTGATGATTTTGTCTTCTTTTACGATACTATCGAGCTGGTAATATAGATGTTTGAGACCATCATTACCCTCAATCCATAGTGGAGAAAAACCTTTGTACTTACGTGACTTATATTCGCCTGCGTATCTTCTTTCCAGTGAAGTACGATTTGCAACTGCGTCATTTTTTTATGACCGGCGGTGTAGTCGACATGAAAATCAGAAAACTTAAAATTATAGAACTTGGTATCGGGAGAAAGCGCAATACTTAACGCATCAAGCAAGGAAGACTTACCCCAGGCGTTTTCACCAATGAGGACGGTTAACTCATCAAAGGTTAGCGATAGGCGCTTAATTCCCCTGAATCCAGAAACTTCAATTCGCTTTAACTGCATAGTTCACCTCTAGTAATTAGAGTACAGCACCTTTCTTGAGTATGTGCGTGTCAAGTTCACAGATTAGTAAGAACTCATTGATTTTAAACACACAATCGCCAATTGCCATAGAAAGCTTGTTGTTATTCAAAGTGGTTGATATAGTCCGGAAAACTAAGCTCAACCACCTTTGACGTATTCTTCAATTGTTTTGGTCTGAGCGATAAAGACTTTTATATGACTGGAGATGTCAGATGGCTAAGATAATCCATTCAATGATTCGGGTGCAGGACCTAGATAAGTCATTGGAATTTTACAAACAGGCGCTCGATCTTGATATAGCAGAGCGACTAGATTTTGAAGGCTTCAGCCTTGTTTATCTTCGCAATGAAGAAAATGATATGGAGTTAGAGCTGACTTGGAATGAAGGCACAGAAGAGGCATATAGCCACGGTTCTGGCTATGGTCATATTGCGGTCGCTGTCGATAACTTGGAAGCTGAGTATGAGAAATTGGCAGGCTTGGGGTATGAACCTGCCGATGTTAAAGAGTTTTTCCGTGAAGGGCAGTTACTCGCGAAATTCTTTTTTGTACAAGATCCGGATGGCTACAAAATTGAATTCCTGCAGCGTCATGGTCGCTACCAATAAATGCCTCTTTGAAACGCTTAATTCATATTGAGTGTGGCTATTGGATGCATGGTTTTGGATACATGGTTTTTTGCCACTAGCTTCAAACTGCTGGTGGCAATTCATGCCTTGTTCTAAATAATTTTTCCTGCGCAACTATCTGAACAACTACCTATCCAGATTGGTATTATTGATCGATGTTTGTGCTCTGCCTGTAAAATGATGAATAGCTTTTCTAAGTAAAATCCCACCGATGATCCCCCCCAGTATCATGCAAAATATTGCAATTGCCCCAGCAGGTGAAAAAGACGGTAGGGCGATCAATAGCTGTGAATCATTACCGCCTAGGGCTAAAGAGGCACCGGTGCCCATGATCATTCCGGCACTCAAGTGTGTAATAATCTGGATTGGCCTAAGCTGAAATTCGTTGGTCGAAATTCGCTTTTTAGCACTGATGCTCATACCAAAAACAAGGCCCAATAGAATTAAGTAGCGTTGGAATGATGGCCACTTCTCTGCCTCACCATGGATGCTGGCGGCAGAAATATCTTTTAGAAGCTGGCTTGGTGACCATTCTGGTATTTGGTAAGTCAGAATACTCGCAATGACCCCGAATAAGATAATGCCCAATAAAATCGGCCTTCTTTGTTGCGGGGATACGAAACATAATTATCGCAATCAGAACAAACAGTATCACGGTAACGGTAATCGATGGGGCTTACTATGGGGGGGCAAGTGATACATAGTCAAAGTTAACGGGGTATTGAGGCGAGAAAGCACCAGCCGAGAAGCCAGCCGACAACAGTGGCCAACATATGATAATGGCCTTTTGATAGTTTTGTGATAGTAGAGATAGAACAGCCCTTGTTAATAGCGGCACCGAACCCGAATAGTAGGCCGCCGAATACAAATGGGACACTAACGGAATGGCGACTCATGGTGAGGCTAACATTGCCATCAAAGGTACCGGGCGTGACGAGCCAGAACCAAAAACCACAACATAGGATTGTGGCTAGAAATCCAGGCCGTCTGGCAAGTAATTCCTGAACCCCCCCTCTTACCATACAAAGTCCTGTTTTTTTGTGCGAGAATACCGACTAGGCAGGCAAGGAATATAGGTAGGAGATAGCTAAACATAATATGACCCTGTCATTATGTCGTGATTATCTATTAACTATAATACGTCTGAACTGGACTGATTCGTGTAGCTTTAGCCCTATGGGGGGGTAAGGTTAGGCAAGTACAAATTATTGTCTTATCCACTTTTCATCTTGCCATATGTCACAATCTGAGTTTGCATTAGATAATGTATCAGGAAATTATGTGATTCGAGTCATATTGTATTATGATATGCCTCATTCCGTACAAATGGAGAGCAATAAGCCTATATGACAAAGCACCGCTCGGCGAAAATTACTATCGCCCACATTAATGACACACACTCGCACTTTGAACCTTCATCAATATCGTTAAGTTTACCTGAAGCCGTGCTAGATACGAAAACATCGGTCTACGCTAGTTGTGGGGGGGTTTTTCTCGCGTGTCGTCAGCGGTTAAGGATGTCAAAATGCAGGCACACCTGAAGGGGCGCGAGTTTATGTTTGTGCATGCTGGCGATTGCTTTCAGGGGACATTGTTTTTCTCGCTATATAAAGGCTTGGCGAATGCTAAGTTACTCAATGCAATTGGTGTTGAAGCCATGGCCTTGGGTAATCATGAGCTGGATATGGGCAATGGTATTGTCGCAGATTTCATGGATCAGGTGAGCTTTCCGTTGTTGGTTGCAAACTGGGATTTAGCGAATGAAAATCAGACCAAGGCTAATCCTCTTCGTGGCAAGGGGAATGTTCACGCATTCGATAACAATAATGATCATGGTTGTTATATTGTTAAAGATATCGAGGGTGAACCAGTCGCTGTATTTGGTTTAGCCATTGAAAATATGGCCGGTATTGCCAACCCAGATCCAGATACGCACTTTTTGAATGTTGTTAGTGTGGCAAGGAAAACGATTGCTGCAATTAGGCAGCAAGGAATTAACAAAATTATATTGCTTAGCCATCTGGCTACGACCGGGATCTAGAGTTGGCATCTCAGGTTGATGGAGTCGGAGCCATTATCGGCGGCCATACTCATACCATGCAGGGTGATTTTTCCAACGTGGGTTACGGTGTCACTGATTCCTATGCCAAAATGGTTAATGGAACCTGTGTGGTTCAAGCTGGTTGTAATGCATTGGCACTGGGGCAACTTGAACTTGATTTTAACCCTGATGGTAGTGTGGCCAGCGCAACCGGAGTGAACCAGTTATTGCTCGGCCGACAATTTACGGTTGATGCGACTCGAAGCGAACATCTGGATGATAATAGTCACGATGCGGTTAAGCAGTACTTAAAGGCACAAGCAAATGTACGTTTGTGCGCCAAAGATCCGATTATCGAAAATATCCTCAATACCGAGTACCGTCCCGAAGTGCGCCAGCTACAGACTCAGCATATCGCTGAAGCGGTCGAGCCTTTGCGCCATGTACGGATCCCTGATCATAAAGGTGGCAGCCAGATTGCGCCGCTGGTGGTTGATAGCTTTGTCTGGAAAGGGCGTCAGCTAGGTCATGATGTTGATTTTGGCATTCATAATGCGGGCGGCGTAAGGGCGTCTCTGAATCCGGGACCTGTCACGTCTGCAGATATTGCCGGTAAATTGTTACCGTTTGCGATTGAGCTTATGGTCTATCAGGTAAAAGGTAAGCGTGTCAGGGAAGCATTGGAAGGGGGGGCGATCAATAACGCCATTGATAATGGTGTTGAAGGGACAGGAAGCGGTAGCTTCCCTTATACCTCTAATTTGAGATTTACCTATCGCTGCTGTTCGTCACCAGGCTTCCGGATCGAGAATCTACAGACGTTGAAATCCGGCAATTGGATCGATATAGAAGATGAAGCGGTGTATATGTCGGTTTCTTCTGGCTATACCGCTACTGGCAAAGAAGGTTACAGTGCATTGCTGGACTGTGTTTCAGAACCGCAAGCGCTGAATGTTACAATGGCCGACGCATTTTCAGTCTACGCAAAAAAAATGGGTGTGCTAGCAGCACCGAAAGAACCATTGATTTTGTATATTCCATGCGAATGCTCTCAAGTTGTCGCCTAATAATGTGAATTAATGTGATGATTAAATATATGCAGTACATGCCTTTGTTGAATCAGCCAAGGGTTAGTAAAGCGGCGATAATTTCCCGAACGTAAAATTATCGCCATAGACTACGGTGCTTTAATTGAAAGCAAATAATCGTAACGTTCCATGGCCAGCATGAAACAGAAAACAGTCTGGTTTATTGACTGTTATTGGATATGCCATGAATAAATCAAGTAATAAAAGTTGGACTAAAACTCAACTTCTTAGTGACGTTGTCACCAATAAAAATATCATCATCAAGGGGTAACCATAGCTATTATAGCGATTACTGGGATGACGGCTTTGAACGGTCGGTTGTTCGTTACCTGCTAGGTGATGAGCTTACGCGGGGATGCGCCTGCGCGATGGGAAGTAGATAAGCTTTATATAGGTGACTATGTCTGTATTGCAGCAGAAGTCGTTATCTTAATGGGGGGGAAACCATAACCATCGCGTAGATTGGTTTGCCCTGTATCCTTTTCCAGATTATATCGATCAGTCGTATGTCGGCAAGGGCGATACCCATATTGGTGATGGATGCTGGATTGGGATGCGGGCAATGATTATGCCTGGCGTAACGATTGGTGAAGGTGCTGTTATTGCAGCAAACAGCGTCGTAACAAAAGATGTTGAGCCTTATAGTATCGTTGGTGGTAATCCAGCGAAACATCTTCGCTATCGTTTCACCCAAGATGTGATTAAGAAGTTGATGTCTTTCGGACTCTACAACTGGCCAGAAGAAAAGTTCGAGGCCTTGAAGCCTTATTTGAGTAATTCTGATCTACCGGCACTTGAAAGTGCAATAAATGATTATGAAAAAGGGCGATAAAATCTCTAATTGTTAGTGTTATTTCAGGGATGAGAAGACTTTCTTAGCAACGAAATTACCGTCAAAATATTGTAATCATATAATTCGGGGTGTCATGTAAATGGCACCCATTCCTTTGTCTATTCGGTAG
>LLEM01000222.1_pt1 | contig 10379 bp, 16 predicted proteins | sample 595841 | NCBI WGS metagenome assembly LLEM01 (sample SAMN02919313, study PRJNA255460) | bioreactor metagenome | biome: chemostat; feature: culture 2012_10.2; material: sediment; isolation source: day64 10degC chemostat 2012 inoculated with Wadden Sea sediment taken from... | place: Germany: Bremen ...
CTCAGCAGAATATTGACGATTTCAGTTAAACGCGGATCATCTTTTTTAGTCAAATAAGCTGCTATCTTGCTGTCGACATTGTCAGCACTGCAGGTTGCCAGCACATCCATGACTTCATCAGCAATACGTTGTCCTTGCACGTAACCAGCCAAGAGGCGGGCTTGGCGCTCAATCATCACCTTGATATCAAGCGGAATACCGGTATGTTTCAGACTCGCTTTCTGTACCTCTGGCTGATGGGTTTTGGCGTGAAGTTTTTGATCCAGCAGGCCTAGCGCCACAGCAAAACCGTAAATGGTTGCCGCGGGGGGGTTGGCGGGCAACCCGGAATATAGACATCGACAGGTACAATCTTGTCAGTCCCGCCCCACACGCAATACAAGTCGTGGAAAATACCGCCGTCGCAACCGCACGCCCCGTAAGACACTACAATTTTAGGATCCGGTGCCGCCTCGTAGGCACGAAGGGCCGGTGCGCGCATGGCGCGGGTAACGGCTCCCCGTGAACAAGAGGATATCGGCATGACGCGGAGAGGCGACAACCTTGATACCAAAGCGTTCGGTATCAAAAACCGGTGTTGTGGCTGCAAAAATTTCAATTTCGCAACCATTACAACCTCCACAATCGACTCGGTAGACATAAGCCGAGCGGCGGATTTGTTTAATCAGCGCATCTTTCAGTTGCTGACTGTTTGGCGCTTGAGCGACAGGAACGGTTTGGGTATGCGCTGTTCCGACCAGCTGTTTGATACCTTTCACAATTCCTCCTCAAGATAACGTAGATGACTGATATTTTCGCTGTCGAGCATATTATTGCTGCGACGGCATTCCGGACAGGTTTCCAACTGCTGACGACGCAGCTTTAGCTGTTCCCCCTGTTACCCCCGCTTTGCGCCAGAGTATCTAACACATACTCCAGTAATTTACGGGCCACAAACGGGCGTCCGCACTGACAGCAGTCGGCCAGACTGAACACCGCCTCTTCATACAGATCTTCTTTGCGCGTTACCGCCAGCTCGAAATTCTGCGACAGCGTAATGGCCTTAGTAGGGCAAACCTCTTCACAGCGACCACAGTAAATACAGCGCGCCATTGACAGTTCCCAGCGGCGAGTCCCCCCCGTTTTTACATCGGTTTCCATGATCAGGGCATTGGCAGGACAGGCACGGGTACAGGCACCACAAGACAGGCACTGTTCGGCATCCAATTCGGGCTTACCACGGAAATCTTCACAGACCTCAAGCGGGGCAAACGGGTACTTCTTCGTTGCCTCACCGGTTTTAATTACAGTTTTTAATAGCTTAAACACATGGCCTCCTGCTACAGCTTGAATGGTGAGTGCTTGCGGTTAATGCTGTACTGCTCAATCGCTTTATACGGGATGGTTTTGCTGCGCTTTTTCTTGGTATCGACAATGGTGACACGGTCGGTACAGGAGTAGCACGGATCAAGGCTACCGATGATCAGCGGAGCATCGGCAACGGTATTGCCGCGCAACATATAGCGTAACGTCGGCCAGTTGGCATAAGTTGCGGCACGGCAACGCCAACGGAATAGTTTCTGGTTATCACCCGTCATACTCCAGTGAACGTTCTCGCCACGCGGTGCTTCGGTAAAGCCAAGCGCAAACTTGTTCGGCACGTAATCAAACCCTTCAGTCAAAATCGCCCCAGCAGGCAGGTGATCAAGGCCATATTCGACAATATTCAATGAATCAAAAACTTCGCCGATCCGTACCATCACACGCGACTGAACATCACCGTTTTCCATGCTCTGCAGTTCAAAAGGGACATCACCGTAAGATTCCAGCGACTGGCCGTGGACAATACGCGCATCGCGCTTAAAACCACTGGCACGAATAAGCGGGCCTACCGGGCTAAAGTCACGGGCAATATCTTTGGCAAGAATACCGACCCCGGCAATACGACTCTCGATATTGGGGGGTGGCAAGCAGTACATCGACTAATTCAGAAAAGGTCTTACGTACTTCGCGTACTAATGCGATACCTTTTAGGCGCTGGTCTTTTAAGAAATCACGACGAACACCGCCAATGAGGTTCATCCCGTAAGTCTTACGGGCGCCGGTGAGCAATTCAGCCAGTTCCATGGTCTTTTCACGGACGCGGAAAAACTGCATAAACCCCGAATCAAAACCGACAAAGTGGCTCGACAGACCGATATTAAGCAAGTGGCTATGCAGACGTTCCACTTCAAGTAACACGGTCCGGATCATCTTGGCGCGAAACGGTACATCGACCGACAAGGCGTTCTCGATCGTATTGCTGTAACCGACGCTATGCGTAAAACCACAAATGCCGCAGACCCGATCAGTTAACTGGGCGACTTCCTGGTAACCCATGCGGGTCTCTGCCAGTTTTTCCATCCCGCGGTGAACATAGAACATCCGGTAATCGGCATCGACAATGTCTTCGCCGTCAACAAATAGGCGGAAGTGTCCAGGCTCATCTGACGTAATATGCAACGGGCCTACCGGCACAATACGGTTACTGTCATTACCCAACTGGTTGTCAAACTGATAGGTTTCGGTCTCTGAGGTTGGTTGCGGACGCTGACGGTAATCCATCGCATCTTTACGTAAAGGGTGAAGATCTTCAGGCCAATCATCAGGCAATACCAAACGACGTTCATCTGGCAACCCGACCGGATGCAGACCGTACATATCACGGACTTCACGCTCGCCCCCCCACACGGCAGCAGGGATCGTCGGTGTCACCGAAACAAACTCCTGGCTGTCCGCATCAACCAAGACTTTTACGGTTACCCAGCTTTTTACTTCACCTTCCATAGAAAGTGAATGATAAACCGCAAAATGCCCACTCAAGCTGCGTTCATCGTTACCAAACGTTACGGCTAGCCAGCCGCCCTGATCGTAATAAAGCCATTTCATGACCTCGACCAACGCCGTCATTTTTACCGTTATTGTCACCTGGTTTTCAGTCTGCCACTCTTCATCAATAATGGCTGACGGGAAGAAGTGATTGACGCCATCGACATACTGTTTACCAATCCGACCCTGTTGTGGCTTGGTGCTATATAGTTCAACTGTATTGTTTGTCATTACCGTTACTTACCAACCAAAAATTAAAAATACCAGCGCCAATACGGCCACCAGGAAAGCAGGAAAAATTGCGCGGTGAATTTTCATGAAACGAAAACGTGCCATGGTGTTTTCGGCAATACCGGCAATCAGGAACACCACCAGCAATTTAATGAATAAGATAACGAAGGCAGCAAACAAGCCGTCAGCATTCAAACTCGCCGCTTTTCCCCAAGGAATGAAAATAGCCAAAAATAGCTGAGCAACAACAAGTTGTTTGAGGCCAAGGCCCAGCTTTACCATCGCCAGACTGGCACCAGAGTATTCCGTCACCGGTCCTTCCTGCAGTTCCTGTTCGGCTTCTGCACTGTCAAACGGCAACTTGCCCCATCTCAATAAACAACGCAAACGCACAGATAACACCGGCCAAGATAATCGTTAGCGGTTGGTGCCACGGGGTAGTTGCCAGCGCATGACTGATATAACCCAAGTCAGTTGTCCCCGACTGCCAGTGCCACCACCACAATCGTCAGGATCAAAATAGGTTCTACCAGAATGCCGAGGGTGAGTTCCCGGCTGCTGCCCAATCCGCCAAACATGCTGTTGGAATCAATACCCGCCAGCGCAAAGAAGAAACGAAAAATCGCCAGCAAATAGATATCGGTAATAATGTCGCCTGAAATAGGAAACGGAGATACCTGAGTCACGGTTGGCAGTGCCATGCCAATGAGTAGCATGGTGACAATTAACACCCACGGCATGATCCAGAAGATAAACCCGGCATTGGAGGGAGCAACAGACTGGCGACGGAGTAACTTGGCAATATCACGATAATCCTGCAAAATCCCCCGGCCCTTTGCGCGAGTGAATTTTGGCGCGAAGTACCCGAGAGAACCCGGAGGCTAACGGCGCAAACATTAACATGAGCATTGCTTGTGCGACGGCCAACACAATCCAGCCGGAAGCTGGCATTTCAAGTGGAGACATGATCAACTCACTCCTGACATGAAGGGAAAGAACAACACGACAAATAACGCGACGGTGCTACACAAGAAATGGACTTTACGGCTATCAAGACCATTATCTTCTACGCTCTGGCTACCATCGGTGGTTAGGCAAAGACGCGGCAATATGTAGCGTTCAGTCAACGATTGCTGAGGACGGTTGTTGTAAATGAAACCAAACATATGGCGCATCGGGCGAGTGACACCTGACGCAGAAACAGTCATACGGTGCTCGTACTGGTAACCACAGGCCCAAGGGTCGCCTTGTTGACGATTAGCCAATCGACGCTGACGGAAGGCATATAGCAAAGTCGCCGGCACCAAGGTCAGCAGGGTCAGCGCAATCGCAATGACGGGCGTCGATAGAATTGCCTGATCGGCAACAGCAGGATATACCGCCATACCATTCGCCACCGAGACTGGCGCGATATGCAAAACCGAAGACGCTATTGCAGAGAAATATGGCGCAATCCATGGCGAGCCGATGCCCAGCACAATACACAGCACCGCGAGAGCCGATGTCGCCGTTACCATTGCAGGCCCAACCTCGCGGGTGTTCGCCGCTTGCTCCGTTTTTGGTGCACCGGCAAAACAGATACCGTAAACCTTGACGAAACACATACAGGCCAACGCCCCCCCGGTTAACGCCAGCATTACCATGCCAAAAGGCCCTGCCAGAAGATTGGCTACGCTGCCGGTTTTTCCGAGGCTAAATAGCGACTGGTAAATAAACCATTCAGAGACAAAACCATTCAGCGGAGGTAATGCACAGATAGCCAAGGTACCGATTAGGAATGTAATAGCGGTTTTTGGCATGGTTTTGCCCAAACCGCCCATCTTGTCCATGTCTTTGGTGTGCATCCGATAGACAATAGAGCCGGAACCAAGACACAACAGGCCTTTGAATACCGCGTGGTTCAGCAAGTGGTACAGACCGCCCAGCAACCCCCAGCAACGCCAAGGTCGGATGATGAGAGGCGATCCCTATCATGCTCACCCCCCCGACACCAATTAAAATGATGCCGATATTTTCGATCGTGTGATAAGCAAGCAAGCGCTTGATGTCATGCTCAGCAAGGGCATACATAACTCCGAGAACAGAAGACAGGGCACCAAAGATCAGTACCAGAAAGCCCCCACCACATCTGGGTTGCGCCAAGAAATAGCACACCAACTTTTAAAATGCCGTAAATACCGATTTTCACCATGACGCAAGAGATCAACGTCGAACAATACGAAGGGGCAATCGGATAAGCTTTTGCCAACCAACCATGAAAACCAATACTGGCGGCTTTAATCCCAAAGCCGGTCAACGCCAATAAAAACACCAGTGATGCCGTGGTGCCGGTAACAGGATTATGGCTAAACGCACTGAAGTCATAACTGTTGGCATGCAGCGCTAAAATCAAAAATGCTGCCATGATCAACACACTTGCTACATGATCGGCAATAAAATACTGCAAGCCTGCTTTCTTGCTTGAGACGCTGCCGTCACTGATAACAATCAGCCAAGAAGCCAGTGAAATGATCTCCATAAACACGATAAAGACCATTACATTGGCTGACACCACCAAAGCTGTCATCGCGGCGGCAAAAACGTTGAACAGAATATTGATTTTCCAGCCGCCTTTACCTAAATATTCTTTAAGGTAATTGATGGAATAGACAGAAGCCGCCATGGTCACGATAGATATCACTACCACCATCAAGGCAGACAACATGTCCATATTCACAACACGACCAACCGCGGCAGCAGCATCTGCCGAGCCATAACCACAAACCGAATGATAACCACAGACAATGGTAGTTAGGCCTGCAAGCATGCCAAATAACCCACCAAAGGCACTGATCACCCCTGCAATACGCAAGCTATCTTGTTCCTGCTTGCGCCCCCACCAGCGATACTAGCGCGGCAATACCATAACAAACCAAGGCAAATAGAACTAAAACTAACGGATTCATTGTGTTACGGCTCCATCTTTCACTGATGCAGAACTTTCTGCGGCACATTGGCGTTTCGCCTGACGTGCTTTGGTCACACTCACCTCATCGACCACCACCAGCGCCTGAGTCGGGCAGACCTCGACACAGGCTGGGCCATCTTCACGAAAACCACACAAATCGCATTTCACGGCAATGCTTTTCACCCCGGGCTCCCAGGCCAGAATGTCTTGCCCGAACGTACTGGGTACCGAAGTGGATGGATTACTGGAGCGAGGAGTAGAGGGGATAAAAGTATCGTAGCTATTTGCCATCGCCACGGGACGACTACCATCAAAGGCTATCGCACCAAACGGGCAGGCAACCGCACACAACGTACAGCCAACACACAGGGTCTCGTTGAGTAAAACCCGGTCACCTTCTTTGGTAATGGCCTGAACAGGACATACCTTGGCACAGGGGGGGGCATCTTCACAGTGACGGCACATAACAGGTGCTGTCGCATCCTCATGCTTAATCACCGTCAGCCGAGGATGGCTTTGCAGACCTTCTTTCTTATGTACTGTTGAGCACGCTGCCATGCAGGTACCACAGCCAATACACTTCATAGGATCTGCAATTACAAAGCTTTTCATGACATTCCTAGTCAATTGCAAAACCCTGCAAATAGCAAAGAGTGTGCCATTAATCACACTTTTATTTTTAGTGTTATTTATCAGTAAGTTAAAATCAAAGTAGACAGAAAATTAGATACAACTCATTATCAACCAGTTGTCATCGACACTACTATCGTCAATCAATATCGACAATAGTGTCGAATGACAGCCGTTCCCCAGCAAAAACGCTTTTTACAGTAGGAACTTTTCACAAAAAAAGGCGGGAGACACAACCTTGTGTCCCCCGCCTTTCCCAACAATATTTGTCCAATTTGTTGGCGACCCTTTCCGGGGCTTTTATCAATTTCGTTTTCGGTTTATATCGACACTGATTGCCAGGCGCGGAGAATGATCCGCTCGTCGCCGTCACGCCTCACCCAACCGTCTTTTTCCATCCGGTTCGCGAGTGGAATTGCGTACTTACGGCTCAACCCGGCACGAGTTTTAATGTCGCCCATAGTGATACGATCCTGCGCCTGATGGTCTGCAACCACCGCCTGGACGATACCTTGGTACAGCGCCATATCATAGTAAATGGTTTCATCCAGCGCGGTAATATACTTATAGTGTGCCAGCTGACGCAGCCATTTCTTTCCGCCCGTCACCGACACCTTGTTCAGTTCCAGACCAGCCTTACCCAACCCACGAACTTGCTCTAACAATGCCAACGCTTCAGCTGGCAAGTCATCCTCATTTTCACCCTGCCCGAGACACCACTTACCATGCTCAGGTGCACTTTATCCTGCTGTTTTATCGCCTGCATAATCACCGATAACACCGTATCGTCCAACCGTAGCCGACTTCCAATTTCGCCGATGCCCATTGCACCATCTTCGGCCAACATTGTGAGCAGGGTGTGCTCGGTGTTCGCCAGCCATTCAGGCGCAAACATAATCGGCTCAAGATAACGGCCTTGATATTCCTTGATCGTACCGACTTTACTGGTATCAAAATATCCCTGCAGATTTAACAGAAGCTGATACTTGAATGCAGGAGTCAAAACCGCAGGTAACTGATCTAACTCATCATAGATTCGGCGTTTACGACCTGATGAAATAAAGTCACACCACACCACCTCGCCACCATGCAGCAGACGACTTCCCCCCCCTTTGAGGATAATCGCAACACGCTGGGCAAACTGAAGTGGCAGCGGTTGTTTAAATACCAGTCGCGCCAATTTCGTATCAGGGATATAACAGAGCTTGGCGATACCGTGCCACGTTCCTATAGCCACCTCGACTTCGCGCTGGCGCTTAGCCGGCAATGCCGTTTGAGTTTGGCTGATACGCACCACACAGTGTTCAGCCATCGGGATCACTGACTCAGTGCCGGTCAGAAGGTGACCTCGCCCAACTTCTTTACGGGTCAGTCCCTTAATATTGACCGCAACACGGCAGGTTCCTGACACCGAATCCAGTTGCTGATGATAAGCTTGAATCGAACGCACAGTACCCACCTTTCCCAAGGGGTAGCAGCGCACCTTATCGCCGATGCGCAAGCAGCCTTGCGCCAAGGTACCGGTCACAACCGTCCCGACCCCGTTAACAACAAAGGCACGGTCAACATACAGCAACGGCGGATTCACATCGCCAGAATGTTCAGGTTCAGAGTGCGACGCACATGACTCAGGTGCCGTACGTGTCCGCGCAACGGTCTCGATAACTAACTGTCGTAATGCCGGAATATTGTCTTGATGCAGTGCTGATACCGATACCAGCTCCGGTACCAGCTCTGTCATCTCCATCACATTTTCCAGCGCTTGTTCTTCAATCTCGGCCAACCGCTCCGGAGAAACCTTGTCACGCTTGTTTATACAAACAATGATCTCTTCTATCCCATGGCGTGGGCAACCTGAACATGGGAGGTTGTCATCGGCATCCAGCCTTCGTCGGCCGCCACCACCAGAATCAACGCATTCAAATGCCATACCCCCCCGGCAACCATATTACGCAAATACCGCTCATGCCCCGGAACATCGATAACGCCGATAGTATTGCCATCATCATCTTGGAAATGAGCAAAACCCAGATCTTGAGTCATCCCCAGCGCTTGCTCATGAGGTCGGGCGGTAACAATACCTGTCAGCGCCTCAATCAGTGCAGTCTTGCCATGGTCAACATGCCCGGCCAACCCCCACAACAGCCTGATAGGCAGGTACTACGTTTTTTACATGAATCATGGTGTTCTCAACCTATTTCTGGAAACGCTGCAGATAGTGTTCGATTTGGCTTTCAAAGTGATGGAGATCATCATCAAGCAAAGTCGCCAGATTCAGCATCAGCCGATCAGCATGTAAATAAGCAATAATCGGAGTTGGCATCGCACGCAGGGCATCAAGATGTTGTTGTGCCTTACCAGGTAACAACAAAGCCAGACCATAGCAATCATAGGTTTCAGATGGAATTGAACCGCCACCCACCTGCATCTCCATCGGAACCATCTCGGCATACGGTGCCCAGTTTGCTACCAGACGCTCAGCTAAGGCACGGGTGTGCTGGCAACGAAGGAGGGTATGCTGTGCGATACCTTCGCCTGAAGGTGTTTGGTTGAGTTTTCGGATCAGCAACTCTTCTAATAACGACAGAACAATACGCCCCCGGCCGGAATGTCCGCATCATCGGGTTTTTAGCCAATATTTTTGTTAAACCCTGACGCCCTGCAATTATCCCGGCTTGAGGGCCGCCGAGAATCTTATCGCCTGAAAAACACACCAGATCGGCCCCCATTTGCAAATATCGGTAAAGCGACGTTTCGCTGCTGGCGTATTGTTCTGATGACAAGCCCGATCCCTGATCAACCACCAGCTGAACATGTTCGGGGTAAGCGCTTGGCAACATCCTGAATATCCGGTGATTCGGTAAATCCTTGGATTGAAAAATTAGACTGGTGCACCATCAATACCATGCAGTATTGTCGGTGATCGCGTTGATATAATCGTCGCTGGTAGTAATATTGGTGGTGCCCACCTCAACTAACTTACAGCCAGATAATGCCAAAATATCAGGAATACGAAAACCGCCACCAATCTGAATTTGCTCACCGCGCGAAACAATCACCTCCTTGCCTGCTGCCAGCGCATGCAGGATCAAGTAAATAGAAGCCGCGTTATTGTTAACAATGACACAGTCCTCAGCACCAAGCCATGCATTGACTAACGTTGGTAGCAAACCATTTCGGCCGCCGCGCTTACCGGTAGCAAGCTCTAGCTCGAGGTTACTGTAACCGGTATTCACCTCACGCACGCTATCCCATATCTCAGTTACAATCGGCGAACGCCCCCCCAGGTTGGTATGTACCGCAATGCCAGTGGCATTAAGCACTCTCATCTGACGCTTAGACTGCTGAACCTCGCAGACTTTGACTACTGCAGCTAACACATCTATACCCTCGGCACCTTGCAATTTAAAGCGCTCAGATTGACGAATCAGGGTAAGCTGAGAACGAATGGTCTCCGTTACAACAGGCCGGCTCAAGGCTAAGACATAGGGTTGCAGGGAAGGATGTTGCAGAAGTTGTTCGACTTGAGGTAGACGATAATTGATTGCAGTTTTGACGGCCACTGGCGCATTCCTTGAACTGATCCAGATATAACAATGACCATGCTTTTATTTCAAACATAGTCTGTACTGAAAGAGCCATTTAAGCGCTTGAAATGGCGGAAGAGGCAGGAATCGAACCTGCCAGAGCCTATTCAGCTCACATCGGTTTTGAAGACCGAGAA
>LLEM01000223.1_pt1 | contig 10351 bp, 14 predicted proteins | sample 595841 | NCBI WGS metagenome assembly LLEM01 (sample SAMN02919313, study PRJNA255460) | bioreactor metagenome | biome: chemostat; feature: culture 2012_10.2; material: sediment; isolation source: day64 10degC chemostat 2012 inoculated with Wadden Sea sediment taken from... | place: Germany: Bremen ...
TATCTCTCCGCCACATTCGAAAGGCTCGCAGAAATGCGAGCCTTTTTTCGTTTTTTATCGTTTATGAAAGTTGAGTGTGATGGTGTCCAAGCTAATAGTCTGAACTTTTTGAGTGACAATATTTTTTTCTACTGAAATTTCGAAATGCAGTTGTATTATTTATACAAATAGAATAATTATGAATAACGACACATCCTGTTAATGTTTATTGTTTATAATAGACGTTATTATTAATGTTTCTTCTTATATAAGAACGCATCATACATTAATTATAATGGAGTTATTATCATATATAAAATCATGAACTCATTATTTAATGGCTTTTATATTTTTCTATTCTTTATAAATGTTTGTTACGCTTTTAATTCGTAGCGGGTGATGTTCGTATAATTCGCTTATTGTTCGTATATTCTATCATTTCAACTTTACAGTATAGATTTATTGGTTCTGGTACTGAAGTGCACTCACATCCATTTAAATAAACTCACAACAATAAATATAAAAGGTTAAATATTAATAATGACTTATAAAAACTTGTCGGTAGGAAAGAAAATTGCGGTTGTTTTTGCCGCTATTGCTGCAATTATTATTGCATTTGGTGTGTTTTTGATGAGCGAGCTTAAATTGGTTCGAGAGGGAACCGTTAACTTTACAGATTCGACGTTACCTAGCGTATTGTCGGTTGAAGCATTGAAGTATGAAATAGCGAGTAATCGAACAACTCAGTTCTTTACTTTGACACATCGTAATGACGTCGAAGAAATGAAAAGCACACTTCAACGGACTCAGAGGGATAGCCAGCGTATTGAAAGAATGCTGGAAAGTTATGGGGGCTACTGTGGCGTCTGATCATGAGCGTCAAATTTTTATGCGGGTTAATAATGCATGGGGGACGTTATGCTGATGCCATTAATGTATTTGAGTCAGCCTCTGAAAAGAATGACTTTATTAAAGCCGAGCAGGTGTTGATTAATACATATAGCCAGTTTAATGAACTGATGATTGCTCTGGATGGTTTGCGAGATCTTAACCTCGATTTTGTAGCGAATAATCGTACAGACATGCTTGCAAGCATAGCTCGTGTTATTACTCTGACTTTCTCTTGTATTTTCGGTTTGTTGATTTTGATGGTAATAATGAACGTGTTCCTGACCCGACAGATCTGTTTGCCTCTTAACTTGGTGATGATGCTTTCTGGTGAAATAGCATCGGGTAATTTAACGCACTACTTGAAGCGAGATGAAATTGGTAATGATGAACTTGGGATGCTAGCTGATTCCTGTGTCAAGATGCAGGACAATCTCCGAGGACTTGTGGAGGACATTGTTGCGGCGGTTACTCAATTGAGCGCGGCTGTTGAAGAAGTGAGTGCTGTTTCAGAACAATCTTCGCAAGGGATGAAGCAACAGCAAGATGAAATCACGATGGTCGCGACTGCGATGGATCAGATGAAAGCGACCGTTGCTGATGTTGCTAGCAATACTGAAGTGGCATCTATCTCTGCAACATCGGCGAACGATGAAGCCAAGTTAGGGAGTAAGGATGTACAGCAAAATATTGAATCGATTTTGAAGGTCTCGCAGGAGATCGAGAACGCTGGTGAGTTGGTAGATCAACTTGAAAAAGAGTCAACTAACATTAGTATTGTCGTTGACGTTATCCGCGGTATTGCTGACCAAACGAACCTGTTGGCACTGAATGCGGCCATTGAGGCTGCACGTGCAGGGGGAGCAAGGGCGTGGCTTTGCTGTTGTGGCTGACGAGGTTCGAACCTTGGCCGGACGAACCCAAGACTCGACGAGCGAAATTGTTTCTATTATTGATAAGCTGCAAAAGAGTGCCAGTGAGGCCAAAGAAGCCACGAGTGGAAGTTGTAGCATGATCCAGGAATGCGTCACTCAAAGCCATACTACCGGTGAAACGATCCATAAAATCGAACAGACGGTTGCGCAAATTGCTGATATGAGCCTGCAGATTGCAAGTGCCTGCAGTGAGCAGGATTCAGTAACGGAAGAGTTAGGTCGCAATATCGAAAGTATTCACCAGTCATCGACTGAAGTGGCTGTTGGTGCAAATCAAACAGCGAAGGCAAGTGTTGAATTAAGTCAGTTAGCTGCCAATTTGCAGTCTATGATGAGCCGGTTCCGCGTGTCGTAATCATGGTTTAGTTCCTTCTTTTTGTGTTAATTCTAAAACCACGGACTATGTGCCCCGGCAGAAATGTCGGGGCTTTATCGTCTTGGTTTTTTTATGGCTTAATGTTCTGGTTCAGGTGGAATAGATTATCGGGGATCGTATTGCCGTTTGATCTCTACCAGACGCTGGTAATTGGTATCATAGGCGGCTGATACACGATCGCCTTCCTCGGCCGTCATGAAGTTGACATAGGCGCCGGCGGAGGCGTATGGGGGGGTCGTGGCCTTGAAAAATGCTCGGGCCCAATTGATCGCCTTTTCATCTTCTGACGGTTGTTCCCAGCGGGCATGAACGTTGAGAACAAACTTGGCATCACGGCTGCTATAGGCCATAGCATTGGCTGGTACTCTGTTCGATGCACCTGCGAGCTGGCCGATGAAGATCTCGCATTGCGAGGTTGGCAGCTTGTCAGCAAAGCTGATCAACTGATCCAGTGCGTCATCGCATAATTCACTGAAGTTGTGTGACTTCCAGTAGTTACGCTGTCCTGGTGTTAGCAGGGGGGGATCGAAGGCCTGCTGCCAGTCAGTATAGGCTGGGCGCCGATGTGTTCGCCGTGGGCGTTGCCAAAACCGTGCAGGGGAGCGATCAGCTTTTCACCTTCCTTGATATCACCAACGTAAAAAACTGCCAGAACAATCACTTCTTTGCCGTGGATCGCTTCGGGCAGGAAAGGTAAGGGCGGTGCCTGGCGCATCACTACCCAGACATTCAAGTCTTCGGGCGCGCTTTCGGTAAACTCTCGATATTGGGTCAGAACCTGCTTGGCCTGCTCAAAGGGGGAATACGATGAGGCCGGCGAGGATCTCAGGGCCTACGGGATGAAGCTGGAATTCAAATTCGGTGATCACCCCCCCAAAATTGCCACCGCCGCCGCGAATGGCCCAGAACAGATCAGGGTTTTCGTTTTCGGAAGCGGTTAACTGGCTTCCGTCGGCGGTGAGTACCTGTGCCGAGATTAGGTTGTCGATGGTCATGCCATATTTACGAGTCAGCCAGCCAAATCCGCCGCCGAGGGTGAGCCCTGCAATGCCAGTGGTGGAATTGATGCCAACAGGTGTGGCTAACCCATGCTGTTGCACTGCGGTGTCAAAATCACCCAGGGTCGCGCCGGGTTCGACATAAGCTCGGCGTTTACTGGGTTCTACCCGGATATTATTCATTTTGGATAAGTCGATCATTAGACCACCGTCGCAGATGGCGTTACCGGCGATGTTATGGCCAGCGCCACGGACTGATATTTCAATGTTGTTATCTCGGGCGTAGGCGAGAGCCACAGGTACATCTGATGCACAGGCACACTCGACGATGACCGCCGGACGGCGATCTATCATTGCGTTCCAGATCTGTCGGGGTTTCCTCATAGCTCGGATCGCCGGGGACGATCACCCGGCCTTGGATTTGGTTGCTGAGCTGTTCATTGAGGTGATTCATATTGGTTTCTCCCTCTGCTGCCTGCCACTGTGTTGTTCACATTAGTCAAAACTTTAGCATCGTTCGGGAGAATTGCTCATGAGGAGAAGAATCGGCTTTCTATTATCAACACTGCTTTAGCTCATCACCTCACCTATTTAATTGATATCCAGCTTGGAACTAGCCAGTTTCTTATCATCAGTTGTATATCAGTGTCTATATCATTGCTTTTGCAATATGCAATCAATGACCCCATACTTGAATTATGATTCGTAACAAAATGGATTTTTTTATGCATGCAGCGTTATATGGGTGGGGGGGATTATCAATTACCTTTCTCGCATCACTTGGTGCGTTCTTCCATTTATCATTAACGCCAGAAAATGATAGGCAAATCAAAACTGAACAGTTGCATGGTGTGAGTGAGTATTATGTCTCGCCTGTTGAAGCACCTTCTCTCGAAGAGCCGGAAATGATAAAGCTGGGGTTTTGAACTATTCATAGATACAAACCTTGGTTCTAATGGAAAAGTAAGTTGTGAGTCTTGTCATCATCTTGAAGGCAATGGAGCAGAAAACACTCGATTTTCGACTGGTGTTGCGGGAATTGGTACAAGAAATTCCTTAACGGTGTTTAACGTTAGCTTGAATTCGCGCTTCTTCTGGGATGGTAGAGCTGCCAGTTTAGAACATCAGATGGATGGTCCTATACAAAGTTCACTCGAAATGGATACAAATTGGAATGAAGTTGTAGGCTATGTGCAAGGTTCGCCAGCTTATAAAGATCAATTTAGCACTTTGTTTAATGGTGAGGTTTCTGAGCATAACATTAAGTATGCCTTGGTAACGTTTATGGAGGCTCTTGTTACACCGGATGCACCATTTGATTTATACCTAAAAGGTAACCATGATGCGATGAATCAAACCGCCATTCTGGGTTGGGAAAAATTTCAAAAACTAGGGTGTGTTATTTGTCACCAGGGGCAGAATATTGGTGGAAACTTATTTCAAAGGCTGGGTAATGTTCAAGCCGGTGAACAAATTCCTGGTGAACAAGATTTAGGTCGCTACAAGATCACAGGGAATGAGAATGACAAGTTTGTATTTCGCGTATCGAGCTTAAGAAACGTGGCAAGAACAGCCCCCCCCTATTTTCATGATGGGCGAGCTGAAACATTGGAGGAAGCTATTGTTATCATGGCAAGACTTCAGTTAGGGCAAGAGCTTGATGCTATCTCTGTCATTGAGATCAGTGCTTTTCTTACATCGCTAAGCGCACCTAATCCTCCTATTTTGGAGGAGTTAATAAAATGAATCGTCAATATACACCCAAATATGAGCTCTGCATTATCGGGGGGGTCATAACTCTGATAGGCGCCCATTTGATATTTAGTATCTATAGTAGCTATGTTAATTCGTATTATCAGAAAGAATATATTGGTATTTCGCAAAAAGTCACTCATGTCACAGAGCAAATCTATAATTTCGAGTACACAGAAACTAAGTCTTACGATACGCTTGCAACTGCGTTGGTTGATATAGAGCTTAGGGGCTGAATTTCTCCATGATTATCTGCAGAAATCGCAGTTTATTCCTTTTCAATCTATGGCTGTTGTCAGTGCCAGAGCAGCAAAACAAGCTAAACTTATTTGCCTCGATCTTCAAGAGTTCACTCGGGCGATTAATTCAGTTTTGAGTGCCAAAGTTTCATTTGAATATGCATCTAGAACGATATCGAATATTCAAAAAACACTGCTTGAGGAATATACAGATCCCATTGAACAGATAGCTATTTTGCACTCTGTCTATCAGCCATCGTCAAAGAAAAAGGTTCCTGAAACATTGGCTCAGAATCAGTTGTTCCGAAATTTAAACAGTTATGTCTCTCTTCGGGAGCGGGTTGGTGCTGCGATTCAGATAGAACAACTGAATCTCACGAAAGCGCATATTCAAGCTAAGCTCGATACGTTAAATAATTACTGGATAGAGCAATCGGCAAGAAGCAAAGTCGAGGCGACGATATCAGCTTTAAGTTTGCTGCTGGCACTTGGCGTTTATTTTTTCTGGCGACAATGGAACAACTATCGACAGTCAACGGCTTATCAAGAAGAGCTGTTAGATGTTGAGCATGAACGATCCAAATTAAGTTTGGCGCTAGAGTATGCCCAAGACACGATTATTATTACTGACAAAGAGGGGGGGGTGACGACTTGGGTAAATAAGGGGTTTGAAGCGTTGACGGGCTATTCGTTTAACGAAGCGGTAGGAATTAAGCCCGGTGATCTGTTGCAAGGGGGAGGAGACAGATCAAAACGAGAAGCAGCGTATCTCTGATAGTTTGCAACACAGGCAAAGTATTCAAACTGAATTGCTAAACTATCACAAGGACGGTACGCCTTATTGGATTGACATGATTATTACTCCAATTTTTAATGTCCATGGCGAGATAGTGAATTTTATTGCGGTGGAGCGAGATGTCACCAAACGACGAGAGCTGGAGCAGAACCTAGAACTCAGTGTAGAGCAGGCTGAATCGTCCAATAAAGCAAAATCTACCTTCCTTGCGACCATGAGCCATGAATTGCGAACGCCGTTAAATGGCATCCTGGGGGGGATGGCGCAAATCATTGAAAGTTCGGCAGAGAATGAAACACAGAAAGAACAGTTAGATATTTTGATTGAATCTGGCGAGCACCTACTTTCATTACTCAACGATATTCTTGATTTCTCTAAGATAGAGCAGAACAAGTTGGAACTTGAGGCAATCCCTTTTCAATTTGAAGATATTATTTCGCCCATTATCTCTACCTATAAAGCTTTATGTGAGGATAAGGGGGGTGCAGCTCGTTATTGAAAATAATATCCCTAGAGAACGGGGATTCAGTGGCGATAAAGCCGCATCCGCCAAGTGATTTTTAACCTGCTAAGTAATGCTGTTAAATTCACACCGCAAGGTAGCATAACTCTGATTTTCTCTGAGCAACCTAGCAGTGAATGCTCAGTAAGTAAGTTGAACTCTTCTTTGCCTAGTAAATCCTCGGTTTCAATTGTGATTAAAGATTCAGGCGTGGGTATTTCACAAGAGCGTTTACAACATATCTTCGATCCGTTTGTTCAGGCCGAGTCTTCTACGACAAGGGAATTCGGCGGAACGGGGCTAGGGTTGGCAATAGTGAAACAGCTGGTGCAGTTAATGGACGGCAGAATCACTGTCCAAAGTGAGACAGGGTAGGTACTACCTTCTTTATTGATACTGAATTGGAAGTGACTACTGTAATATCACAAAAACCACATAACAAACAATTGCTTAGTCAGCAAGCTATCAAGAAGGTACTATCCATTCTTATTGTGGAAGACAACCCAATTAATGCCGTGGTGACGAAAACGTTTTGCCAGAAGCAAGGTCACAATGTGTTGTTGGCAGAAAACGGGCTTGTAGCAATTGGAATTCTAAAAAGGAAACGCTTTGACTTGATCATCATGGATAACCATATGCCTGAAATGGACGGTATTACGGCAACCAAGATAATCCGTAATGAGTTAAAACTGGACACGGTCATCTTTGGCTGTACTGCTGATGTATTCAAAGAGGCACATGATAGGTTCATGAGTGCAGGTGTTAACTATGTATTAACCAAGCCATTGCAAAAAGAGAGTTTTATTGACGCCCTGCAGCTTTATCAAAAACAGTTGATCAGCAGTGCGGTACCTTGCGAAGTGGCAAACACTGAATAGTAATCAGACACGAACCTCAAGCCAATACTGATATTGATCAACCTTGTATGAAGTCACCACAAAAGATGACTTTAATATGCATCTTCTGTGGTGTAGGATCGTTCGTAAGATAAAACACTACTTTCTGTAGTTCTATACCATTACGACGCGAGGTGCATATGGCTCACATTAATACTTATATGACTCAACATCACAGAAGCTGCGATCACCTGTTAGTTGAGGCAGAAGGCCCGCTAGCCGAAGGTAACTGGACCGATTTTAGTCATGCGTGGAGTCAGTTCGAAGCCGAAACCTTGCATCATTTTGACTTGGAAGAAGAAATCCTGTTTCCTGAGTTTGAAGCCCAAACGGGTATGACGTCAGGGCCAACGATGGTGATGCGTCAGGAGCACGCTCAGGTTCGGACTCTTTTCAGCCAGATGCAGCAAGCCATTAGCGAGCAGGCCACAGAACGCGCAATGGGGGGGATAGTGGAAAGCACAATGCTACTTATCCAGCAGCATAATATGAAAGAAGAGCAAATCCTTTACCCGATGTCGGATGCTCATTTGGCAAACGGGCAGGATATTGTTGCTCGAATGGAAGCGAAGCCAAACACCACCGTATCCTAATCGAGGAAGTAGATCTTATGGATTCTATAATCACTCTGGATGTCAGTGATCTTGAACCGCCTCAACCGATGCATAAGATCTGCCAGGCACTCACCACCTTGCAGCCAGGCCAGCTGCTGCAAGTTGAGCACAGGCGCGAGCCCGTCCCCTCTGTTTGCCATTCTTGCCCAACAGAAATTTGATTATCACCATTCCGAAGTGAGTGCAGGCAAGCACTATATTTGGATTTGGCGCCAAGGTGATAAGCTGGCTTATAACAGCTTGATGAGACACAGCGATGAGACTGACAGGGCTTAACTTCGACGAGATCCCGCGGCTAGATGTACCGCTGCGCTTTTACCTGACGGCACCTATTTTTGCTGTGATAGCTTCACTGTTGCTGATTTGGCAGGGTGACTATATTTGGCTGGGACGCTGGATGCCGGCTTCCTTGGCGATCACTCATCTGGTTGCGATTGGTATGATGGCAATGATAATGATCGGCTCGCTGTTCCAAATTATGCCGGTGTTATGCGGGGGGGCCCAATTAAAATCCCTCCTTTGCCCCTAGTTTTGATGCAGGCGGGCCTAATTTTCGGAACGCTGGCCTTAAGTGCAGGTTTCTTTGGTTGGTCAACTTTTGGCGGGAGTTTCCTATTATTAGCACTGAGCTTGGCTACTTCATTGTTTCATTGCTGAGGGCGTTGATCTTTAAGGCTGCCGGTCAACAGACGCGCATGCCTATTATGTTGGCTGCTGTAGCGTTGGGCTTTGTTTTACTGGCAGGGTTGCTGCTGCTGGCGGGCTATCTTTGGGGGGGTTATTATCCGATCCCGGGCAAGAATCTGACCCACCTTCATGCGGGGTACTGGCATCTTTGGCTGGGTGTTGCTGCTGATCATGGCCGTCAGCTTTCAGGTGATCCCGATGTTTCATGTTACACCTGAATTCCCCCGCTATTGGCGTATTGCTTTACCTGTGATGCTGGTTATCGGCTTAGTTTCTATCGTTGTGGCAACTCTGGTTCAGGTTAGTCTTTATTTCAGCTGTGCGCTGATTGCCGGTGTCGGTATCTTGTATTCAATTATCGGGTTGAGTCGGCTTCGAGCTCGGAAACGTAAACTTCCCGATGTTGTGGTCAGTTACTGGCAATGGGCGTATTCCTGTCTGATCCTTGGTTGTCTGTTGATGATTACCATGCCGATAATACCGCTCCCGTTGCAGGGAAAGGCAGAAGTATTTATTGCACTTACGATTGGCATGGGGTTTGTTCTTGGTGTGATCCAAGGAATGTTGCTGAAGATAGTTCCATTCTTGATCAGCTTGCACCTTCAGCCTATTGCCATGACTAACCCAAATGCGATGATGTTATTGCCTGATCATTACAGTCTGATCAGCCGGAAGCAGATGAAAATCCAGTTTCAGTTATATCTGCTTGGCATGGCGAGTATCGTTGTTTCACTGTGTTACCCGCCTGCGACGGCCAGTATCGGTTTGATGATGCTGCTAAATTGGTTGTGGATTGGCTATAACATCCTCACTGCCAGCAGTATGTTCTATAACGTCCGTAAGCAAATGCTGGAGAGTTAAGATTCCTATCTGGCAATTGATAGCCAAAGCCGCGATAGGCCCTGTCGGTAATATCGCGGCTAGTGGTTGGTTGCTAGTGGTTCGTAGTTAATTGCTGCTGGTATGCTTGAATATTGAATTAACCTGACGAAACCAGTATCTGCTCATCTAACAGGTGTTGGATTTCCGGTACACAACTTCCGCATCCTGTTCCGGCTTGCGTACAAGCACTGATCTCTGTTACTGATGTTAAGTCTTGCTCCTTTATTGCCTGGCAAATTGTGTTCTCCCCCACTTGCTTACAGGCACATATCGTTTTGCCTGCAGCCAATCTGCCTTCTGCTCGTCCCGAAATGAGACTACGCTCTGCGGTTACATCGATGGGTTCGTCCAGTAATTGATTTAGCCAAGTTACATCTTGTTGCTGCAGGTTCGTTGCTATCAGGTAGCAGCTTCGCAGACGTTGCTGCTGAATATTGGCATAGCGGTAAAGTCCGCTTTCTGCGCTATTAAAGCTGAGCTCTCGGCCATTTTCATACTGACAATACCGGGCTAGGCGCGGCATCAATTGCTCTGGTGGCAACGTGCTGGCGATACGGTATAAATAACCGTTGCTGACTTTTTGTCGGACCCAGTAGTCAAACTCAGCCATATCTTGGGGGCTATTGGATAACAACATCGCCTCGCTTTGATAGGCTTGTGGCGCGACAGATACGGGTGTGAACTTAAATTCCGGCTGGCCCGATAGCGTGTCGGTATCCGGATTGATCAGGCTGCAAACTTTACCTGCACTGGATGTGGTGTTGTTCCAATGGATTGGGATAAATAACTCTCCTGGCTTCACGTCTG
>LLEM01000224.1_pt1 | contig 10321 bp, 12 predicted proteins | sample 595841 | NCBI WGS metagenome assembly LLEM01 (sample SAMN02919313, study PRJNA255460) | bioreactor metagenome | biome: chemostat; feature: culture 2012_10.2; material: sediment; isolation source: day64 10degC chemostat 2012 inoculated with Wadden Sea sediment taken from... | place: Germany: Bremen ...
CGGTAGGTATACCTCGGGGATATTGTTGTATCAGCTATAACTGGGGACAGTATGCGATGTTGTTCCTAGCGCCAACCGGATTAGTATTAGTCACGCTGCAGATGTTGGATATCCCATTTAACAAGTGGGTTAAATTTGTGCTGCCTATCGTGATATTCCTACTTGGCTTTGGTTCTATTTTATTGACGGCTCAAGTAATGATGCTCTAGTTGTTATTAAAATAACCATACTTACGGTCTCGGGCTCAACCTTATGTTGAGCCCGATATATAACGCGGATCAGTACTATGGGCACTCGGCAAGTTTAATCGCATTACCCAAAACATGCAGACAAGTCAGCCGACCTACGCCTCCAGGTACTGGTGTGATTGCCGCCGCAGAGAAAATCCCATCATGATGTTTTATGTCGCCCACCAGTTTGCCGTCAACGCGGTTGATCCCAACATCGATGATAAGCTGGCCTTCAATAAACTGGGAGTTGTCCAAAATACCGTGAGCCCCCCGTTGCTACCACGATAACATCATATCTATTCCAATCGACTGCTGCGAGATCAGAACGGCTGTTAAAGCTTGCTACCGTACTTTGACGATTAATTAGCTCAATAGCTAGAGGTTTACCGACGATATTGCTACGGCCAACCACAGCCACTTTCAACCCTGAAAAGTTGTACTCACCACAATGCGCAGAAATAATATCTATCGTCGCTTGTACAGTGCAAGGAAGAACTGCGTTCTGCCCTAATACCAGTTGGCCCAGAGCCTCTGAGCCGAAACCATCAACATCAACATGAGCCGGAAGATCCGGTGCAATTAGCCCCGTTTGGCAACGGAAGTTGAAACAAAATAGGATGCTTGGCTTTCTGTGCAAGCACATCGAGGTCTGCTTGCTTCGTTGATTCTTCAGCAAGAATGACATGATTACATTCAAGACCTAGCTCATCAAAGAGGCGGATTTTATTGCGAACATATACTTTACTTGCCGGATCATCACCAACGGTTACGATAGTAAGCTTAACTGGTGCATGAAGAGTATCAATTTTACTTTTTAACTCTGCAAGTTTGATTCATAAATTGTGTTTATAACTGATTTCATTTTTCTTGGCATTTGTGACTTGTCCTTGCTTTATAACCAACTGATTTTGCTTACACATTGCGTTAGAACAAGGAAACTGTCGTTATCGAGTAATACTCACTCTTATACACCCAGTGAAATACAATAATCAAGAAATTCAGAAAAACATTAGCAGACATGACACGAATTGCTACACCACTTGCCTAGTCGATTACTTTAGAAAAATAAAATAGCAGCAGAGGAAACCACTGCTGCTATAGATTTACCATCATGGTACAAAATGTAAGGTTACTAGCTACTTTTGTATTGAACTAAAAACCTTACTGTAGTTTAAACTTACTGACCAAGACGCTCAATTGCGTATTGGCAGCCGCCAAACTTTGTGTGCTATCGACTGTAGACTGTCCGTTTTGAGTTAAATCATGAACCATCTCACGGATATTGTTCATACTACGGCTAACTTCTTCGGTTACCAAGCTTTGCTCCTCAGAAGCCGTCGCAATCTGAGTACTAAGATCATTGATTTCCACAATCGAGCCGGTCATCGAATCCAAACTGTTTGATACACGCCCTGCATTTTCAGCGGTACGTACACAGCTTTCTTTCGTAATCTCCATTGCAGCAACGGCATTGGAAGCATCCTGACGCAATTTAAGCAGAATTTCATTAATCTCTGCAGTGCTAGTTTGGGTGCGCGCTGCAAGCGAACGTACTTCATCGGCAACCACGGCAAAACCACGCCCTTGCTCCCCAGCTCGTGCGGCTTCGATAGCCGCATTAAGCGCCAGTAAGTTTGTCTGATCAGCGATTTCACCAATGACTCCGAGTACATTAACAACCTGTAAGGTGTTTTCATTCATGGTGTTAATGCTCGACGATGCCGTATCTACTTCATCCACTAAAAGTGTCATGCTATTCGATGCCTCAAGAACATCATTTTTTGCCATCAACGCCTCGTCATTGGCTTTTTGCGTATTGGCCGCCGTTTCAGTAGCACTCTGCGCCACAGTGTCAGCCGTTGAGCTCATTTCAGTAATAGCAGTTACGACTTGATCTGTTTCAGAGGCATGCTGGATCAATGCCTGGTTATTTTGCTCCGACTGCACATTTAGTTGCTTAACACCTTCAGTGATATGCGAAGAAGCTTGAGAGATCTCCAGAATCATCGATTGCAGATAAACAATAAAATTATTAACAGAATTACTGATATCGCCAAGCTCATCTCGCGAAGTTATCTCAATCCGAGAGGTTAAGTCAGCTTCTCCGGTAGATAACGTATCAATACGCTCTTTAAGGATCACCAAACCTTTGACAATTTTACTGATTGAAAAAGCCGCTACAAGAAGAGCAAGAATGAGCAAAGCAGTAGCAATAGAAATGCTCATATAAACTTTATCACTAAAAATTTCTGCTGTAGCGCTTGTCAAACCTTCCTGAATACTAGTAACGTCGCTATCATATGTTCCCCGTCGCAATAGTCCAGCCCCCCCATTCTGGAAAAATATTTCGAGCATAGACAAATTTTGTTTCTTGCTCTTTCGTCGTGGGATTGGTATGCACTGTTTTAGTAAATACTTCAGGCTTACCTTCGATAATATCAGCAACTTTCTTAGTTGTTGACGGAATAACAGTGCCTATTATCGATGAATCTGGATGAGCTAGAATCTTTCCGTTTCTATCTTGCACCCAGAAGTAACCATTTTGACCATACTTTGAAGAGCTAATAGTATTCAGAGCCGCTTGATATCCATCCTCTTTAAGGGCACTGATGTATTCACCGGTTGCTATAACTAGGTTTAACGGTTCAAAATAAACCGATGCAGTTAGCTTTTCCTCGGACTGATTGGTTTTTGGGTTCAAGAAATGATAGCTAGTGAAACCAACTTGATTGTTTTTTGCCGAACTAACAATATTACGAGCATAATAGTTACCATTGGTGTCCTGTTTATCAAAGGAACTGGTACCAAGAATGCTTTTGTTAGTGCCATTTGCCTTGTTAATGATTGATGTTGCATCATATGCAAAAATATATCGACCATTATCCCAACGGTATTGGTTGATAAAGCGTAAATTATAGTTTCAGCCTCAGCAGTTGAGCTACTTTCGCGATAGAACCTTTCGATTGTATTTTTAAATGTTGTTATTTCCGCGACTAACTGTGCTTCGATGTTTTCCTGCTTAGTTCTCTCATAATCATAAGATATTGAGCGAGTAACAGTATCGACCTGATTTTTCAGGTTGTCATTTAATAACTTTGATACTTTTTCTTGTACGTTGTGACTTTCAGTCTCAAGGACAGACTCTTCAGTATTAAATAGACTTGTAATAAAGAAGAGACTCATGATGAGTAGCGGTATGCACAAAAGCGCATACAGTTTATTTTTTATCGTTAAACTCATTGGGTGAACCTCTAATTGTACTCTTGTGCTAAAAATGCCACTTATTTACTTATAGTTTTATTTGTAATATAGACATACTATTTTGATGCAATAACTGTATAACTATGCAATCTCTTTGTCTTTTTCTACCTGAGTATCTACTGCGCTATCCATTGCTTTTAACTCAACAAGAACCTCTTCAGCCCAATTAACCCAAGCCTGTCGAATATGTACGCCACGACGTAGGGTTAAACGGTTGAGACGTGACTGACGATCCAATTTTTTATGATCAGGAAAGTAGATTTTTTCAAGTTCTTCGTAGTTGTTCATTAAAGTATGAGATTCTTGAATCAGTGCTTCGAGCTGTTGCTGCATCGGTGCTGAGTGATGAAAATTACAAACAGACAATTTAGCTGAGAACTCATCGCGAACAGTTGGAGTACGAGTTGGTTTCCGGAACCATTCCAACAAGGCCTTGTGTCCTAGATCAGTGATGGAATAGACCTTTCGGTCAGGCTTGCTGACTTGCTGTTCGTGTCGAAAACTAGCCCACCCCCTTATCGGCCATTCTATTCAGTTCGCGATACACCTGTTGATGACTTGCCTTCCAAAAATAACCAATACTATGGGAAAACTCTTTCGTGATATCGTAACCAGTAACATCACGGCTGCTAAGTACGGTTAAAATTACGTGTGATAATGACATCTTTTCCATCCTTTTGAAAAATATAATAATATAAGCTCTTCAGGAGCTATCGTTACTGTCCGCTTCCGTTTCACCACAAAAGCAATCAGTTGCCATATATATGATGCATATTTTTTGGGAACAAGTAATAAAGAATTGAGTAAAAATATGAACAGAATTGCCTCTTGGGTTATATGAACGTCAATCTTGTTAAAACGCGGATCAGTAGTAGCAAAAAGGGGGGGATGCCATCTGGCATCCCTTTTCGACTTATCCGGCACAGCCCCCCCTTTCGGACTGCTCTGCTGGGTATTACTGAAACGCCACTTTTAACTTATCAATAGACGGAGCATAAATAGACAACAATGCCTTGGTGAAAAACTCTAATTCCTGTTCATCAGCCCCCCCTTTCTTACAAGCTATCTCCAGTTCCTCACAAGCTTTGCTTAGTGCAATTAACCCGACGGCTCCCGCAGAGCTTTTAAGGCTATGAGCGGCCCGCTCAAGGGTTTCTGTAGAGCTGTAGACTTGAATATCTTTGACTAGGCTGGCTGAGCGCTCATGGAACATAGCGACCATTTCGTAAACAAGCTCATTCCCTAGAGTTTGCCTATCTTGTTCTAATACCGAGTGATCAAAAAGTGTTGTTATACTTGCAATAGGTACCTTGGTAACACTCTTACTAGTTTCAACCTTATTAAAGTGGCCATTATAAACACTCGTAATAATGCTTTGTAGCTGGTCAAACTGTACCGGTTTACCCAGGAACCCATCTAAGCCTGCCTCTAGATATGATTCAATTTCTTGCCTGAACACATGGCTGAGAACGCGATAGTTGGTATCCGCCAATTCACTTTCTCTCTTAGTATATGAGTCAGCGTAACCCCCCCGTCAGTATCCGGTAGATTAATATCCATCAATATAATATCGATATCGTGATTTTCGATAATAGCTTCGGCAGCCTCTCCCGACATGGCTACAACAACATTATGGCCAAGCCTATTGAGGAAACCTTTAGCAACCAGCACGTTAGTTTCATTATCTTCAACGAGCAAGATACTCAATGGCGGAACAACAAGGGGGGCGGATTCGTTGGCCAATATAGGTACGCCCTCCTCGGCAGTACTTAATGGCAAAGTAAAAATAAACCGGCTTCCGATGCCAGGCTCACTGTATACCGTTAATTCCCCACCCAACATCTCAGCAAACCGCTTGCTGATAGACAAACCTAGCCCAGTACCACGCTCTGATTGAGTGGCCTGTTCAAAAGGCATAAAGATAGCGGCATGCTTTTCTTTCGGGATCCCTTTTCCGGTGTCTAAAACCTCAAACCTAAGTAACAATTGTTCATCTGCCTGTTGCTCCTCAAGCAGCACTTGGATTGTTACAAAGCCTTGATGAGTAAATTTAATCGCGTTGCCCACCAAATTAATAAGGATTTGAATGATTTTATTGAAGTCACCAGACAAATTAATAGGTACGTCATCCGCAATTACATAACTCAGTTCAATATTCTTTTCTTTTGCTCTCGCTTTGAACATATTAACAACATTGGCTGCAATTGTGCTGGTACGGAAGTTTGTATTATTAACATCAAAGTGCCCGGCTTCTATTTTTGAATAATCCAAGACATTATTAAGCACGCCCATCAGGATTTCGCCAGACGAAATAATGGTTTTGGTATAATGCTTTTGTGCACTATCCAAGGACGTGCTGTCAAGAAGGTTCAGTGTCCCCATTATCCCATTCATGGGAGTACGTATCTCATGGCTCATATGAGCAAGGAATGTCGACTTGGCCTTGTTAGCTTGTTCGGCTTGCTCTCGTGCTTTTGCATGCTTGATAACCTCACTATTCAAAGCATTATTGGCCTCTGTAAGCTGAGCAGTACGGTCATCTACCAACTTTTGTAGTTCATTTTGATGCTCTTGTAAGGCAAGCGCATTTTTCTTAAATACCGATATAGCGTCGGCGAGGTGTCCAATATCCTCACCTTCCCCCCTCGGAATATCGACAGATAGATCACCTGCCGCGAGTTTTTTTATTGCCGCCGTCATACTACCAGATGGTTCCAGAACATCTTTATTTGCCAATGGTGATATATCATCCGCTTTCAGAAGAGCTACGGCTTTATCATCCGTTGCTACCTCGGGGGGGATAGGCATTATACTGTCAGTGATATGCGCAGAGGCTTGCGATATTTCCAGAGTCATCGATTGTAAATAACTAATGAAATTGTTTACCGAGTTACCAATATCACCCAACTCATCATGTGATGTAATATCAATTCGCGACGTTAAATCAGCTTCACCGGTCGATAACGTATCAATACGCTCTCTGAGCATCACTAGGCCTTTAACGATCTTATTGATAGACCAAGTCGCAATTAACAAGGCTAAAATCAGCAATGCTGCAGAAGTAGCTATGCTCATATATACCTTGTCATTAAAAATCTCTTCCGTTGCACTAGTCAACCCATCTTGAATACTTGTAAGGTCGCTATCATAGGTTCCAGTCGCAATTGTCCACCCCCCCCATTCCGGAAAAATATTTCGGGCATACACAAATTTATTTTCGGCTTTTTGAGTAGTAGGGTTCTTATGAAAAGTTTTAACAAAAGCCTCAGAGTTGCCTTTTATGCTTTCAGCTACTTTTTTAGTCGTCGTTAAAATAATCGTACCAACAATAGACTGATCCGGGTGAGCCAGGATTCTACCGTGTTCATTCTGCACCCAAAAATAGCCATTTTGGCCGTATTTAGACGAACTAATGGTTTTCAGAGCTGCCTCAACTTCATCTTTCCTGAGCGTGCTGATGTACTCACCAGTCGCAACAACCAAATCCAAAGGTTCGAAATAAACTGAGGCCGTCAGTTTTTCCTCAACATTTCTCGTTACCGGGTTCAGAAAATGATAACTGGTAAACCCAATCGCATTGGCTTTCGCTGCACTAACAACGTTTCGCGCATAATAGTTACCATTAGTATCTTTCTTATCATAGGCACTGGTGCCTATGATGCTAACATTAATCCCATTGGCCTTATTCACTATGGACGTAGCATCATAGGCAAAAATATACCGGCCATCCCCCCCCACCGATATTGATTGATAAACGCCTGAATGCTAGTTTCAGCTTCAGCAGCAGAGGCACTATTACGATAAATACTATCAATTGTGTCTCGAAACGCCGAAATATCTGTTGCTAATTCTGCCTTAATATTTTCTAGTTTCGAGTTTTCATAATAATAGGAAAGAGAGCGAGTAACGGTATCAACCTGGCCTTTCAAGTTATCATTTAACAACTTAGCCACCTTAACACTCACATTTCTTTGCTCAGCCTCAAGAACTGATTTTTCTGTATTTATCAAACTGGTAATGAAAAAACCACTCATTGTCAGTAATGATGCACACATAAGAAATGAAAGCTTGGCTTTTATTGTAAAGCTCATGACATTAAACGACCTCTGGGGCAAAGAGGTAACCTTCACCATGTACCGTGATAAATATTTTTGGGTTTTTAATACTGTCTTCCATTTTGTTTCTTAACCTACGTACCAAAACGTCAATCGTACGATCACTGGGCGCATCGACCGGTGTGAGATCAAGTTCAGCAACCGGCCTCGGCTTAGTACTCGACTTGGATGAGTAATAAAAGCAACCAGTAATTCATATTCAGCCTTGGTAAGTTTTATTGCTTCACAGCCTTTAGATAGTTGTCGCTGAGCAACATCGAATTCAAAATCCTTGAAGCAGAATCGACTATCATCCTTTTCTAATTGTGACCATGCAGCCTCTGCCTGTTGCAGAGCATCGCGGGTAAGCTGAATTCTCCATAACAAGTTTTTCGCACGTACCAGTAACTCTCGAGGTTCGACAGGCTTGGTAACATAATCATCGGCCCCCCCATTTCTAACCCTAAAATTCGGTCTATTGGATCAGTGCGACCAGTAACCATAATGATAGCGATATCAGATGTATTTCTGACCTCGCGGGTAAGCTGGATTCCGTCCTCCCCTGGTAGGTTGATATCCAACAGGATCAAATCAATTTTTTCATTGCTCAGAATCTCTTTCATCACCGCACCGTTATCAGCCTCAAAAATGGCATAGCCAGCTTGAGCAAAGTGCCCCCTTAATCTTCATCCTTAAAATAGGATCATCTTCAACAATCAAAATTTGGTAATTCATAGGTTCTCGTATGCAGCCATGCTTTAACTATGGAGGTCAGCCCCCCACTGTATTGCTTTTGCGCGCCCTTCGGCTTTTATTTATTATTCAAAGGAATAATAACACACTCAATTACCGCCTGTTGTTAGCAAACTCAAATGCCCGGCACTTAACCAAGTCAGCAATATCTGTCAGGATGTTCACTTTCAACATGGGGGGGATACTAGCAAACATTCAGAAAGCGGGTTGGTAGAGACTCGGTGTGTACAATAGAAGGGTATAAAGTACAAGTGACTGAAAGTTATCAAAAAAGAATGAATAAGGTGTGTAATTACATATACACCCACCTTGATGACAACTTAACCGTTGCAGAGCTGAGCAAAGTGGCCAACTTCTCTAAGTACCATTTTCACCGGCAGTTTAGCCACTATATGGGAATTGGCGTATTCAAATTTATCCAACAGTTAAGGCTTAAACGTGCAGCCTATCAGCTGTTTTTCCACCAGCATACACGCATTATCGATATTGCGCTTGATGCTAAATTTGAATATCCAGAATCTTTTGCCCGTGCATTTAAAAAGGAGTTCGCCCAGTCACCTTCTGAATTTCGTAACCAGCCGAATTGGTTACATTGGAATCAACAGTATCACCATAGAGAAAAAGTATTGGAGAACAACATGAAGGTAGGCATCAGACATTTCGAAGAAACAAAAGTTGCTGTGAAGGAGCACCGTGCAGCACCTGAACTGGTCAATGAGTCAGCTAGCCAGTTTATTGAATGGCGCAAAACGAGTGGACTTTCGCCTATTGCCACCAGCAAAACCTTTGGCATCATATACGATGACCCCAAAAGTCACCGCACCAGAGGACTTCCGGTTCGATATTTGTGGTGAAGTCCAACAAACTGTAAACGAAACTACATTTGGTATTGTGAATAAAACCATCCCAGCAGGCCATTGTGCCGTTATCAGGCATTGCGGCTCTCACGACGATCTCGGAGCCAAGGTCCACTATTTATATGGTCAGTGGTTGCCAGAAAGCAGTGAAGAACTACGAGATTTTCCCTGCTTTTTCCATTACATAAACTTCTTTCCCGAAGTGGCTGAGCACGAGTTGATCACCGATATCTATCTGCCACTAAAATAAGAAACAAATACCTACTTATCCACAACTGGGGGCCAAAAGATGCATTTATTACCATATTCACTACTTCATCTTTTGGCTATAACTTTGATTTCTATCACGATACTCCCCATGCGCTAACGCCAAGCAGACGGCTCATGACGACCTAACCTTTCAAGCAATGACTTACAACGGTTTGCAGCGAACCTACTATCTACATCTACCACCTCAACATTCACCCACAGTTCGCTTACCGTTAGTACTGGCTCTACATGGCGGAGGCCGAGCAGATGGTGATGAACTAGCTAAGAGAACGGGTTACAACCAGCTTGCTGACCAGGAAGGATTCATTGCTGTTTACCCCAATGGAATCGATGCTCAATGGAACGATGGTCGAGGGAAAACAGCCAGAAAGTCGGACAGAATTATCAATATTGACGATGTCGGGTTTCTTTCGACACTGATTGATCATCTAATTCGTGACTACAATGCTGATCCTCGCAGAGTGTATATGACGGGCCTTTCAAACGGCGGCATGATGACACTGAGAATGGGTTGTGAAGCAGGCTCTAAACTTGCCGCGATTGCTCCTGTCATTGCCAATATGCCCGTTAAGATTGCCAACAGTTGCCGACCGGGTTTTCCTCTTCCTCTTCTGCTGATGAACGGGACCCGGGATCCAATGGTACCGTGGCAAGGTGGTACAGTCAGATTTTTCGCAAAGAGATGGGCCAAGTGCTGTCAACAGAGGAAACAATCCAGTTTTGGAAAAATCATAACCAATGCAGGGGCTTTACCTGACGTTGAGATACTGCCGGACATTGATGAGAGCGATCATTCCACGGTAAGAGTCGTCAGCTACCGCTGCCCCCGACAATTATGCTGATGTGGTTTTGTATA
>LLEM01000225.1_pt1 | contig 10299 bp, 12 predicted proteins | sample 595841 | NCBI WGS metagenome assembly LLEM01 (sample SAMN02919313, study PRJNA255460) | bioreactor metagenome | biome: chemostat; feature: culture 2012_10.2; material: sediment; isolation source: day64 10degC chemostat 2012 inoculated with Wadden Sea sediment taken from... | place: Germany: Bremen ...
ACCCATGCTTATGAGTCTCTGGATTTGCATCTGAGCCCACTCGTTTGGGACCTGCTGTTAAGTGGAGAGAAAACAGAACTTAATGCCCGCTGGCAATACCTGTTTATTGCAGTACCCGCTATATTCCTTATGCAGTTAATTCTGTCGGAATGGTTGTGGCGCAAACTCAGGAAGCTCACGCGCAAACACGTTGGCGTACCTATTGCCGCTATTTTCGGCTTCTGCTTCCTGAGCAGCCACCTTATCTATATCTGGGCGGATGCAAACCTATACCGCCCCCCCGTTACAGTACAGCGCTCTAACTTCCCGCTATCCTATCCGATGACGGCCAAGTCCTTCATGGAAAAACACGGCTGGCTGGATCGTCAGGAGTATGCCAAGCGCTTAGACGCGCAAGGTATAGCCGAAAGCGAACATATCCGTTACCCGCTCAACAAGCTAGCATTCAATGATCAGGGTACTGGCCAAAATGTACTTGTCATTATGGTCGATAGTTTACGCAGCGACATGGTTGATAATGAAACCATGCCGCACCTTGCAGCCTTTGCACAGCAAAACCTGAACTATAGCAATCATTACAGCGCTAGTAATGAAAATACTGGTGGCATCTTCGGGCTCTTTTATGGCTTACCGGCCGGATATATGAATAGTGTCCGTTCTGCTAACGCCTCTCCCGTATTACTGGAGACGCTTAAAAAACGCGGTTATCAATTTGGTTTGTTCAGTGGTAACGGGTTCGAGACGTCGATCTACTCGGAAGCCATTTTCTCTCGCCGTCAGCTCCCTGAGCAAACAGACAAAAACGACAGTAATGGCAACAGCGACAGCGACAAAAAGGCCATTGCAGATTGGAAAACCTGGCTGGACACACAAAGTACTGACACACCATGGTTCAGTTATATTGAACTGGCGTCAATCGAGGATTTTGAGGAAGGCGGAAACTTTGTCCCGCAGTTTGAACCTTCTCTCAGCAGTACCAACGCGAACCCGGTAAGTGTCGATACCAACCTGCTGTTGAAAAACAGCTACCGGAATACGGCCTATTATATTGATGAACTGCTTATTGATATCTTTGAGCAGCTAGTTGCGGGCGATGCCCTCGAAAATACTGTGGTTATCGTGACGGCCAATCATGGCAACGAATTTAATGAGACCGGCACCAATAGCTGGGGAGCAAGCTCCAACTACAGCCGCTACCAACTAAAAGTGCCATTAATCATGCACTGGCCGGGGATTATTCCAACCCAAACCACGCGTGCAACCAGTCATTTAGATATTGTACCGACACTGATGGAATCGCTGCTGGCAACAACAACGCCAGCCTCTGCCTATAGTAGTGGTGTCAGCCTGTTTGAAGACAATCCCAAGCGGCGCTGGGTTCTGGCAGGAAGTGACCAGGACATCGTCGTGTTGCAGAAAAATTCTACCACTGTGGTAGACAAACATGGCAACTACCGAGTGTATGATCAGGACTATAAGCTGAAAAATGAAGGGAAGCCGAAGCTTTCCACATTGATGCAGGTTATGCATGAGCTAAAGCGCTTTTATCAGCCTAAATAAGTACAGCCGGACTTATCCGTTTCGATAATATCAAAAGGCAGTCTCTAGGCTGTCTTTTCTACAACTTCACACACTAAAAATAGTCAGTATTATCGGCATAACACTGCTCAAATCCATCACTCCAGCCATTGGCATATTTCTTGTCCGTCAGTAACCGTTCCGGATCGCGACGAAAGCCATCATGATACGTCAGGGCTTCCTCTTTGCGGCTACTACAGCCATCTTGGTAACCATCAAGATAGTTTCGAGTAAAACCCAAATCAGCCAGCTTTTCGTGACGGGTATCGGCACAGCTAACAAGCAGTATTACGATACCGACAACCCAGCTCCCGCGCAAAAAGAGAGTCATATAACACCACCCTAATAGATCGCATCGATAATTATAGGCAATACATATCATAATAAGTTAGCTGACCTTTCACGGTAGCGTTGTCTTAGTTTCGATACTTCGCCAAAATGGTACAACACGGTACGGTGTATACCCTGCGATCACCAAACAGACAGCTTAATGCCGTAACAACCGACAAAGACAGTTTGATTGGTATACACTTGGCGAAAAATAAACAGGAATGGAAGAATGAAAAAATGTGCGCTCATTACCGGAGCAAACCGGGGGGGAGTTGGCCTCGCTCTGGTGGAGGCCTATCTAGCAGCAGGCTGGCAGGTAAACGCCTGCTGTCGCCGTACAGATAATGCTATTGAGCTAAAACAGTTACAAGCAAACACAGACTCTGTGACACTGCATGAACTGGATATCACCGATCACCAGGCCATTGCTGCGTTAAGCCAGGAGTTGGCCGATATCCCCCCCTTGACTTACTTATCAACAACGCAGGGTACTATGGGCCCAAGAGCTATGGCTTCGGTAACACAGATGCGATGAATGGCGCAAAGTTTTCGAGATCAATACCATCGCACCGCTTAAACTGGCCGAAGCCTTTTATCCCCCCCAGCTCATCGCCAACACACCCGGAACCATCGCCAATATGTCTTCCAAGGTTGGAAGCATGACAGAAAATACCAGCGGCGGCGGTTATATTTATCGCTCCTCGAAAGCGGCGCTCAATTCCGTCGCCAAAAGCTTATCTAACGATCTCTCACCACAGGGGGGGATCATCTCTGTTGCGCTTCATCCTGGCTGGGTACAGACAGAGATGGGCGGGCCGAACGCCATCTTGTCTACATGCGATTCAGCCCAAAAGCTTAAAACAGTAATTGATAACCTTACCACTAAACAAAGTGGCGGCTTTTACAACTATGATGGTTCTGTAATCCCCATGGTGATATCAATAGTGACTCGTTAATACTGCTGCCTTGTGTCTATTCGGTCTAAATAAACAGGAATAAAACATGCCATTTTGTACAAAATAGCAACCTCTTCTAATTTTAATCCTATGGCTTTGTTTCAAATCAAACACTGAGGATGTTCCAGTTACGACCGGATAAGCACAACCGGATTTGTACTACTATTAATATGCAAACAGTAGCAAACCTTAACTACAGCATGAAATTAACCATAGCAATAAAGTGGTTAAATATCTGGTGATTGTTATGTTATTGCTAAACAACAATGTAGCTCGTGTCTTTTGTTCTGTTTTTTTCGGAAGAAAATCTATCCAAGGAAAAGGGGGGGAAACAGTATGAATAGAACAGCAGTAATTCTATTAGTAGTGGCAGCCGCCCTAACAGGCTGCGAAGCAACCACAGCTAATCATCAATACGCGGGAGTTGAGTGTCAGCAGTTGGGCTCTGGCGCGTCACCAGCCACACACCCTGGTTGTGCTCCGATTTGGGGTGCACAAAGCTCAGAAAGTAACTCTTCACCAAGGTAACTTCAGAAAAGTCCTACTAATTAACGTACCTATAACCTCAAGCTGAAAATCTTGAGGTTATTTATTTCCGCTATCCTACACAATCCCCCCTTTCCCACCGAGATACGGTGTGTTTTGAGTCGCAAATTTATAAACCTGCCTAACTTTATGATCATAATGCGGGCTAGGTGCCTAGCTTTATTTCTGTGATAGACAAAAATAGATGCTCAACACAGACTTGAATATCGACATGGACTGCCTATATTGATCCAAACTGAACGGTTAAATAACTTTTATCAACGTATTCTTAAGCAGTGGAGCAAAGCTCACGGACTTCGTACTGTCTGCGAACTCACCTGCCGGAATTTAAGTGAAAGCTTTGCAGCCAGCCAAGCCCAGCTTGTCGTTGCCTATAAATCCCGGTGGAAAATCCTACTCGAAATGAACGATTCGGGAATACACTATCAATTTCCCCCCCACCGATATCACTGACCGTAACTGCATTCCATTCTTTCAAGTCACCAGAGCTATTCGTGAGAAAAAACCCAAAGTTGATTTTCGTGATGGATACTCTCGCTTATGTCTCCCTCTGGAGCGCCGCTCGCATATCATCGGCTGCCTGATTGTCGACTTTCCAGGGCAGTCTATCCCAGACGGTAACGAATTCTCTTTTCTTGCCACCTTGATGGCCTCCGAACTCGATGCCTGTCTGCTCAGTGAAAGCATACAGGACGAATATGACGGCCGCCGATCTGCTGAGCGAGAGCTACAGATCAGCCAACAAGAACAGCAAGTATTACAAGATCAACTTCAGGCGTTACATGATATTTCCTTCAAGCTTTGGCGCGCCGGCTCTATGGACAATATGTTGTTCACTGCTGTCGATGAGGCAAAGAAACAGCTCCTTATCGACCGAATGGCCATCTTTCTGTTCAAAGGAAAACACCGTATGCAAGGCACATACGGTACAGATATTCATGGAAATACCGTTAATGAACACTATTTTGAAGAAGAAATTCCGGACCTCTGGTTCACCAAAATAAATCAGGACTACAGGCAAAAAGAATATCTAGCCATTGAAGACAATACCCCGCTCTACCACGAGCTCAAGCAGGTGGGGTTTGGCTGGAGTGCCTATATTTCACTGTGGGACGAAGACACTCCAGTCGGCTGGATTGCCTGTGACAACCTGCTAACAGGCACACCACTTCATAACTACCACCAGCAATTGCTAAAGCAATTTGGCTTTATAGTTTCTCAGCATCTGGTTCGACGCCAGGCGGAAGAAAACCTTATTAACTTAAACAGAGAGCTGGAACAGCGTGTATCCGACCGCACCGCAGAACTGGAGAGCGTCAACCGCAAGCTGGAAAAAATCTCCCGGCTCGACCCACTCACTTCAGTTTCCAACCGCCGAGTTTTTGATGAAAGAATAAACGAAGAGTGGCGTAGAGCGGAGCGCCATGAGCTGCCGCTATCCTTGCTGATCATTGATGTTGACCTATTCAAGGCCTATAACGACTGCTATGGTCATGCCGCCGGTGACCAGTGCCTAAAAATCATTGCCAATACCTTGGCAACGTTAGAAAAAAGAGCGGGTGCGCTGTTTGCTCGCTTCGGCGGAGAAGAGTTTGTATTATTGCTTCCTGGCCAAGATAAAAGTGCCGCTCGCTACGCCGCCCAAAGGGCCATATATGCAATCCGCGAACTGCAGCTACCCCGTACCCAGGGAACAGACTGCGCCCCCTGATATTGTCACCATCAGTATCGGTATCAGTACCAACGTACCGTCAGAGCAAGGGTCAGCAGAAGAGTTTTTCAAACAAGCCGACACCGCATTATATGAAGCCAAATCTCTGGGGCGAAACCAGTATTTCGAGCACACCTAGTCGGCTTTCTTCCCAGGCTTGCGCTTCACACCAGTTCGGCTCCCGGCCTTGGTTCCGCTCTTAGCACCTCCTTTGCTTCCTTTGCTAAAGCGCCGCTTCTTGCCTCCTTTGAAGGGCTCGGGCGATTTCAGCTCTCGCAAACTAGGAGGAACCTCGCTGTGTTGCACTTTATCCATGATCTGCTGAACTTGGCTCTGCAAGGCTTCCATAAACGGCTGATAGGCACATTTCTTTTCTGCCATATCTTGCAACTGGTGCTCCCAGTGTGCCGTCATATCTGGATACGTTGCCTCGTCAGGAAGCGCATAGATAAGCCCCCCCCGCCCAGCCTCAGTGGCATGAATACTCTTGCCCCTGTCGTATCAGCAGCTGACGCTTGAATAAAATATCAAGAATACCGGCCGGGTTGCCTCGGTACCCAGACCATCGGTATCGCGGAGGATTTTTTTCAATGAAGGATCCGAAACAAAACGGGGCGATACCTGTCATCGCCTGCAGCAGTGTCGCTTCGGTAAACGGCTTGGGAGGCTCAGTCATCTTGTCTTTGATTTCACCATCCTGACAGGTAAGCACCGTACCTTTTTCCAACGGCGGTACCTTATCAGCCAAGTCCTGTTCATTAGCAGAGTCATCACGCCCCAGCAGATCTCGCCAACCAGCACTCATCAATTGACGTCCTTTGGCAACAAACATACCACCAGCAATAGTAAAGACTAACTTCGCCTCGCTATAGACCGCAGCAGGATAAAACTGCATTAGGTACTGCCTAGCAATCAGCTGATAGATCTTACTCTCGCTTCCACTCAACGTATTACTGTTCAGCGCTTTAGGCGTCGGAATAATTGCATGGTGAGCATCGACCTTCTTATCATTCCAGGCCTTTGACTTGAGAGAGGTATTAGCCCCCCCCTTGACTGCCGAGCTTAGCTCATTGGCCGTACTGGCTATCGCCTTGCACACTTCGCCCGCCTGCCGGAAATGGTCCAGCGGCAAATACCGGCAATCCGAGCGAGGGTAAGTGATTACTTTGTGCTTTTCATAAAGAGATTGGCAAGTCGCCAGGACATCAGCCGCACTCATCCCAAACCGCTTCGCAGCATCGATCTGCAAGGCTGATAGCGAATAAGGCAAAGGTGCGGCCTGTCGGGTTTCTTTGCGCTCGGATTCAGTCACCTCTGCAGGCTGCCCCCCCTTAATCCGGTCTACGATATTTTCACACAGTTTCCGGTTCAGTACTCGCCCGTCTTCATCCTGCCACGGCTTGCACGCATCGCTGGGTTTCCACCGGGCGCGAATGACGTTGTCCTGATAGGGGATCAGGGCAAATAATTCATAAAAGGGCTTGGGAACAAAGTTAGCAATTTCATCATCTCGCCGGGTAACCAACCCCAAAACCGGCGTTTGTACCCGACCGACCGATAGCACTCCCCGATATCCCCCTTTCTGTCCCAGCAGGGTGTACGCCCGAGTCATATTCATCCCATACAGCCAATCGGCTCTCGAGCGTGCCAACGCGGAAACTGACAGCGGAATAAAGTCACGGTTGCTCCGCATCTTGCCCAGCGCCCGCTTCACCGCCGCTGGGTTAAGATCGGAGATAAGCAAGCGCTGCATAGTGGCTTTTTTGGTAACAGCAAGCTTTACATAGTCAATCACCTCATCGACCAGCAGCTGCCCTTCCCTGTCCGGGTCTCCGGCATGCACAACGTCAGTCGCCTGCTTGGCCAACTTTCGAACCACCCCCCCTAACTGCTGCCTAGCCGACTTTCTCGGTGCCAGCTGCCATTGCTGCGGAATAATCGGTAAATCAGCCAGATTCCACTTTTTGTATTTTTCATCATAGGCGTCGGGCTCAACCTGCTCGAGCAAGTGCCCGATACACCAAGTCACAATGTCGCCATTTCCGACTTCAATATAACCATTGTTATTTTTATGAGGACGCGGCAGCACCGCAGCAATCGCACGGCCTAAGCTTGGTTTTTCAGCAATATAGAGACGGGTCATTGAGATTATTAGTTAGTTTTTCTGAAACTATAGAGAAAAGAAGAAAAAAGGACAAGGAAATACTGGATATATACACAGGCAAGAAGAAGCGAGAAGCGAGAACAGGATCATCGCTCCTCGTCACTCTCTTTAGCGGGTTTTCTCAATCAACCAGGCTTTCACCTCATCGTATTCACCACGGAATACAATACGCTCGGATTTCTTACTTAGCTGATAGGTGTACATTGGATCGTAATACTGTTCCAACAACGGCTGTAGCCAGCCCACATGACCTTCCAGGGAGCCTGAACTCTGCATCGTCCTGACAGCACTTTGCTGGACTTGCAACATCTGTTCGTAGCGCTCTAAACCAAGACGCTTACGGATACTGAACATCCCGCGTTCCAAGTATTCAGCAAAACGAGTCCAGCCCTGCTCTTCACCATATTGGGCAACGAAGTCACGCTGCATGCGTACAACGTAATCATCCATCAGGCGTGTTAGACGGATTTCCATGGGGATCATCAACAATGGCAAGCGTTGCCTGCTGCATCGCACTATTAATCGGCAAAGGCACACTGACCGAACCGATGGTCTTGCCTTCATCTTCAAGGACGAACTGGTTGATACCGAGGGCCTGCTTTTTCAGCATCGACACAGCCAGTACGTTCTCGAAATCGATCTGGGTATGTTGTTCAGTGACATAACGGCCAAAGGAAGAGCCTCGATGGTTGGCTGCCCCCCCTTCAAGATCAAGGCCGTTTTCCAGCTCGTTGACCATAATGGTTTTTCCGCTGCCGGTATTGCCGCCAATCAAGGTTATTGGCTGCCGAGCAACTTGTTCGATAGTCTCAATCAAAAAGCGACGCAGTGCCTTATAGCCACCAACAACCCGCGGATAATCAATCCCTGCTTCCTTCAGCCATTGCTGGGTAATACAAGATCGCAAGCCACCACGTAGGCAGTATAAGTATCCCTGAGGGTTGGCCTCACAAAAGGCTTTCCACTGGGCTATACGCTCGGCTTTTATTTCACCGTGAACCAGCTCATGGCCAAGTGCGATTGCCGCTTCCTGGCCTTTTTTCTTATAACAGGTACCGACAGCCTCGCGTTCGCTATCTTGCATTAACGGGCGATTTACCGAGGTTGGAAATGCGCCCAGGCCAAATTCAACTGGCGCGCGCATATCCATTAACGGTGTATCATTGACAAATAACTGTCGGTAATCTTCACAATTCGGGCGTGACATTAACAAATCTCAATCAGGGTAGTATCGCCATCCGTCGGGAGCAATTCACCAATAGCATTTAGCTCGATACCGTGACGGGCGGCAACAGCCTGTACTTCTTCTTCGGCTTCTGGTGCGACTGCCAGCAATAAACCGCCTGAGGTTTGCGGATCACACAATAGGGCTTTCTGCTGTTCGCTCATTTTACCGAGTCGATGGCCATAGCTATCAAAATTACGCCCCCCCGTTCCGCCCGGTACACATCCTTGCTCGATGTAATCAAAAACACCGGGAAGATGCGGGATCTGATCAAACTGTACTTTTGCTTTAAGTTGGCTTCCCTCACAAATTTCAGTCAGGTGGCCCATCAGCCAAAACCGGTGACATCAGTCATCGCTTTGACGCCGGCAACATCGGCAAAATCTGCGCCCGGCTTGTTCAGCTTGCACATCCAATCGCGTGCCAATCCCTGATGATGCTCGGCCAGCTTTGATTTTTTCTCGGCAGTCGTCAGCACACCAATCCCTAGCGGCTTGGTAAGATACAACTTACAGCCCGCTTCAGCCTGGTTGTTGCGCTTCACACGATCAGTATCGACAATACCCCGTTACCGCAAGGCCAAAAATAGGTTCAGGTGCATCAATTGAGTGTCCACCCGCAAGCGAGATACCGGCCTCACGACATACTGAACGACCACCTTCGATAACCTGCTGGGCAATCTCTGGTGCTAACACATTCACAGGCCAACCGAGAATAGCAATCGCCATAATAGCTTACCGCCCATGGCATAAATATCACTGATGGCATTCGTCGCGGCAATGCGCCCAAAATCAAACGGATTATCAACGATAGGCATAAAGAAATCAGTCGTACTGATCACCGAGGTGCCATTACCGAGATCATATACTGCAGCATCATCTTTGCTTTCGTTGCCCACTAGAAGATTCGGATCTGAAAAGGGGGGGGCTAGTTGAGTTCGGAGAATAGTATCAAGAACTTGAGGAGAAATTTTACAACCGCATCCTGCACCGTGGCTGTATTGAGTAAGGCGAACATTTTCCATGACACGCTCCGGAATAATGACAAGAGCGGAGAATTCTACTCCTGCGGCTAAACCCTGTCACCACTCTGGATCAATAAAGGAGGGAAACTGATGGGTATCAGCTCCCCCCCGGCAAACGTTTTCTAGTCGACAACTAAGTAATTAAAGATATTCAACAAACTGGCTCAGATCTCGCTCAGACACTTTCGCTTCGCGGCAACCCGGTGTCCCGATGTACAAAAATCCGACAATCATATCATCGCCTTGTACACCCAATGCCTCACGCACGACTGGGTGATAGGCCCATTTGCCGGTACGCCAAAAGCCGGAAAAACCCTGTGCCACTGCTGTCATCTGCATCGCCTGAGCAGCACAGCCAGCCGAAAGGTGCTGTTCAATTACCGGTACCTTGTCATGCTCGGTGACCTTGGCAATGACAGTGATCACCATCGGGGGGGCACGAAACGGTGCTTTGGCCGCTCTTTCAAGTACCGCCTCTTCGGCACCATCGGCTTTCGCGGCTTCAACCAGAATATCCGCCAGCTTGTGTAAGCCTTCACCATGAGAAACGATAAACCGCCATGGTGTCAAACCAGCATGATCCGGAGCTCGCAGGCCTGCTCGAAAGATATTATCCAGCTCATTACCGTGCGGAGCCGGTTCCATCAGCTTTGGCAACGAACGGCGGTTTAACAATAATGATAGAGCATCCATAACAACCTCATGATGATAATAATTATTGTTTTACAATATCATAAATACGGTGCAGTAAAAACCCCCCCACCC
>LLEM01000226.1_pt1 | contig 10267 bp, 15 predicted proteins | sample 595841 | NCBI WGS metagenome assembly LLEM01 (sample SAMN02919313, study PRJNA255460) | bioreactor metagenome | biome: chemostat; feature: culture 2012_10.2; material: sediment; isolation source: day64 10degC chemostat 2012 inoculated with Wadden Sea sediment taken from... | place: Germany: Bremen ...
TCACCTCTCGTCTTTCTTCGGCACAACCTACTGCCGGTATGGGATACGAACTGGATGCGATTGCGGCTGTCGTACTTGGCGGCACCAGCCTGGCTGGCGGTAAAGGCCGAATTATGGGTACCCTAGTTGGCGCTCTTATCATCGGCTTCCTAAACAACGCACTAAACCTATTGGACGTATCGTCCTACTACCAGATGATTGCAAAAGCAGTGGTAATTTTGCTTGCTGTCTTGGTAGATAACAAAAATAAGTAACCCTCTGTAGCTAGGTATATCTAGTAACGCGGGAGGTATCTTCTGCCCGCAACCAACCCGACATATGTAGAAAGGAAAACAGAATGAAAAAGTTAGCAACCCTAATCTCTGCCGCTGTATTGTCCGCTTCATTCAGCACAACTGCTGCTGCACAAGACACTATGGCAATGGTTGTATCAACGCTAAATAACCCATTCTTCGTCACCATGAAGGAAGGTGCAGAGGCGAAAGCACAAGAGTTAGGCTATAAGCTTATTGTTCTAGATTCACAAAACGATCCAAGCAAAGAGCTTTCTAACATCGAAGATCTTACCGTTCGTGGTGTGAAAGCAATTCTTATCAACCCAACAGACTCCGATGCGGTTTCTAACGCCATTCGCATGGCTAACCGTTCAAACATCCCTGTTCTGACACTAGACCGTGGTGCAAGCCGTGGTGAGGTTGTCAGCCACATTGCTTCTGACAATGTTGCCGGTGGCGAAATGGCGGGCAAATACATCATGGAAAAAGTGGGTGAAAAAGCACGCGTTATCCAGCTAGAAGGTATCGCAGGCACATCTGCAGCCCGTGAGCGTGGTCAAGGCTTCATGAATGCTGTTAAAGCAAATGGCATGAACCTGCTTGCCAGCCAGCCAGCTGACTTCGACCGTACCAAAGGTCTGAACGTGATGGAAAATATGCTTGCTGCAAATCCAGATGTTCAAGCCGTGTTCGCCCAGAATGATGAAATGGCTTTGGGTGCCCTACGCGCAGTTCAGGCATCTGGCAAAGACGTACTTATCGTTGGCTTCGATGGCACTGACGACGGTATTGCTGCAGTTAAGCGCGGCATTCTAGGCGCAACTATCGCCCAGCAGCCTGATATGATCGGTGCACTAGGTGTAGAGACAGCTGATAAAATGCTGAAAGGCGAGAAAGTTGAAGCGAATATTCCTGTTCCGCTTAAAGTAATTACGCAATAAGAAACATAGTGGCGAGTGTCGAGAAACTAGTACCTAGAAACTCGATACTCGCCTACCATAGCAAGAACCAGAGTCTATCGTTTAGCACCCCGTCAAGTCGCGATGCTAACCCATACATTTTGGCCAGATAAAAACGGCAGTTAGTTATAAAGGTCCCGATATGAATAAATTAGTTGTTCTTGGTAGCGTAAATGCTGACCATGTATTGCAAGTAGCCTCTTTCCCTCGTCCGGGAGAAACGTTACATGGCCACAGCTATTGTGTTATTCCCGGTGGCAAAGGGGGGGCTAATCAGGCAGTTGCTGCAGCGCGCCTTGGTGCTGATATCGCTTTCATTGCCAGCGTCGGTGATGACAGTTTTGGCCACGAGATGCGTGAAGCATTTGCGAGAGAAGGTATCAACACCGAAGCGGTAATGATTGAAGAAGGTATGCCAACGGGTATTGCAATGATCCAGGTTGCCGCGACGGGTGAAAACAGTATTTGTATATCAGCAGAAGCCAACGGCAGTCTCAGCCCTTCACGCATTGAGCCTCACCATCACCTTATAAAGAATGCCGATACCTTGTTGATGCAGCTTGAAACCCCCAATCGAAACCATCGAAGCGGCAGCCAAGGTCGCCAAGCAGTCCGGTACACGCGTGGTTCTCAATCCTGCCCCTGCGCAACCATTATCGGATGACTTATTGCAACTTGTTGATATGATTACACCAAATGAAACTGAAGCAGAACTGCTGACGGGTGTTAAAGTAGAAGATATGGCCTCGGCACAACAGGCAGCTGATGTGCTTCATACCAAAGGCATCAAGCAGGTAATGATCACCCTTGGCAGCCAGGGGGTTTGGCTCAGCCAAAATGGCGAGGGCCAGCAAGTTCTTGGATTCCGCGTCGAGGCGAAAGATACAACGGCAGCCGGCGATACTTTTAACGGTGCACTACTTACCGCGATGCAGGAAGGTCGAACATTAGAACCGGCTATTCGATTTGCTCATGCTGCCGCTGCAATTTCAGTTACACGTATGGGTGCTCAGACTTCAATTCCACATCGCAGAGAAGTGGAACGCTTTCTAATAGAGCACTAATAAGTCAATCGCCTATATGGCCCAGCCCTTCCTCTTTCGGGATTGGCTATATAGGCAATACCAGATTTCTGGTATGTGTCAGGGAGAACTCAATGGCGACAATAAAAGACGTTGCTAAACATGCCGGGGTGTCCACCTCCACGGTTAGTCACGTCCTGAATAAGACGCGCTTTGTCAGCGAAGATATTTCAGTTCGCGTACAAGCTGCCGTAAAAGAGTTGAACTACGCGCCATCAGCCCTCGCCCGCAGCCTAAAGGTCAATCACACTCGTACATTTGGCATGTTGGTGACAACATCAACCAATCCTTTCTTCGGCGAAGTTGTCAAAGGCGTCGAGCGTCGATGCTACCAACAGGGCTATAACCTGATCCTGTGTAATACCGAAGGTGATGTCGAGCGTATGCACTCAAACCTTGATACTCTGCTACAGAAACGTGTTGATGGTCTGCTGTTGATGTGCAGCGAAGTTGAAGGCAAAGAGTTTGACCTTTTCACCCGCCACCAACCAGTACCAACCGTGGTAATGGACTGGGGGCCTATCGATTTCCCTAGCGACAAGATCCAGGATAACTCCCATCACGGCGGATACCTGGCAACAAGGCACCTTATAGAGCAAGGTCACAAACGCATCGGTTGCCTAACGGGCCCATTAGATAAGCTTCCTGCTCAGCAGCGTCTTTCAGGCTTTATACAGGCGATGGAAGAGGCAAAACTGGAAATCAACAAAGACTGGATTGTCTCCGGCAGCTTTGAGTGTGAAGGCGGTGAAATTGCTTTTAATCAGCTCTATGAGCGGGGACCACTTCCTACAGCATTGTTTGTCTGTAACGACATGATGGCGATGGGTGTGATCAATACGGCGCACAAAAAAAGGCCTGTCGGTCCCGGATGATCTATCCATTGTGGGTTACGATGACATTAAGTTGGCTAAATACATAACGCCGTCTCTGACGACGATCCACCAGCCCAAACATCGGCTTGGCCAGCAGGCAGTCGATACCCTGCTGGATAAGATCCAGAGCAAACGCGAAAGCAATCAGATAATTCAACTCGAACCCACCCTTGTCAAACGTGACAGTGTGAAGTCATTGCAATAATCGAGATATTAACAAATGCGATAGCCAATGCATCACAGTCGAAGGCAATACTGAGTAACAGTAAATTCCGGGCATCAGTCCGGAATTTTTTGCTCAACTGGCAACGAGCATAACAACAAACCGACGATTAAGAGGCCCCCCCCTTTGACTCTTCCTCATTCAAGCCCAGATAGTAGTCTTTCAGGGTGTGTCGGCCATACGGTGGAGCGACCATCTCAATCCCCCCCATTACAGTAAGAAAAAACTCAAACGGGCCGTAAAATTTACTACCGGTAAGAGTGGTTAGCAGCTTGCAGACTGCCACCCTGCACCAATCGGGATGTGCGTTACTTTAGGAGTTTTTCCCAAGGCCTGGAATGCAGTAATGGCTATCTCATTCTGTGTGAGAGTCTGCGGTCCGCCAACATTGATCTCTTTTTCTGTTCCGGCAATCGCATCGATACAGACTTCAGCCAAGTCCTCACCGTGAATAGGATTACCTCTCAACGTCCCGTCCCCCCCAAACAGATACACTCTCCCCCCCTTCTTTGCCATATGGTAAATTTCTGACATGTCCGAAAAAAAGCCATTCGGTCGTATGACGCAATAATCGAGCCCTGAGCTTTTAAGCTGCTCGACAAAAGCTTCTTTTGCCTGAAAAATTTTCAAGTGTTTTAACGTGTCACCATTTAAAGCTGATACATAGATGAATTTTTTAACTCCACTCTGTTTTGCCTGCTGTAACAGGTTCATATTGGCCTGATAATCAACATCCATATATGTCAGTCCGTCTTTCTGTCTCGTGATACCAACCGTTGAGATAACAGCATCCACGCCTTCACAACAGGCCGACAAAGATTCCGGATTAGTCACTTCGGCTTCAATCACCTCATATAACTCTCTTTCTTGAGCGGTCAGCTTGATGCGTTCCGAACTACCGCACTAACAAGGAAACCTCTTCTTTGAAGTTCTTGCGCTACATAGCGCCCTAGGTACCCTGTTGCTCCGGCCAAAAGTACTCTCTCCATGAAATACCCTCTCTTGCTGAAATTTAGAATGATGCACACTGCACCAGTACATGTATTAGTTGTTTCGTGTTATAGAGGCAATATTAAATTACTACTCACCCAGCGGACGATACGGCTCTTCTTTCGGTAAATGACTTAAAAGTAACTTGATATAGAACATTGGCAGGAACCACTCTAGACCGGTTGGCTGTTCAAGCACGTAGAGAGTAATAAGCAATGAACCAACATATAAGATCATCGCAATTGACCTCTGTAAATACAAAGCCGAACTTATTATCAAATAAGCGGCAACCAACATGTACCCGCTCGTTACGGCGATCCAGGTCAGATCGAATGAGAGAAAAAGCCAGGAAACAACAATTAAATGAACTAAATGTACCGAGATGAAGATCATATGCTGCTTTATTCCCTGCCCATCTCGATGAAACCATCGCTTAGCACTTGATGTTGAATTGGTGATTATTCCGCCTGTGATATCAAAAGCGAGAAAGGCACAAGTCACTTGCTGAACTAATGACCACCCTGTATCAATCCAAGCTGCATATAACAAAGAAACAATAACGGCTATTACTGGGGGGGAATCGTTTGAAGACGCACTTCCGCGCATGTTGCTCCAGGGCCAAACAGCTTGTCGATAGCCCCCCCAGCCATCCCTTTCCTTGGCTTTGGATAGTTCCAGTTAATTGCCATAACGATATTTCCTTATCTAAGGTTTCAATTTCGTCAATCACAGAGTTCGACTGTTTTGTGACCGTTTAACTCAAATCTTAGTTATTCCGACCACCTGGACCATAAAATTACCACTTTGCTTGAAAGCCATCAAGCGTTATAGTCCAACCGGACCAAAAAAACAAGGAAATACGCCTAAGATCATTGCTCACAACCAACACAAACAAAATCTTGCAGAGCAAGGCTAACTAGGAACAAGCTATATCGAAAAGTACCCAGTACTTAGGCTAAGACAAATCAAAACAGGTTTATTGTATGTTGCAGGGGGGGACTAGGGCGCCTGACGGTGGTAGGTCTACTTCTTGGGGTGAATCGCTGAATGGATCAATACAATTTTGAAGGAAAATAGGGGGGATAGATATAAAAAATGCTGGCCTTGGCCAGCATTTTCTCATTCAAAGATAAATCTTCGAATTACAGCTTAGTTACGTTAGCTGCCTGAAGACCTTTCTGGCCTTGCTCAGTTTCGAAAGCAACTTTTTGACCTTCTGCAAGAGTCTTGAAGCCTTCAGAAGCGATAGCACGGAAGTGAACGAATACGTCAGCGCCGCCGTTGTCTTGAGTGATGAAACCGAAACCTTTCTCTTCGTTGAACCACTTAACGATACCAGTTGATTTAGACATGATTATATCCTAATTTTTAACAAATAATTCGCATAATGCGTGTATAGCCGGGAAAAGAATTACTTATGTGAGGAATAATTATGAATGGAAACTTCATGACACTAACTGGTAAAGCAGATGTAGAGAAGCGTTCTAATAGCATAATTTTGTATTTCATATAAATAGGTCTGATTACAGGCCGACGACAATAGTACCAACATTTATGAATTTGTATAGTGTTTTTATCATTTATTTCATACAGCTCTACCTCAGTAACGATACGATTGCAGCGGTGAGTTCGAAATAAAGCCACCAGGCACTATGGCCGGTGGCTTACAGATAGCAGTATGAGTATTAAATCACCAATCCACCGTCTATCTTCAATGTCTGGCCGGTGATAAATGAGGACCTGTCGCTTGCCAGGAACAAGGCACCTTCAGCAATATCTTCAGGTTTGCCCATACGCTGCAATGGCGTTTTGTTCTTCATATAATCCAGCACTTTCTCAGGCAAGTCGACAGTCATCGGCGTTTCTATGAAGCCGGGCGCGATGCAGTTAGCACGAACTTTAGCTCCTTTACGGGAAAATTCTTTTGACCACCCCTTAGTCATTGCTATCACCCCACCTTTGGTGGCAGCATAATTGCTTTGCCCAATATTGCCATCAGTACCAACGACAGAAGACATTGTAATAATTGAGCCGACGCCATATTCCATCATTAACGGCGCGACGGCCTGAGTCATATTGAATACACCCTTTAGGTTGACATCAGATACCAGGTCCCAGTCATCTTCGGTCATTTTATCAATCAAGTTATCTCGAGTGATACCCGCGTTATTTACCAACACGTCAATTTGACCAAATTCAGCCTTAACCCGCTCTACAAAGATGGCAATACTCAAACGATCGCAAACATTCAGCTCAACAGCGCGTACGTTAGCATACTGTGATTCAAGCTCGGCCATTACCGAAGCATTCATATCACAAGCGAATACCATTTCGCGTCATTAGCTGCAAAGGTTTCGACAATACAACGCCCTATACCTTGGGCCCCACCGGTAACAACACAGATCTTATCTTTTAGCATCATTTCCCTCATCCTTAATACCATCAATGGTATAAATACAAAAAATGTACTCCAATTAGTGTGCTGGGAAACACAAATCACCACTAATTCACTTCATGTCTACATATCTTAGATGAACTACGCAAAATTATTACCAACATTGTTGCAAATCACCTTTGCGAATTAGAGCAATAGCTTATGTAGCATTTTTGTAACCGCTATTTCATTGGTTTCCAAGGGAGTTGTTTGCTATAAAGTGAGGGTGGCTAATTATTAACCAGGAAAGAAAATGTTAGACAAGGTCGTCTTTTTTCTTCATGTCATACGTTCAGGATCCATCAGCGAAGCAGCCAAAATTAATGGCATCTCGGCGTCTGCTGCCAGCCGCTGGCTTAATGAGCTTGAAGAAAAGATGGGAGTGAGCTTATTAAAGCGTACAACAAGGAAGATCAGCCCGACCCAAGCAGGCCAACGCTTTATGATCGCTTCAGCCTTATTCATACTGAAATTGATGATGTTTTCAATGAAGTTCAGAACTTAAGCAGTGAGGATAAAGGCACCATAAAGATTGCCAGTACACCTTTATTTGCAAAACACTATCTAAGCCAGATAATCGGTGAATACCTGCAGGAGCACCCGTCCATCAACTTCGTGGTGATTGAAACTGCTTTTGAAGTTGATCATGTACATGATGTCGATTTTGCTATCAGGGCCAATGCAACTTATAGAGGCTTTCAAGACAAAGACAGTTTGCTGGTAAAGCGTTCACTGTTACGTGAGCCCCCCCTGACCGCTTGTTGCTCTCCAGATTATATCAAGCAATTTGGCGAACCGATTGTTCCGGATGATCTCACGCAACACTTATGTTTATATGCCACTACCTTGGTTGGAGGTAACAAGTGGATTTTTGAGCTCGATGGTGAATATAGCTCAGTCGAAATTTCCCAAACGGTTGAAGCCGATGACAGTGAAGTTCTCAAAAACATTGCCTTAGCCCATGGAGGAATTGCCTACCTTCCCTATAGCCTTATCGGCTCAGAAATTGCCAAAGGCAATCTTGTCCCTGTGTTGAAAAATTATGTCAGCAGTGAGTTCGAGCTCAATCTTTACTTCAAACCTCGGAAATACATGCCAGCACGCTGTGCAAACTTCAAGGATTACCTCATCAAGCGTGTTGTGGATATTGAAGATAACAAGAAAAGGTGTGCGAACAAACAACCACCGCAACCAGCCTTAATCGCTGATAACGGGTGAGGAATATACGCACACCTTAAATTTACAACTTACAAGCGATGAGATTCGGCCAGTTCGATCAATTGATCTGCACATGCTGCCGCCAGCCTTTCAACCGTTACTCGCTTATAAATCTGTTCACCGTACTCCCAAGTGAACGTGAGCCTTCCTTTTACAAAGGACACAGTGCACGACAGTTTATGAACCGCCTCTCTCTCTATGCCTACCATTTCATCATAGCGGACAAGGTTGACACGGCTATCCCTGAACGCATCCTGATTTATCGACAGGGATTCCGGGATGAAATTAATATCAATTTCAGGGCTTATCAGCCTGAGATATCAGCATCAGCTTGTTGGCTTGCATTGAATTTCAGATCGCAGAACCCTTTCCCATGTTCCTTGCATGCCAAGATTTCATCACGTACCGATCGTACAAGCTCCATATCGGTTTTTCCTGTATCTGGATCAACGAAAATCGGTAAGTAATCATTTAACCAACCTACCGTACCCGATAGATCCAACGTATCAAAATGCTCTCTCCCCCACCATGACTTCCTCGAAGCATACTGGCCCCACCGCCACACCAATCAGAAAGTCTTTTGGCAATTGCGGTAATCACAAAGTAATATTCGTTAAGTCCATATGAGACAGCAACACTTTTCAACCGCTTGGTGATCTCAGGATCAAGTGCATGCTCAACCTCTCGTCGAGTACCTATGTTGTTCGCTTGATGGCTGAAAGTATAATCAGTTGGCAATGGGGTAACATTTTGCACTAGTTTTTCGCGCCAAAATTGCAGGCTAGCATGCGCATCAGCGCTGCTTAACCAGCTCGAGCACTCATGAACCCAGTCTCCGAAGCTAGATCCGACACATGTTAATGCCGGTTTCTGTCCCCTGAATTATTGCATCAAATGCCGCCAATAGATCGCGGAAAAAAATCGATAGTGAGTAGCGATCCATAACCAGATGGTGGATCACAATATAGAGCTTATCTTGTTCCCCCCCTGCTCCGAGATCGCAATACAGAAAACGAATCAATGACTGAGAAAAGTCGATACTGTCACGAAATTCAGCCAGTAACCTTTCTATATCAGCCTCTGACATTACCGAGCAATCTTGATAGCTGAAACATTCAAAGCTATCACTTGATCTTATTCTTTCGGTTCGACTATCACCCTCACCAATTAGATTAACTCTTAGCCCTTGATGAAGATGAACAACGGCCTCGACAGCTTGTTTCATCTGTAGGTGATAATGGTTGCTATCGGTGAACTCGAAGAGAACACATGGCCCCCCAGCGCTCAAGCTCTTTGGTTCGCTGAAAGTACCATTGTCGGTTGCCGGGGCAGCACATAGCCATCGGCCAACATTGTATTGGCTTCATCCAATGCCTGTGTAGCCAATACAACAGATTTCGCATGTTCAATAACACCTACCAGTGCATTCTCAAAGCTCTGAACAAGACTGACACTCTGCTCGTTGGATAAACCCGACTCTATTCTAAATTCAAGCGCCCCCGCCGCTAATTACTCCATTGATATCCAGTAACACGGGCTTTCTATTTTTTTCAGCAATTGTCTGACCGATCCCATGCGAACTAATCGTCCAGTCAGAATGTTCAAATGAATTCTGGCGGTTGTTGAACTGACCAAAGTAATTGAAGCTAATCTCAGGAAGAGAGCCTCCAACAATCATACCGCTCTGCCACAATGCACCGTATCCGACACCTTTGTTAGGGATCGCCCTCAACATTCGTTTTATCTCAACAATGGTTGACCCAATATCACCCCATATCTCGCAGACGAACCGGATAGGTCGTCGTAAACCACCCCCACGGTCCGACTCGCATCCAGTGTTGTATCTATCCCATCCCTGCCATGGGCTTCAAGTGTGATATGGCTAACAGGTGTCTTGAATACTTTATTCAGAGCAATGGCCAATGCACTCAAAAGAAGATCATTAATTTCAGTCTGATAACCCGAATTAACGTCCCTAAGAAGAACATCCGTTAAGCTTTCTGAAAGCGCAAAGGTACATATTTGGGTGTCTTTCGATACGGGGGAAGGAGACCTGATCGTCTAAAACCGACTGCCAATAAGGTAGCTCGCGTCTATGCTGTGTCGCATAATCATAAACGGCCGCGACCCATTGACGATAGCTACTTGTTTTATTGCCTAACAAACCTCCGCTCAGAAGGTAACGAAGATCATCGACAATAATACGCCAAG
>LLEM01000227.1_pt1 | contig 10165 bp, 11 predicted proteins | sample 595841 | NCBI WGS metagenome assembly LLEM01 (sample SAMN02919313, study PRJNA255460) | bioreactor metagenome | biome: chemostat; feature: culture 2012_10.2; material: sediment; isolation source: day64 10degC chemostat 2012 inoculated with Wadden Sea sediment taken from... | place: Germany: Bremen ...
GGGGTATTGACTGGGGGGGATCAGCAGCCATTAATTGATCGTCAGTTTGATACCAGCAGGAGGGGGGGAAGTCAGCCGCCTACAAAGTAACGGTGTCACGTTTTCACAATCGTTTGATATTCAAGGGGCGATTACAACAGCAGTGTTGGAAACATGCCAATACCGAGCAACAACGGGGATACCGATATAACCAAGCCGCTCAGCTTGTCGGTATTCATGACAGCGAGCAGGGCGAGATCCATTACCAGTTCGACCAACTCGATCAGCTCACTCACAGCCAGTTACCGCACCATCCAGAAGAGCTGTTTAACTTTGATAGCTTCGGTAATCCTCTGAGTGAACAAAGTAGCCAACAAGGTAACAAAGACATACACGTCAGCCGTGACAGGCTATTGCAATGGCAAGACACCCACTATAGTTACGACCGTTTTGGCAACCAAACTAAAAGTCATACCCCCCCACAAGGCAATGAACAGCGCCGGTTCAACGGCTTTAACCAACTGACTAGCCTGAAAAAAAACAGTAAATACACTCAGTACCACTACGACGCCCTCGGGCGCAGAAGCGCCAAAATCACCGAAAGCCAGCGTATTGATTTTCTGTGGGATGGTGATCAGCTCATCGGCGAACACTGCAACGGCCAATATAAGTGGTACATCTACGAGCCAAACAGCTTTAGGCCTATCGCCCTGATCAAGAAGGGGGGGCAAGTTTACTACTACCACCTTGATCACCTTGGTACACCGTTCAAGCTCACAGACCAAAGCGGAAGCGTCGTCTGGCATGCACAGTACCAAACCTATGGCGGCGTAACGTTAAGCGTCGACACAATCAACAACCCACTGCGTTTTCAGGGTCAGTATTATGATGATGAATCTGGCCTGCACTACAACCGCTTTCGCTACTACGATCCCAAAGCCGGACGGTTTATCCACCAAGATCCGATAGGGGCTACTCGGCGGTATTAACCCGTACCAATACGCCCCCCAACCCTGTGCAATGGGTTGATCCGCGAGGGTTGAGTTGTAAGGAGGGGGGGCGCTGCATTGGCGGTAGCAAGAGCCATTCCATACAAACCACGATTGAATGTATTTAGTAATCCAGTAACAAAGGTAGCCACACAAGCTGCCGCGAATGATGCTCTTTACACTGTGGAGAGAACGTTACTGGCTGAATTAGCACCAGCATTAAGTCGGTTTGCAACAGCAATACCGGCATTAATGTATAGCCCGTCAGCTGGTGGAGTGCTTGAGCAATATCAGGCTTCTGATGGAACGACTTACAGTAAATACAGCAGCGAATTGCTGTTCAAGGCTGTAGCACCTAGCGGTGAAACGTGGTTTGCGGAGAATATTCAAGACGATATTAAGTACCGCACCTGGCTCGCAAATGGAGGTGATGGCACGTTTGAAGATTGGCTCAGTCAAGGAAAACCTGATAGTCTAGAAGTTGCAGATGTTCCAAACAAGATCTCATTGGATGATGCGATTAGTGGATTACGAAATACTACAGGTACTGAAGCTAATCAATTTGCTCGACAAATTGCCGAAATGTCAACCCACGTTAATCAGAATTTGAACCGCTTGGTTCTAGGTAGATGGGGCTGAAAATGGAGGATATATTGGAGAGGCAAAAACTAATGGTGGTGTATGGTATGAGACTGACTCTAGCTTCTTTTCCAAACTCACTGATGGTTTAAGTGAGGCCGAAGGACGTGCAAAAGCTTGGTCTGTCAATGAGCAATTTCTTCAAGGGCAACTAGAGCGCGGCGTTGGTCGAATTGATCTTTATGGTGAAACTATCAGAGAAGTGTTGATTAATAGACCAAATAGCTTCACGGCAATGGAAATTAAGTTTCTCGAAACAAATGCTAAGGATTTAGGTTATGTTAGAGATGGTAATTCTTGGGTTAAGGTTGACTAATAATGACTAGTGACTTTCAGAGAAAAGTACAACTAATCTTGGCGGAATTTTTTTCTGCTAAGGGCTTTAAATATGACGAATCTATAGATTTTAATGGAGGTAACAAATCTATAATTTTTTATAACTCTCCGCAATGTAAGTTAAGCTTTTATCGATCTCAGAGGGATGGCGAAGTCAATTGTTTGGTCGGCACTATTGGAGCAGGCAATATAGATTTGGAGAATGGTAAATGGTTATTCTTGAGTTCATTGTTGCCTGAAGGAAAGGACTCGTCGATAGAGGAGTTGCTAGCTGCTGTTCCTGACTCGCCGAAGAGCGATGAAGAACAGCTTTGTGAAATTGAGATTAAACTGAGGCAAAATTTTGATGAGATCGTGAAGGGACTGACTAAAATGTAGTTCCTAACGGAGTTGGTAGTAATAAATCTGTAGATGAATATTCTTATATTAGATGGAAAAAAAGTTTTCGATGGTAGTGATGTTGAAATTGAAACAGCTATTATACCTATAGAGTTTGATAATCATAAATACGACATTCCTGTAAAAGAACTAAAGCCTATTTCTAAGTTGGCTGATTTTTCACTTTCGGTTAAACCAGATGATATTTCATCAACATTAGGTTTTAAAATAACTTCGCTGGGGAAAATAAAAGTTTTTCATGGTGGGAAAAAGGATTGAAATTATACTTTTATCTAAGTCAGTTTGATAAAAAGCCAATATTATTGATGTTTTCCTTGGGTGAATATCAGCTAGGGAGAACAATATGCTTTTTTTGAGTCTGCTATCGAGATTTGAGCTTTTGTTTACTAAATTAGTGAACTTCTTTGCTATTCAGTGATCAGATCATCTATCACAGGTGATTTAGGTGTCAGCAATGGGTAAGTTGAAGAACCAAATCACAAACTGGAAGCAGTGCAACAAAGCGTTGGAACAACGTGGTTCAATTACCTACTGGGTTGATGACTCTGCTATCGGCTCTTGGAGATGCACCGAACATCACGGCAACGTGGTCGTGGGTTCCTTATACTGATACTGCTTTGGCAACCAAACCAAAAGTCATACCCCGCAAGGCAACGAGCAGCGCCGATTCAACGGCTTAAATCAGCTCACCAGCCTGAAAAAACGCGGCAAAAACACCCAGTACCACTACGACGCCCTCGGTCGTCGAAGCACCAAAATCACCGAAAGCCAGCGTATTGATTTTCTAACTGGCTATACTAATGATTAACTTCATTATGCGAGGAAAGACTCATGGCTGATAATCCGTCTAATCAGTACCTTAAAGTGAAAAAGCGTCATCCTGGTTTGCTAAGTGCCGTCGAGACACTTGGTCAGGCGGTTAAACAGGAAGGGCCAATCGGTGAGAAAACAGCACAGCTCATTCAGTTGGCAGCAGCTGCTGCAATTCGTTCGGAAGGTGCAGTTCACAGTCATACCAAAAGAGCGCTAGAAGCAGGGGCGAGTGCTGAAGAAATTCGTCATGTGCTTATTCTTCTAACCAGCACCCTAGGCTTTCCTTGTGTGATGGCTGCATTAAGTTGGCTGATGAGAAAATAGAGGCTGGCAAGTCTACGGATCCTGATTGGGAAGTATGATCCTAGCAGGCATGCGCTGTAGAGTTGATAACTGACAGACAATAAAAAACCCGCGATACAGGCGGGCTTCTTTGTGTTGTTAAAACATAATAGGGTTATGAAAAGCGCGTCGAGAGTTAGCTATTACAGGGTTCTGCTTCTCTCTCGTTGACCATGCTACAAGCCCAGAAACTGGCATAGTTGCTACTCTTTCCCCTCATCTCAAAAGACCTATTGGCAGAAAGATACGCTTTTCAATAATTATTATAGTTCAGCTTCAGCCCGAGTCCAGCTCTTGACGTAAAATAATACTCTGTATTTCGCTAAATTAAACGAAGATCATTTTACTGGCAACACACTACTAACTCATTGCTTAATATACCTTATTTGCATAATGAGAGTTTACGCACTGATTTTTCTATGGCTCTGGTGAATCATAAGAACATCTGCAGCATTACGCAGCTTTTTAATAGATGAGTAGTATGATTCAACAAGAACAACAATTTAATGAAATGTTACTGGACAAGTTGGTAGCGCATTTTGGGGTTACGCGTTTTAGTAAGGATGGAGGATACATACTGCAGGATGGCAGTTTACTCAACTTGCAACGTTCCGATATGGATAATCGTCAATATCACCGAGCAGTTGCAGCATTGTTGCCGAAAGAAATGCACGGTATCTGCGATGAGATCACGATTGTGAATCTTATGACGGCAACAGGGATTATTCGCTATGAGGCAAGAGGTCGGGTGCATGTGGCTGTAAAACCGACACAGTTACAGCGGCGTAAATTATTTGAGATCATGAAATACAGCGAGCATAGTTACCGTATTTTAGTTTCGGACTCAAATGGTGCAACGATCGGTGATCAGTCTTTTAAATCGCCTCAAGCCCACGAGCTGCTCCAATTTTTTAACCGTTGCTTTAGTGATGGGAAAAAGAAATATCGTGATGACGAGTTTTATGTTAGAGAAGAGCAGGGTGATATCATATTTATCTTCCGTCCGGAACAGCGTCAGATCGGGCGTTATCAATCAAGCTCTAGGAATTTTACAATAATGCCAACGTTCGAAGGTTCTCTGAATATTTTTAAAGACAAAACTGAAAAGCTACTGCAAGAAGAAAGTAACGTGGTTTGATATCGAATATTTGAATAATAGAGGCAATGCTTCTTATAATTGAATTGTTATTTATATTGTTGGATTAAATAGGGGAGGCTACTTATAGCCTCCCTGTTAGTTTACAGCACTGTTATTCAACACAACTAGAACTCAATACAACGATATTACATTATCTCTGTATTAAAATTATAGGTTTGCACCTTTTACAACGATTGAATGAGTTGACGATGAGGTTTTCCCTTTGTCGTCAGTGACGGTTAATTTGAACTTGAGTGTTGTATTTTTATCAGGAGTTAATGCATAAGCATAGCTGTTCGACGGATAGGCAATTTCGACGACAGGTCCTGAAATTTGGCTCCATTGGTATTTGGCAATAGAACCATCAGGATCTGATGATTTTGTACCGTCGAGGGCAGCCCATTGAGAGAAAGATGCAATCTGCTCTTTGGCTACGTTTGCGATAGGTGCTTTGTTTTTATCCTCGTCTCCGGCTTTTACAATGACTGTCTGAATCGCTGAATCACTGTGGCCAGCTTCATCGGTAATTGTTAGCTTAAATTTGAGAGTAGTACTGTAATTAGGCGTGATTGCATAGGCGTAGTTATTATCTGCATAATCGACACGTACCTGTGGACCTTGGATCTGTGTCCATTGATAGTGAACATTAGATCCTTCCGCGACAATCGACTTGGTACCATCTAGCATAACCCATTGACGAGCTGGTGCTGTTTGAGTATCACTAACCTTAGCAACAATGCTATTACCACCAACAGATATTTTCCCTTCATAAGCCGGGGGCGTTATGCTCTGTCACTGTAAGAGCCATGGGTTCGTTGGATGTCAGTTCAAAGTGCGCAATACCATTTTCATCGGTTGTCATTACATGGGATTCGCCTGACGTTGATACTAGTGCTACCCGTGCATCTTTGAGAAGGTTATCTCCGCTTTGAACAACCACATCAAATGAAGCAGTGCTCCCCACTTGAAATGCTATCAGGATACGTAACGGTTAATGCTTGAGGGCGTTGGGTACGTAATTCTAGCTCAGGATCCCCCAAACCAACTAAAGAAGCGAGCTGTTGAAAGTGCTGTACCACTGGTTCCGTAATGGTTAAACAGACGGTGTTTTGCACGGTTCATGGCCATAGCTGGGCGCCAAGATACCGGATAAATATTACTAGACCAGTTGCCGTCGTAATCATCCCAGAAACTATCCATAATTGCAGCGTGCATCAAGTCGTTGTAACCTGAGTAGCTTACCCGTGCAGCACCTGTAAAGCCAATTGCACCGCCATTAGGGTTGCGCATCCAGGACTCTGCAAATGAATCTTTCCCGTCAAACCAGCCTGTTGCACAGTTCAGACTAAATACAACCGGTGACATGTTACCATTGGCCAGTGCACTGACTTCCGTGGCAGTGTAGTGCGGATCTGCCCAACCTGAGCCGTTACCATATCCATGATCTCGGTGCAGAACTAGGCCAACACCTTGGTTTATGGTATCGGATATTTGAACATGGTTACCATTGCCTTGGTCTTTCCAAGCCTGTGGAACTGGACTTGGTGGCGTAACTCTGGCGCTACCGTAATCCCAGCCACCGTATTTCAACTCTTTTGATAAATCTGCATCCCATTGTAAGGCTGTATGGATTTGATAGCCTTTATTAAACAGGTCGCCAGGCCCACCAAAGAAGTTATAGTCAGGGCCTAGGAAGTCAGCTACTCGGTGTAGATCTTCCATGAACATTCTATCGGCGATTCTGTTGCCATCGTTATCTTGATACTGTCCGGCAAGCAGAATGTTATTGTAGCGATCAGAATCGACTGGTGTTTTTTCGTAACTTAAAGTACGAGCAACCATACTGGTTATCTGGGCTTCGGTATCGCCAGGGAATCGACCTAAAACCAAATCTGGATAAGTGTCTTCGCCGTCTACTAAGGTATATTCGAAGTCAGTATGCCATTTGTGGTTTTTGCCGTGATAGTTGTGACCAACAATTTCCCAGCCAGGAATATCTTCGTGATCGCCAACAAACAATACGTAGGAAGTCATTGTTCCTTTGTTGTATGAATTGGTGATGTAGTTCTTTATTTTTTCCTGCGTATTACCGGTTTCTGTGATAGTAGCAATGTGGACGTTGTAGCCTTTTTGGCGCTTCCATGCAGCTAGAGGTTCTATCGTGTCTTTGAATCGGTCTGCGGTAATTATTAAATAATCAGCCTTTTGTGCTGGTGTCAGTGTGGCATCAGCGTCGGTTGAGCTCAAAGCCGGATCCGTTGCTTGGTTTGCTTTGGTACGAATATCGATAACCGAATCTGCTGGCGCATCAAACCCTAGATTATCATTACGCTTAGTTCGAGACTCGTTGCTTTCAGGAAGAGTGTAGTTGACATGAAAGCGTACCTTTTTCGCGAAACGGACGGTCTTTTCAACTGGACTAAACTCTATTGGTCGATATGAAATAACCGCGTAGCTTTTGCCACGTACACGGACAGTTTCGACTACAGCCACGGGGCTGTGTTTTACTATCAGTAATTAGTCCATAGGCGGCTTCGTCTTTTACGAAAGGCATATTTTGGTCAGGACGAGTACCATCCATTTCGACAACATCAGGGAAAGGCAATTGTACTGGGTCGACAACGGTATTTGTAAACGTTTCAGACCATTCTACATGGTCTACAACGATATTAAGCTGGGCGCCATCCGGAATACGGATTAACTGTCGATAACCTGTTAAGTTTGGTTGTCCTGGTTCGGCAGGACTGCCACCATCAGGTAATATGATGCGGTCATATATATTGCCATCAGCCATCTTCACTTTAGCCATTGTAAGTGAAGTTAGCTTGGCCTCAAATATTGCTCTCTTGCTATCAAGTGTCATCAGCGAGAAGTTTTGATTTGTTTGTGCTGACTCTGCAGTAGGAGCAACATCGACCTGTTGTTCAAAGTTGATAACTCGTTTATTAAAAATAGATGCATCAACGTGCTCAACGGCAAAAGTGGAATGTGAAAATAGAGCGAGGGTTATGAGAAGCCTCGTTTTATTTAGTTTCATTTTTTTCTCCTGTACGTGTTGTGTTTTGGAAAGGGGAAAGTACTGCAAAAATATGCAGTTTGATAAAAATTAATAAATGTGAAAACGATTATTGATTATTCTGCATGCATTAACTGTTTATGCTTACAACAGAAAAATAATCTCAAGACAATGATGAGTTTTTCTTGTTTTTTTATGCACGTCTATATCTCCATTTCTATGGATGTGATTTAGTGACATTTATGCATATACTTTATAAGTAATGCTTTAGTGCTGTGCTGAGTGTTTCTTTATTCACTGCTGATTGTTTTGTTATTTATTGATTCTTTTTTAAATAACCAATTTAGTTAAAGTAATTATGTTTAGCGATTGATGTATATATATCATGGATTTAAAAATACGCCGCAAAAAAATGGAGGTGCTTGATTGTTTTGTAATACAAATTTGACATTCCTCGCAGAAATATTTATCAAGTATTTTATCAGTTGTTCATATGTGACACTTATATTCGTCGAATTGTCTATTTGCCAGTATTGCTTGCTGCATCTAATTGCTATGAGGAAAGATAAAGTATGAGGCTTTCAATCAAAAAGTTGTACTTATCACGAATAAATACGCTAAGTTATTATGACTAAAATGATAAATATGGTGGGAAAGAGTTTGTTGAAGTCTTGGGTGGGGATTGCCTTTTGTATTCCGGTTATCGCTTTTGCAGGCAGCGAAGATGTGCAGGATGCTCTCAAAGAAAGTAAACCTAATGGATTTATCTCTGTTGACGATCTGAGAATGAAACGGGATGGAGAGCAAACCTGGGGGGGCTTGGCAGCAGTTGTACGAAACGCTTCAATACCGTATGCAACTGAAGATGTGGTTGAGGACTCAACGGTGTCAACATTCGTGCCGATGATGTTTTATCAAGGCGATCGATTCTTTCTTAATGGTATTGAAGGTGGAGTGAATCTGTACCGTATGGATGAATGGGAGTTAAATGGGTTGGTCCGAATGCATTTCATTGATATTCCTTCTTCGTTCCAGAACCAAATTGGCGGCGATACTGGTGATATCGGCTTTCAGTTCAAGTATCAGCTGGATGAGAATGTATATAGTGAACTTGAAGTGCTATCGGATCCTGATGGCAGAATGAGCTCGCTGGTGTCCGTTGGTGGTGTATATAAATACGATAATTGGAGCTTTAGACCGGAAGCATCACTACTTTGGAAGGAATCTGACTATAACAGTTATTACTATGGCCTGACTCTTGAGTCGATCAATGCTGGTGTGGACCTCAAACTTGGTGCGTCAGCAAGTTACCATGTCACGTCAAACCTCTATCTCCTTGGTGGTGCGCATGCAACATACTTTGATAGTAATATTCGTGATTCTGAAATCGTTAACTCCGATTGGCAGGGGGAGGTATTTCTAGGATTTGGATTCTTCAATGATGCTAAGAAGTCCCGCAAATCATCATTGCGTAACAGCCCTTATTTACGAGTTGCCCACGGTTGGGCTACCCCTTCAAATATTGGCGATATCTTCTCTTTCAATAGGGTAAAGGATGAGTTCAACAACCAGCTGACATCACTGTTCTATGGACACCCCGCTGACCGATGAGCTATTCGGGATTCCGCTCGATATTTACCTGACGCCGGGTTTTGTTTGGCACTGGAGTTCTGATGTTCAGAGTACAACGCAAGAGTATGTTGTGGCAGTGAAGGGTTATTATACACTCGAGTGGCCTGTAAAGTGGCGCTTTGGTGTGGCAGAAGGCTTGTCTTACATAGACAATATTTCTTATATCGAGCAAAGTGAGATGGATCGAAAGGGGTATGAACCAAGCAATTTGCTGAACTACTTAGACTTTTCATTTGATGTCAATCTAGGTGATTTATTCAACCATAAGCCTTTGGATGGAGTGTGGTTAGGTTACAGCCTGCATCATCGGTCTGCAATTTTTGAGAGTGCCTCACAGTTTGGTCGTATTAAAGGAGGCAGCAATTACAATACCGTTTACCTTCAGTTCGATTTTTAGAAAAAAACTTACCTGTTGGCGGTAACAGGTAAGGCCAGAAGCTAAATAGCAAAATGAAAAAGCAAGGTGCAGTGAATGCGGATGGTAAATATAGATTAAGCTGCTATTTTTTCAAGCTCAGATTTTGCGTCGGCAATGCCTTTAGCTGCAAATTCGTCACCCATTGCAAGCGCTTCGCTATATACAAACTCAACGTCTGTTAAGCCGACAAAGCCAAGAATAGTTTTTAGGTACGGCACCATAAGGTCGGTTGCGCCATCCTTGTGGATACCTCCTCGAGTTGTCACTACAACGACTTTCTTGCCTGTTAATAATCCCACAGGACCGGTTTCAGTATAAGAAAATGTCACACCAGCACGGGCTATTAAATCAAACCAGTTCTTAAGTTGAGTCGGGATCGTGAAGTTATACATTGGTGCGGCGATGACTAGCGTATCACTTGCCTTTACTTCTTCAATCAATTGATCTGATAGTGCAAGTGTTTC
>LLEM01000228.1_pt1 | contig 10159 bp, 12 predicted proteins | sample 595841 | NCBI WGS metagenome assembly LLEM01 (sample SAMN02919313, study PRJNA255460) | bioreactor metagenome | biome: chemostat; feature: culture 2012_10.2; material: sediment; isolation source: day64 10degC chemostat 2012 inoculated with Wadden Sea sediment taken from... | place: Germany: Bremen ...
GCTTTCTGCGCAACCACTGTCCGATCGACTGTTTTGTTCGGCTCGATATTGATAGCATTTAATGCGCCATGGGGGGGATTGAAACGTTGCCAGGTAGAAAAAGGGATGAATACGGCGTAATCCAGCGGGATACCGTTTTCGATATACGAGCTATCGCTCTTTAATAAGCCGATCAGAGTGAACTCTTCATTGCCGACCTTAACGGTTTTACCAACCGGGTCGAATGTCAGTTTCGGTGAATCAATCCAATCAAAATCATCATTATCACTGAATAGCTGATAGGCTGTACTCTGACCCAGAACAATGACTTTGCGCTGCTCTTTTATATCCATCGGATTAAACCAACGTCCGCCCGGTGCCATGTCAAACTCCATCAGATCGCGATACCCCGGAAAAACGGCCAGAGGTGACTGCCAGCTACCTTTATCCCCATTTGTTACATTGACACTCCAAAGGGCACTCGGTTCAGCTTTTTGAATTGACGGAAGTGCGCGAATCATACTGATATCTTCGGGCTTGAGCTTTAGTTGTTCACCTTGATGGAATCGACCGAAATCCTTAACCGCATAACCGCCATTCAAGTAAATCAATTTACCGTTACCGCTTTCTGAGCTTCTAATCAGCCCCCCCTGACGAAGTCCTTCACCAGCAGCCAGCATTACCGTAATACAAACAGTCGCCCATACCACGGCCAAAATAGTCAGGAAAAGACGTACTTTCTCGGCTGCCATTTCTTGAATCATTTGTCGAATTACAAACATCTTATGCCCTCGCACTCAAGGCAATTACAGGTGTTAACATGGATGCTCTTTTTGCCGGAAAAAATGCCGCAATAAGGGCCAATATGCCAGTAACACCGAGGGTCATTACTACCGCATCGAGGGTAATTTGTGGGATGCCGAGCCAATCGGGTATACCGACAGCCGTCATCAGGCCACTGTGCCATAAGACAGCATGAGTCCGATCGCCGTACCAGCTATCACCAACAAGCCACCTTCGGTAATAAACTGCAGTAATATGGAGGCTGGAGTGGCTCCGATAGCCAAACGGATACCGATTTCACGGGTACGCTCCGTTACTGATAAAAACATAATGTTTGCTACTCCGAGTGCCCCAACAGCCAACGTCATTGCACCGCTAGCACCAAGAAACAACTGGATACCACGAAGCAATGTCATGAAGAATTTGGCTTCACGGCTAAAGTCAGGTAGATATAACGCGCGATTATCCGTCGGGTCAAAATGCTGCTGTTTGGCAAAGAATGAGATAAGGCTTTTTCTTAGAACGACGCCGGCGATCCCCTCTGCGGGTTCAACCAGCAACATCGAAGGGTTCTTCTGCCATAAATCGGTAAATGTAGGGCTTGGCATCATGACCTGTTGCTCGTCATTATCCATACGAACTCCTCCTTCACTTTGCTCGGTTATACCGATAACCGTAAAAGGGACACCATTTACTTTGACTTGTCCGCCCAAAGACAATCCGCCGATATTAGCTAATTGCCAGCCGACTACGACCACTCGGTTGTGGTTTCTAATATCGCTAGGAGTGATATTACGAGAGCCTTTGGTCAGCTTGAACTTGCGCCAGCTCACAAAATGACCGTCAACACCCCCCCGGACGTAGCCGGGTAAACTGCGACCATGCATATCTGTCACTGTTGCTTCCCCAGTTTTCGTAAATTACCGATAGTTTTTTTACTGCTGATTGGTGTTCCAGCTGGCGCATTTCGGTTTCGCTGATCTTTATTGCCCCGTCTGGCTGGCAGCCCTTGCCAGGGCTTGCTGGTCATTCCCTGATAAACCGACTGAGTATCACTCATCAGGATAGAGAATGACTTAGTATTCACCTGGTAAAACCCTTCACCAAGTGCCACTAGAACCAACACAGAAACAATCCCCCCATACAATGGCAATTACCGCCAGTGAACTTCGCAGGCGGTGTGCCAGCAGGGTCTGTAGCGTCTGTTGAAGCATTGCACTCATGATTGTAATGCCTGTGAGATATGCTTAACGGTATCGTCGTTGAGCTGGCCAACAGATTTAAACAGTGCAACCCGATGTAACCAATATTGGTACAGCAACGATTGCAATAGGTTGCGACTGTCAAACAGGTTATTGTGTGCAGTGATCACATCGTCAGCGTCGGCAAGTCCGGCTTGATAAACCGTTTGCTTACTTTCAAGCGCTTTTTCTCGCGAGTGAATCTGCTTTTGTGCCATTTCAACACGTTGCCAATCAAGGTCTATTTGATTAAAGCGGCTTTGTATAAGCTCCTTGATATTGATTTCAACTATGCGGACATCCTGTTTTGCCTGCATCACATCCAGCTTGGCCAGATCAACACTGGCACGAGTCGCGCCATTAAGATCAAGCGGTAGATTCACAGTGATGCTGGCGTTCAAATCATCATAACGAGCTTTGTCGTTATCGCTGTACATAACTCGCCCGTTGACGGTCGGGTAGTAACCGGATTGTGCCTGATCCTGTTTGAATTCAACTGATTTGAGTTTTTGCTTGGCGGCAAGCAATTCAGGACTGTTATTCTTCGCCATTGCTAACCATTCGGCTTCTGTCTCAACAGCCATGCGCGGTTGTATCAGATTGTTGGTGCTAATCTCATCGACTTGCTGTGGAAAATGACTGATAAGGGCTGCAAGGGCCGCTTTTTTTGTTCAAGATCGGAACGCCGTGCCAATTGTGTAGCTTCAATATCAAGTTGGTTCGCACGGGTATCTTCGTACTCGGTTGACATCGCCTTGCCGGCTTTGAAATTCTGCTCAATGATATTGAGCATTTTTGTGCCTTCTTTCAATTTCTGCTCAGCAAGCCTTAAATCCCCCTGCGCTTTGGCTAGTTCCAGGTAGGCCGTAATCAATCTTTCGGCCAATTCATTATGCGCTTGCAGATTTCTTAGCTGTGACTCCACCGCTGACGCCTCGGCAGCATTCAACTGAGACCATTTACTGTTATCCCACAGAACCTGATTCAAGGTGATGTTGTAGCCATTGCTATTTTGTTCATGCTCATACCAGTTACTGCTAGCACCAAGTGACAATCCTGGAAGCAATTCACTACGGCTGCTGCGGATATTTGCTTCGCCTACTTTCTCGTTAATCTGTGCTTTCTGGTAGTTCGGATCATAAGATTTTGCTGCACTCCAGGCTTGTTCGATTGTCAGTGCGTAACTTGGCAGACTTGTGCAAAGTAATACCATGAATAATCCAGAACATAGTGCTTTGGGCACGGTGATATGTTTGAACCGCTGATGAAAATAATGATTAGGCATTAGGCGCCCCCCCATCATGCTTGAATCTACGATTTCGTCTCCGTCATTTAGGCCGGATAACACTTCAACATTAATGCCGTCTGAAAGCCCGAGCTTAACAGGCTTAGTATGGAACCCCCCCTGTTCAGATTCATCGGCCACCAGTACTTCCGGTGTTTCTCCTTCAAACTGCAAGGCACGTTCTGGAATGGTCGTTACTGATTCTGCTTTTTTTAGGGTTATTTTGGCCGTTGCCGAAAAACCTGAGCGGATTGTGATACCTTCCGGGAACTGAATATCACCGACTTCAACTTCAAACCCCGTTATCAAAGCTTTGGTTATTATTGCTCGATGTTGCATTGAGCTTTTCTGACTGGACCGCTACTTTATGCAAGATGCCCGTTAACTCTTGTTCTGAATACGGAGCCAGGGTCATCGTAACCGGCATGCCGACATGTAACTGCGCAGCATCATGCTCGCTCACACTGCCTTTGAAAATCATGTCATTCATATCAGCCAGCGACATCATTTCTGTTGCAGACTGACTGGATTCGGTCGAAATAATTGGCTCGCCGACTTCCATCTTCAAGTTGAGAATGGTGCCGCTGATCGGTGCAAAGATAGTCGATGTCAGCTTAGATGTACCTACTGATGACTCGCCACTACGGATTAAATCCAAGTTTTGCTGCTTTTGCTGAAGATCGGCAATCGCACGTTTTACTTTGGCTTTAGCTTCAATGTATTGCCCATAGTTTTCCGGCACGATTTCCTGAACGACAAGGCGCTTAAGATTGTCTCGCTGAATCTGACTGGACTCAAGCTCGGCCTCGCTTGACATCAGTTCGGTCATTGCCTGGGTAAGGCGAGCAGGTGTCGGGTTGGGGCGAATTTTAAATAACGGTGTTCCGATTTCAACCTTTTCACCTTCCTGGTGATAAACCTCGCCGACAATACCTTCAATCTGGGATTTGATTTGTACCGAATGTGCCGGAACTATCTGCCCAACAGCAACCGCCTGCTTTTCAATAGTCCCGGTTGTTGCCATGATTACAGGCAGAGAGCCATCAGTCTCCGATACTGGGTACGAGTAATACCCGACACCGGCCAAGCAAACAGCAGTCAATGACATTGCTATCCAGCGTTTTTTCATAATGTATTCCGTGGTTGAGAAGAAGATAAAGGGAAAACGTTTATCGCAGCAAAATTATGCCTAAAACGACAACGGTTCTTTGTACTTATTTGTCATGTTTTGTATGACACAACTTGATTTCCAATGCCATTAAACAGTAATTACTTATCGTTAGTCAATAAGTAATTATCATATTATGACGGGGGGGTATGAATGCAAAGGCCCCCCCTAGGAGAACCTCAGAAATAGCTGATGTCATTAGTTCTAGAACTGAGCTTCGACAGGTAATACAATAGGAGTTTGAATATTAGTCATACAAATCAGGCGGTCCAAAACATTTCTTTTATGAATGAATGCTTTTCTTGATGAAAATCAAATAAATATGTTGATTATCCGCATAATCAAGAAATCTCGATACCTTTTTGGATTTCGTTTTTAATTGGTTGAGCCTCGGTGGGAATTAAATAAATTATATGGGAAGAAAATGCTGCATTATCGATATAAAGAGCATGATGTTATCTTTACTCTGCCTCTTCAGGAAAAGCAGCTTTATCTAGTCGGTACATTCAGTAATTGGCAAAAGCAGGCTGCATTTAAGTTTGAAAAAGTTGAGAGCGGTTATGTATTGAAGAAAAGCCGTAATGATCTAAATAAAATAGGGGGGGAACTCAGGTACATAGAATACTGCCTTTGGGGAGAAGACGATTCTCAGCCTTTGCCGTTTATTAAAGGTTACCCCGTCGGTTATTTCTTCAATAGCCAAAGCTTTGATTGCCAAGGTAACGGCGGCTGTAATTATTTGTTGTTACCAGAAAATATTAGCCAAGCTGAACTGGAACAAATAGGCAAAGACAGTGAACGCTCTTTAAAGGTAAAAAAAGCAAATGCTGAATTTTCCTCGGCACATACCTTGGCAAACTTTCGGCAAGTGACTGGGGGGGATTTAGCTGCTGGTGTTCTATTTCGTTCTTACCATCCGGTTATTCCATCTCGTTCTGAGCATCCGTTACTCAGTGATATTGAAGTTCAGCGACAGCAGACTGCAATGCATCTACTCGAAGAACATCATGTCCGTACTGTAATCAATTTGTCAGAAACATCAGAAGAACTGACAAACTTTCTTCGCTCTGCCCCCCACTTAGCTATTACAAAGCGCTGTGGTCAGAGGGGGGGCAGGTAAAGCATGCGCCTATGGCCTACGAGACCGTCTATTTTATGTCGGATCGGGACGAAAGCTTCAATGCTGATGAGCTTGGTTTCCAGACTGGGATCCAAACGATTATCAGGCATATTGCAAGCAAACCTGGCCCTTATCATGTTCATTGCCGATTAGGCTCTGATAGAACAGGGGGGGTGGTTGTTGCTTTTCTTCAACTGTTGATGGGAGCGGGCAAGGCGGAAGTCAAACAGAACTATTTGCGAACCAATGAAATGGCTATTGGGGGAGTTTCGAAGTTTTCGCTTGCTCGAGCAGGCATTATACCGTGCGCTAGGCGAGGGGTGTTTTGAATCTGGCTCTCTTGAAGTAGGTTCTTTTGAAGGAGGATCGGTTGTGAAAAATTATCTCTTACAACTTGGCTTGCCTTGCTCGGTAATTGATAGAGCGTGTTTGCATCTGTCCTGTAACGAGTAGGCTTGTTAGTGAAATTGGTCGGTGCCAGTATAAATTGAAGAGCCCAGCATAATAGCTGGGCTCTCGCTTAGTGTACCAATTACAAAATTACGGCGAAAACTACTGCCGATAAAGTATCGATAGTGAGTTGGCGCTTTGCATGTAGGTAGTCTGAGTCTGTCGTTGGTTTAGGCGAGATTCTGAGGTATCACAGATCACCGACCACTTACTGCCAGTAGGCAAACGGTAGCGGGTAGGGATGTCGGAGCTATTAACCAGGAACATCAACTCATTACCGTCTTTGTATAACCCTAGATATAGCGCGAAGGCTTCAAGTCCCTGCCAATCCTCAGCCGTCATTCCCTGGCCATTGGAACGATGCCAATGGATACGGTGGTGGCCGCGTTCATGGCCGCTGAATGCGTGAATAAATGGACTCATCACTTGCTTGCGTGCCGCCAGCATCTGCGAGAGCCAAGCACTAAAGCATTCGTCTTCGTCGCTTAATGCCCAGTTTGCCCAGCTAATTTCGTTATCTTGGCAGTAGGCGTTGTTGTTGCCTCCCTGGGTGTGTGAAAGACTGTCGACGGCAAGCAGGTGAGGAATACCAAACTGAACAGCAGGGTTGTCATCAGATTGCGTTTTTGCCGTTCTCGTTTATGAATGACAGAGAAATTCGACGTTTCACCCTCCACACCATGGTTATTTGAGCGATTGTCTCCATGTCCGTCACGGTTGTTCTCGCCATTGGCATGGTTGTGCTTGTGATTGTAAGAAACAAGATCACGCAGCGTAAAACCATCGTGATAAGAGATGAAGTTGACGGGAAGCTTATCCGGCCAACCTCCGGCGCTAAATAAATCACGAGAGCCCATCAGCCGAGTCGCAAACTCTTTGACGTTATTGTTGCCTTCCAGCCAGTAGCTTTTGACGGTGTCTCGAAATTTATCGTTACACTCGTTCCAACCGCGAGGGAAATGACCTAGCTGATAGCCATCAGGACCAACGTCCCACGGCTCGGCGATAAGTTTTATTTTCCGCAGGATTGGATCTTGGGCTACGGCTTTGAAGAAGGCACTTTGCGTATCAAACCTATGACGATTACGCCCCAGAGTGGCAGCTAAATCAAAACGGAAACCGTCAATTTGGTAGTGGGTTACCCAGTGGCGCAGGGTGTCTAGTACAATATTGAGGCTAGGTTGGTACGTCAGATCAAGGGGTATTACCACAACCGGTATAGTTGAGGTAATTCTTGCTGTAATCCTGGAGATAGTAGTTTTTGTCCAGACATTTTAAGTGGAACTTAGGGCCGCCTTCGCCTCCCTCTGCCGTATGGTTGAATACGATATCCATGATAACTTCAATACCGTGCTTGTGAAGTTCCCTCACCATGGTTTTCATTTCAGCCACGGCATCATCTTTGGCATATCGTGGCTCCGGGGGGGCCATAAAGCATAGGCTGTTGTAACCCCAGAAATTCACTTTATCCATCTTCAGTAGATGAGGCTCTGACATACAGGATGTTACGGGCAGCAATTGAAGGCTTGTAACCCCCTGAGCTTTAAAGAACTCAATAACTTTGGGCTGGCATAGTCCAAGGTAACTGCCACGGTATTGTTCGTCGATGTGAGGGTTAAGCTTAGTAAAACCCTTAACATGTGTTTCGAATAAGATTGTCTCTTCGTACGGAACCTGTGGAAGCGTAGTTTTTTGCCAGTCAAACTGGTGATCGACGACGACCGATTTAGCAAATTCCCAACTTTTTTCTGCAGTAAAAGGTTCTACATAAAAGGGGGGGGCTTTGCCAAGGGGCCTGTGCATAGGGGGGTCAAGAACTAACCGGTATTCAAGCTTGTCCTTAATTTGATAGCCGTATTGCTGCCCGGCTTTTATATCCGGCACAAAGGCATATCGACAGCCCATGTACTGATGGTTTAGGTCAATGATTGTTTTTTTATTTTCATCGTCAAACAGAACTAATTTAATTTCTTGATTATCTGGGGCAGTGAATTGAAAAATTACAACCTTGATCACATAATGTAGCCCCCTAAAGGAAAAGGTTGAGCTAATTTAGCGAACATTTAGTTTATCTCTTTACTTATTTAACCTATTCATACCTGCTATTAAATCGGGAAAATTGCGTCAGTCAAGCAATGTTTTTTTTTGATAAAAGTTTAAATTAATTTTGGTTACTGATTATTCCATTAATATTTAAAATAAGTGACTAGCCTCTTATTTTTCATTTGCTTTTCGTATGTTTCTTACAGTATTACGCCTGATCTTCGTGAGGCGTATCACGAAACATCGCTACTCCCTAATTACTACGCCCCTCTACTCCTCCCTACTCCCCCCCCAGTATTAGGAGGATGTGCTTGTCTGAATGAAAGCTGAATATGAGTCCCGAAAGAAAGGTTGCCAGATAGCAACCGACACAATAATTATGAAGGGACATTCCTATGAAACACAAGTTAGTACCTGTAGCAGCGGCATTACTAACCGCACTTGCTTCCGCAAACGTCGCAGCTGAGTCTGGAACAGACGTAATCACTGACGGTTGGGAAGTACATGGCTATGGCTCTATGAACTACCGTATGGTAGAAGGCGAAACAGTTGATACTGAATACGGTAAGCCAGACTATAAAACTGCTGGTACACACGGTAAAAGTACTAACCAAGTTGAGTTTGTAGTTAAGAAGCATACTGAGCACCAGAACGGCGTTTGGTCTGATTTCGTTGTACGTTCTGAGTTTGGTAACGGCAACTCATACGCAATGTCATCTTCAGGCAGCGCGAAAGCTAACGATGATGCTCAGTTTGAAGTTAAAGAAACTTTCGTTGAGATTGGCGGTATTTCATACCTTGGCGAAGATACTTCTATCTGGGCTGGTCAGCGTTACTTTAACCGTTCTGCAGGTCTTCTTTCTGGTGAGTTCTGGAAACAGTCTTCTGGTGTAGGTGCAGGTCTTCAGACTAAACTTGCTGGCAACACAGCTGGTCTAGCGGTTGTTACTGCTGACCCAGATGCGGGCTCTGCTGACGCTTATAGCCTAGATTGTAAGCAAGATGACGGCACAACCTCAACTAATCCTAACGAGTGTAAAGTCAAGAAAGATGGCGCAGGCGACCGTTCTACGCTGACGTCTATTGATTTGTACTACTACGGTGTTAAAGCACTTGGCGGTAGCTTTGATTTCGACCTGAAAGTAATGTCCCAGGCGAACAAAGGTTCAGATGCAGACAGCGGTATTGGTGCGGCTATCACTTATAATCGTGACTACTACGGCCTAGACGGTTGGACTCAAACTGCTATCGCTTACGGTGAAGGCGTTGCGCAGAACCGTGGTGTAAACTTCGGTGGCTGGTCTGGCGGAAACGATGATGCACAATCAATCTTCATCACTTCATACGGTGTGCTGAATATTTCTGATAACTGGCAGATGGGTTCTGAACTAACTTACTTTGCAGCATTGGATGAGCTATTTGGTGCAGACGATCTTAAGCGTTACATGGCCGCTGTTCGTCCTTCTTACAAAGTGAATGATAACCTACGTCTTGAAATGACTGCATCTTACGGTCATGAAGAAGGTAAAGAAGGTTACTGGAACCGTACTGGCGATTCAGTTGAGAGCGATATCATCAACGTAGAGCTAGCTTCTGCAATCACAGTTAATGCTGACTACTTTGGTCGCCCACAGATCAAACCATACGTAAGCTACATCAAAGCTGATGATGAAGCGAGTGCAGGCATTATCGGTATTAAGAACGGCGACGACGAAGTTGTTGTTGGTGTTCACACTGAAATCTGGTTCTAAGCCATTTAGTGTTAAAGGCAGCCCTCGGGCTGCCTTTTTGAGTATATACCCAAGCTACTTCAAGATGCAGGATTCAGAGTGAAGCCAGCGTGTTCAGTTCAAGGAAAATAACGGTAGGAATGGCATTCCCTTTCAACGTTATTTGACACAGAGATGGGGCTCGCTGATTCACTCCCAAAGGGCGAGTTTACTTGGCTTCTATGCGTTGTTACCGATTATTAATTTAGAACCACTAGATCTTCAAATCGGTGCCTAGCCTAGTAGCCAAGTAATTCTCGCTGAAACGAGCATCTTGAGGTGGCTTGGTATATATCTATTGGATTCTGTTGTAGATTTGTT